>JAABUP010003132.1_pt1 | contig 29859 bp, 33 predicted proteins | sample 5559201 | NCBI WGS metagenome assembly JAABUP01 (sample SAMN10711887, study PRJNA513373) | rock metagenome | isolation source: Antarctica rocks | place: Antarctica | reverse complement strand
CAACACCTCGCACCCGACCCCCACGGCGGCATGCGCATCACCACCGACACCACCGACACCACCCTCGCCGCATGACCGGCCGCCCCGGGGCCGGCGGGGCCGCGTGCTGTCACACCGTCAGGGTCGCAGCGGCCAGGCACTGCCCCGGGGCCGGCTGCACCGCGACCGCAGATCAGACGCCCGCGAGGAAGGCGAGCGCGCGACGGGTGAGCAGGGCGGCGGCGGCGGCGTCGTAGGAGGGGAGGCCGGCGTCGGCGAACAGGTGCTGGTCGCCGGGGTAGAGGAAGAGCTCGCCGCGGTCGGCCGCGGCGACCAGCTCCCGCGCGGCATCGGCGTCGCCCTCGCCGATGAAGATCGGGTCGGCGTCCATGCCGTGGACCTGCACGGGCACCGGCGCGGGCCAGAGGGAGCCGAGCATCGCCGTCGGCACGCATGCCTCGAACAGCAGGGCCCCGCTGGCGCCGGGTCGGGTCTGGTCCAGCTTCTGGGCCGCCAGGACCCCAAGGGAGAAGCCGGCGTAGACCAGGTCGGCGGGGAGGTCGTCAGCGGCCCGCCCCCCGACCTCCATGAGCGTCTCGAGGCCGATCTCCTCCGCCGCTGCGACGCCCTCCTCGAGCGTCGCCAGGGTGCGACCGTCGCCGTAAAGGTCGGGCGTGTGCACGACGTGCCCGGCCCGGCGGAGGTCCTCGGCGAAGGCCAGGAAGCCCGCCGTCAGGCCCAGCGTGTGGTGGAACAGCAGCACCTCGGCCATGTCCGTAGCGTCGCAGTCGTGCTGGAGGTGGGCAAGCGCATGCGCAACCAGCCGGCGCCGCCGCACGTGATCTTCGAGGCGCTCACGCAGCCGGACCGCGCCGGGGCCCGGCCGTGGCTGGTGCTGCTCGACGACGAGGTGCGGCCGGTGGTCGTCGAGGCGCAGGCGCCGCACCTGGTGGTCTGGTCGTCGCCGTGGCCCCAGCGACCCGACGCGCGGGTGCGCTTCGACCTGCCCGGTGACGGCCGCTCGGGCACCGACCTGACCTTCACGCTGCTCGTGGAGGAGCCCGGGCCGGAGTCGGCACTGGTGGGTCACTTTCGGAAGCGGATCGACGTGCTGATCAACGCCGAGCTGCGCTACAGCTTCGGCTCCTGAGCCGGGCGTGCGAGCCGCCGGGGACGGGGCAGGACCGAAGCCTGACCAACGCCGAGAAGGCAGCCCAGCTACAGCGACTGCACGCCGACCCGGAGCTGCTGCTGGTCAATGTGTGGACGTGATCACCGCGATGGTGGTGGCGGGGACGCCGGGCACGACGGTGCTGGGGAGGGCGAGCCACTCGAGCGCGGGGTCGCACGGCGTCGACCGCGAGCCGGTGGCCGTGCTCGCCGACGCGGTGGCACGGGAGGGCCTACCTCGACGCGGGGGCGACGATCGTGTTCGCGCCCGCTCGCTGTCGCTGGCGACGCTGCAGCGCCTCGGCGTGGCGGGCGCGACCTACGGCCCCTGAGCCGGAACGTTGCGCGCACCGCCCTGGCCGGCTTCGCCTGACCCCGATCGGAGTCCCGGTGGGGCTTAGCTGCGCAGGGTGTAGAGCAGGAAGCCGTAGCTGACGCGCAGCGCCCCAGGGTGTGCCCCCAGCCAGGGACCCGCCCGGCCGGCGGGAAACTCCAGGGCGAGGACGGCCTCCAGATCGGCCCGGCTGTCGAACTGCCAGGACGACAGCACTGCCTCGCGGGTCGCACCGGCCGCCGCCCACCAGGCGTCGACCTCGTCCTGGCTCCGGAGCGCAAAGGGCTCGCCGCTGGCCGCGAGGAGGTCCGCGAAGTCGCCTGCCAGGTGGTCGCTGTCGACCACGACCAGTGCCCCGCCCGGCCGCAGCACCCGACGGACCTCGATCAGACCGGCCTCCGAGCCCGCCCCCCAGAAGTAGGCGAAGCGCGCGTGCACCACGTCGACGCTGCTGTCGGCGAGCGGCAGGTGCTCCGCCGACCCGTGCAGGACGGTGGCGCCGCCGTCGCGTTGCCGGGCGGGTCCAGCAGCTCGGGGTCGGGTTCGACGCCGATCAGCGCCACTGGCGGGTGGCGGGCCGCGGCGTAGCGGGGGAGCCAGAACCCGGTGCCGCACCCCAGGTCGAGCAGCACCCGTCCGCCCCAGGGCGCCGCCGTCCGCATGGCTTCCCACAGGATCCCGGGCCGGTCGAGCGCACCGTTCTCGATCTCGTACGTCGCCGGGTCACCCGCGATGTTCGGTGCAGGTGAAAAGTCGTCGAGCCCGGTCACGGCCGCAGGCTCAAGCGGGGAGGCGAACCGCCGACGCGGCCTCGTCGACCGTCTGGACCTCGTCGTCGTCGCCGTCCTCGTCGCGCCGGCGCACGCTGCTGACCAGCGCCAGCGCGATGAAGGCCACCCCGACCAGGCCGGTGACCACCTCGGGCACCGAGGCGCCGACGATCTCGGCGAGCTGGATGACGGCCAGGGCGCCGATCGCGTAGTGCGCGCCGTGCTCGAGGAAGGGGTACTCAGCGAGGGTGCCGGCCCGCACGAGGTAGAGCGTCAGCGAGCGGATCCAGAAGGCGCCGATGCCGAGGCCCAAGGCGATCTCGAGGATCTTATCGCTTATCGCGAAGGCCCCGATCACGCCGTCGAAGGAGAAGGACGCGTCGAGCACCTCGAGGTAGAGGAAGGCGAACAGGCCGGCCTTGAACGCCGCCCCGGTGAAAGCGCTCGTCGCGGCGGCGCCCGTCGGCTCCCCGTCGCGTGACTCCATCGTGGCCTCGAACAGCGAGTCCAGACCCGACACGATCAGGTAGGACAGCAGCCCCAGTGCCCCCGACACCAGCACGGTCGCCCGCTCGCCGTTGCCGACGCCCGCGCTGATCCCCAGCAGGACGGCCAGCGCGAGGATGACCGAGGCACCGTCGATGCCGGCGAGGCGGGCGGCCACGGCCTCCGTGCGGCGCAGCCAGCGGACCTCGCGCTCGTCGTCCAGCAGGTAGTCCAGGAAGATCATCAACAGGAACGTCCCGCCGAAGGCGTAGATCGCATGCTGGGCGTCGTGCAGCCGCGCGCCGTACTCCGTCGCGTTGTTCAGCGCGAGGTCGATGACCGTGGCCGGTGACAACGAGGCGGTCAGCGAGACGATCACCAGCGGGAAGACCAGGCGCATCCCGAAGACCGCGATGAGGATGCCGACGGTCAGGAACAGCTTCTGCCAGGCCGGGTGCATGCGCTTGAGCACGCTGGCGTTGACCACCGCGTTGTCAAAGGACAGCGAGATCTCCAGCACGGCGAGGATCGCCACGACCGCGAGCGCGCTGGTGCCGCCGAAGATCAGCGCCACGGCCAAACCGATCACGCTCAACGCCGCGGCGAACCGGAACTGCTTGATCATCGGCTGCTCCTCGCGGGGGTGGTCACGCGCCCATGGTGGTGCACCAGGCCGCTGCGCTCCAACGTGCGCGCCGCGGCGGCCCGGCTGGGCCGGTCGCCCGGCGCCGGCGGCCGCAGCGTCGACATCGTGAAACCGCTGCTGCCGGTGCAGAACGCCGCAAAGGCCAGCGCGGGACCGGCGAGCTCGGTGTCGTACGCCGAGAGCTGCTCGCCCTCCCGGCGCTGCAGGTCCACCGCCGGCGACCCGGCCACGGCGACCGCCACCGGGACGAGCTCGGCCGGGCGCCCCGGCACCGGCCGGCAGGTGACGACCAGGGTGCCGAGGCCCTCGAAGAGCAGCCGGCCGAAGCGGTGCGCGACCCGGGCCGGGAGGTAGCCGTCGGTCGGCCACGGCACCACACTGGTTCCCGGCGTTCCAGGGATGCCGACGGACGGGTCGGGCGCGAAGCCGCCGAGCGCCTGCAGGCAGAGCCCGAGCAGGCCCCAGAGCCGGTTCGACGCCGGGAAGACCTCGCCGCTGGCGCGGTCGGTCGCAAAGACGGCCACGCGCGGCACAACGCGCCGTACGGCCGTGGTGTGCCCGTTCGTTGCGGTTTCCCCGCACCGTCGCTGCTCGCCGTGGCCGGCCGCCCGCCCCTCACCGGTGATGTCAGCCGGGTGATCACCGGTGGCGGGAGAGGGGGGCCGACGGCGTCCTGCGCCACCGGTGATCTCCATCTATCCCAACCATTGATCACCGGTGCCCGTGGGCGACGAGATACGCCGCTGATCCGCACCGGTGATGAGGCAGTCGCCACCACATGATCACCGGTGCGCGAGGGCGTCGGGATATGCCGGTGGGCGGCACCGGTGACCACGGAGTCGGCGCAACATGATCACCGGTGGGCGGGCGGTGGGCTGCCACCGGGCACTAGCGTCGGCCGGGTGGCCACGGTGACGCTGACCAAGGGGGGCAACGCGCCCCTGTCCGGGGAGCGCGTGCGGGTGGTGGTCGTCACCGGGGCCGCCCTCGACGTGTCTGCCCTGCTGTGCACCGAGGCCGGGAAGGTGCGCTCCGACGAGGACATGGTGTTCTACAACCAGCCGACGGGGCCGGGCGTCAGTTATTCACCGGACGGCGTCGAGGTCGTTTTCGCCGCCGTTCCCGCCGCCATCGACAAGGTCGTCGTGACCGCCAGCCTCGACGGCAGCGGGCCGGCGACGTTCGGCCGGGCCGGCCCGGTGCGCGTCCTCGTGCAGGCGGCGGGCAGGACCGAGGCGCTGGTCGAGTTCACCGCCGAGGGATTGACCACGGAGACGGCGCTGGTCTGCGCCGAGGTCTACCGACGCCAGGGCGGGTGGAAGGTCCGGGCCGTGGGGCAGGGCTATGCGAGCGGGCTGGCCGGCATCGCCACCGACTTCGGGATCGCGGTCGACGACGTTCCAGCGATGAGCACCGCTGCGGCGCCGACCGCGCCCGCCGCTCCCTCCTACACCAGACCCTCCGCCGCCGCCCCGGTGAACCTCGACAAGGGACGGGTGTCGCTGACCAAGCGGCAGACGGTGTCGCTGACGAAGACCGGGGCCGCGCCACTGTCGCGGGTCACCATGGGCCTCGGGTGGGACCCGGCCCGGCAGGGGGCGAGCATCGACCTGGATGCGTCGGTCATCGCCTTCGACGCGCGCGGGTCGGCGGTGGACAAGGCCTGGTTCATGGCCAAGACGGCGCTGGGCGGCGCGATCCGGCACAGCGGGGACAACCTCACCGGCGAGGGGGAGGGCGACGACGAGCAGATCGTCGTCGACCTGGACCGGATCCCGGCGGCCGTGGTCGCGCTGATGTTCACCGTGACGAGCTTCGGCGGGCAGACGTTCAACGAGATCCGGTCCGCGTTCTGCCGGCTGGTCGACGCCAACGGCGCCGAGCTGGTCCGCTTCGACCTCTCCGACACCAAGGCCTCGACCGGCGTGGTCATGTGCTCGATGTACCGCGAGACCGGCTCCACCGCCTGGTCGATGACGGCGCTCGGGGAGTTCGCCGACGGCCGGACGGTGCGAGCCATGGTCGCCCCGGCGAAGGCCCTGCTCGGGGTGCGCTGACCCGCGACCTCATACCGCAGGTGCATGCACGCATGCCGTGATGCACCCTTGCATGTTAGCGTGACCCATGCCTAAGAGCGTGCAGATCCGCGACCTGGACGACGACGTCTACGCCGGGCTCGTACGGCGGGCGGCGGAGACCGGCGTCAGCGTCCCGGAGCTGCTGCGTGCCGAGGCCACCCGGCTGGCGGCGCGCCCCAGCGTGGCGGCCTGGCTGGAGCGGGTCGGCTCGCGCCCACACCACGGGGACATCTCGACGCGGGACATCCTGGACGCGCTGGACGAGCAGCGCGGTCCGTGGCCCGATGCTGATCGTTGACGCCTCCTGCCTGGTGCAGGTGCTCGTCGCCGGGCCCGCCTCGCCGGCCATCCGGGACCGATGGGCCGCCGACCCCGACCTGGCCGCCCCGCACATCCTCGACGTGGAGGTCTTCGGGGTGATCCGGCGCGACCACCGGCGCGGCCTGCTGGACCGGACGGCGGCCGGGCAGGCGGTCGCGGACCTGGCGGCCTGGCCAGGGGAGCGGTTCGGTCACCGCCCGCTGCTCGGCCGTGCCTGGGAGCTGCGCGACACTGTCGGCGGGTGGGACGCGATGTACGTCGCGCTTGCCGAGGCCCTCGGCGCGGTGCTGGTCACCACCGACCGGCGGCTGGCCGCGGCGACCGGACCGACCTGCGCGATCGAGGTCATGGGGCCGGCGTAGCAGCCCCCCCGGCGGCGGCGTGGACGTCGTCGAGCAGGCCGAGCAGCGTGCGGACGGCGACGCCGGTGCCCCCCTTCGGGGTGTAGCCGTGCGGCGCCCCGGAGTTGAACGACGGCCCGGCGATGTCCACGTGCGCCCAGGGGGTGCCCGCCGGGACGAACTCCTGCAGGAACAGCCCTGCGGTGAGCATCCCGCCGTTGCGGTCGCCGATGTTCTGCAGGTCGGCGATCTCGCTGTCGATGCTCGCCCGCAGCTCGGCCGGCAGCGGCATCGGCCAGGTCTGCTCGCCGGCCGCGTCCGCCGCGGCCACCACCCGCTCGCGCCCCCCGTCGCGGCCCATCACGCCGCTGACCCGGGTGCCGAGCGCGACCACCTGCGCGCCGGTTAGGGTGGCGATGTCGACGATGATCGACGGCGACTCCTCGGCGGCCCGCACGATCGCGTCGGCGAGCACCAGGCGCCCCTCGGCGTCGGTGTTGAGAACTTCGACGGTGGTGCCGCCGCGGATCGTGAGCACGTCGGAGGGGCGGATCGCGGTGCCGCTCGGCATGTTTTCCGCCAGCGGGAGCCAGCCGGTGACCGGCGTGGGGTGGTCCAGCCGGGCGGCGGCGACGAGGGTCGCCAGGGTCGCGGCGGCACCCGCCATGTCGGACTTCATCGTCTCCATCGCGGCCGGCGGCTTGAGCGACAGGCCACCGGAGTCGAAGGTGATGCCCTTGCCCACCAGCGCTACCGCGGGCCCCGCTCCCGTGCCCGTCGGGTGTCCGTGCCAGTGCAGGCGCACCAGCCGGGGCGGCCGCAGGGAGCCCTGGCCGACCCCGGTCAGCCCGCCGTACCCGCCCTTCCTCAGCGCCTTGTCGTCGAGCACCTCGACCTCGAGGCCGTGCTGGGCGGCCAGCGCCTTCGCGCGGTCGGCGAACACGGCGGGCGGCAGGTCGGCGGGAGGGGTGTTGACCAGGTCGCGCACCAGCGCGACGGCGTCGGCGACGACGGCGGCCCGGGCCAGCACCGGCTTGGCGGCCTTCGCGGCAGCCGCGTCGAGACCCAGCAGCACGACCGTCGCGACCGGCTCCTTGGCGGCCGCGCGGGTGGTGGAGAGGTAGTCGGTGAACCGGTAGCTGCCGAGCAGCCACCCTTCGGCGACCGCCCGCAGGTCGTCGGGACCGGCTGCGGCGCCGGCGTTCGCGGCCGCCAACGTCGTGGCGACCCGCTTCGTGCCGGCGAGCGCCCGGGCCACCGCGCCGGAGGCCCGGCGCAGCGCCTCCGCGGCGTGCGTCCCGTCCGGCCCGGGCCGGCCCAGGCCGACCGCGACCACCACGGGCGCGGTGGTCGCCCCGGCGGTCGGCACCCGGGTGACCTCCTCGGCCTTGCCGGTGGCGCCGAGGCTGGCGAGCACGGCGGCGAGGCGTCCCCCGAGCGCGGCGTCCACCGCTTCGCTGCCGCCGGCGAGCAGGGGTCCCTCCTGGCCCTGTGCGACCTGGCCCTGTGCGACGCCGATGACCAGCGCGTCGGCCTTCAGGGTGGTGGGGTCGTCGTTCGTCGTCTTGATGGTGGTCACGCCTGCGAAAGTAGTGGTGCCGGTACCGTCGGGTGCCGTGACACCGCTGCTCACCTCCCCGCTGTCCCGATCGCCGCTGTCCCGGTCGCCGCTGCATGCGCGCCACGTCGCGCTGGGTGCGAAGCTCGCCGATTTCGGCGGCTGGGAGATGCCGATCGAGTACCCGGACTCTGCCGGTGGGGGGGTGCTCAAGGAGCACGCCGCAGTGCGCGAGGCCGTCGGGGTCTTCGACGTCAGCCACCTCGGCAAGGGCGTGGTGCGCGGCCACCGGGCGAAGCAGTACGTCGACGGCTGCCTGACCAACGACCTCGGCCGGATCGGGCCAGGCCAGGCGCAGTACACGTTGTGCTGCGACGACGCCACCGGCGGGGTCGTGGACGACCTGATCGCCTACCTGCACGGCGACGACGAGGTCTTCCTCGTGCCCAACGCCGCCAACAGCGCGGAGGTCGTACGCCGACTGGCGGCCGCCGCCCCGCCGGGCGTGGAGGTCGAGGACCTGCACCGCACGATGGGGGTGCTCGCCGTCCAGGGCCCCCGCTCGGACGAGCTGCTCGCCGCCGTCGGGCTGCCCACGTCGCACGACTACATGAGCTTCGCCGCCGCGGCGTGGGACGGGCGGCCGGTCGTCGTCTGCCGCAGCGGCTACACCGGCGAGCGGGGCTATGAGCTGCTGCCGCGCTGGGACGACGCGGCCGACCTGTGGGACGCGCTGCTCGCCGCCGGCGCGCCGCTGGGTGCGCGACCCTGCGGGCTGGGTGCCCGCGACACCCTGCGGATGGAGATGGGCTACCCCCTGCACGGGCAGGACCTCTCGCTGGACATCACCCCGGTGCAGGCCCGCAGCGGCTGGGCGGTCGGGTGGGGCAAGCCGGAGTTCTGGGGGCGCTCGGTCCTGGTCCGGGAGCGCGAGGAGGGGCCGCACCGCATGCTGTGGGGCCTGCAGGCGACCGACCGCGGGATCCCCCGCGCGCACATGACCGTGAAGCGGGTGGGGCGCGACATCGGCGAGGTCACCAGCGGCACCTTCTCCCCGACGCTGCGGCACGGCATCGGCCTCGCGCTGCTCGACACCGAGGCCGTGCACGAGGGTGACGAGGTGACCGTCGACGTGCGGGGGCGCACGTCGGTGATGCGGGTCGTGCGGCCGCCGTTCGTCCGCCCGTCGGTGCGGTAGGGGGTGGTGGCCGACCGTGTCCTGCTGCTCGGGATGATGGGCGCCGGCAAGACGACAGTCGGGCGTGCGTTGGCGGCGCGGCTGGGCTGGCCCTACCTCGACAACGACGACCTGGTGGCCGAGGCCGCGGGTGCGTCGAAGGAGGCCCTGCTGGCGCGCTCCGGGGAGCCGGCGCTGCGGGCGGCCGAGGCCGCCGCATTGCGGCTCGCGCTCACCCGGCCCGGCCCGCTCGTGGCCGGGATCGCCGGCGGCGTGGTGCTCGACCGCGACTGCGTCCGGCTGCTGCTCCGCGCCGACCTGGTGGTCTGGCTGCGGGCGCGGCATGCCACCGTGGCGGCCCGCCTCGACGCTGACCGGCAGGACCGGCCCTGGCTCCAGGGTGACACCCTCGCCGCCGTGACCCGCCTCGGCGCCGGGCGCGAGCCGGTCTACGCCGAGGTCGCCGACCTGGTCGTCGACGTCGACGACCAGGCGCCGGACGCGGTGGCCGACCGCATCGCCGCCCTGGTGCGAGCCCCCCTGGCCTGACGGCGCGCCAGCCGGGTCAGCGGTGCACGTGCTGGGCCGACATCACCAGCAGGGCCACGGTGGTCGACACCTCTAGCAGGGCCCCCAGCACGTCGCCGGACAGGGCGTCCAGGCGGCGCAGCGCGTGCCGGCGCAGCAGCTCGGCGGCGGCCAGGCCGGCCACGGCGGCGACCAGCGCCTGCGCCACCTCGAAGCGGGGATCGAGGGTGTGCCGGTCCAGCGACCCGGCCACGCCGCAGCCGGTGACGGTGAGGACCGCGACCAGGGCGGCGGCGGCGCGTGGCACGGTGCCGACGACCACCGCGCCGAGGGTCGACCCGGCCGCGACGGGGGTGCCGGCGCGGCAGGCCAGCGTGAGCGCGCAGCGGCCGGTCAGCACGGCGACGAGCAGCCCGACCGTCCCGTGGTGCGCGACGATCGCGCTGGACAGGGCGGCGGCCTGCAGCAGCAGGGTCAGGACGACCGCCGCGACGCCCAGCGGCCCAACGTCGCCGCGCCGCATGATCTCCAGCGCCTCCTGCGCCGGCCGGTAGCTCGCCAGCCCGTCGACCGTGTCGGCCAGGCCGTCGACGTGCAGGCCGCGGGTCAGCACCACCAGCGTCGTGACGCCGAGCACCGCGGGGACCAGCAGCTGGTCCTCGTAGAGCGAGGACAGGTAGCGCCGGCCGGCGTATACCACCAGCGCCGCAGGCAGCCCGACGAGCAGCCCGACGAGCGGCGCCCAGAGCATCGCGGCCCGTCCGGCGTCCCGGTCGATCACCGCCGGTCCGCGCAGCGGCCAGACCGTCAGCGTGGAGACGGCCAGCCGGAGTCCCCGCAGCGGGGCGCTGCTCACGCCGGCCCGCTCACCCCGGCCTCGTCGAAGGTGGCCATCTCGGCCAGCGTCGCGGCGGCGGCCCGCAGCAGCGGCACGGCGAGCAGGGCGCCGGTGCCCTCGCCGAGGCGCATCCGCAGGTCGAGCAGCGGCTCGTGCTGCAGGGCGGCCAGGGCGAGCGCCTGCGCCGGCTCGGTCGAGGCGTGCCCGGCGACCTGCCAGGCCGCGAGGCCGGGGGCGATGCGGTCGCCGACCAGGGCGCACGCGCAGGACACCACACCGTCCAGGACCACGGGGGTACGCCGGACGGCGGCCTGCACCAGGAAGCCGGTGATGGCGGCCAGGTCGGCGCCCCCCGCCACGGCCAGCAGCCGCAGCGGGTCGATGGCAGCATCCGCGACGCGCACCCGGCGCATGGCGTCGCGCACGGCGGCGGTCTTGCGCATCCAGCCCTCGTCGTCGATGCCGGTGCCGCGGCCGACCGCGAGCACCGGCTCGGTGCCGGTGAGGCTGGCGACGATCACCGCCGAGGGGGTGGTGTTGCCGATGCCCATGTCCCCGGCGATCAGCAGGTCGGCGCCGCCGTCGACCTCCTCGTCGGCGACGGCGGCCCCGCGGTCGTAGGCCGCCCGCGCCTCGGCGTCGGTCAGGGCGTCCTCGCGGTCGATGCTGCCGCTGGGTCGCCCCACCGCCATGTCCTCCACCCGCACGCCTGCCCCGACCAGTCGGGCGAGGGCGTTCACCGCCGCCCCGCCGGCGCCGAACCCCGCGAGCATCTGCGCGGTGACCTCGCTCGGGTAGGCGCTCACGCCGCTCCGCGCCACCCCGTGGTCGCCGGCGAACACGACCACGCGCACCCGCTCGGGCGGCCGCGGCGGGCTCACGCCCTGCACCCCGGCGAGCCACACCGAGAGCCCCTCCAGCCGACCCAGCGCCCCGGCGGGCTTGGTCAGCCGGCCCTGCCGCTCGGCCGCGGCCTCCATCGCCGCCGCGTCGAGGTCCGGCACGATCACCTGCACGGGATCACCTGCACCCGATGATCCTTGCAGGCCGTGGCGGCCGAGGCGACGTCATCGCAGCCGGACCGGCGTGCCGGCGACGACTTGCCAGACCTCGTCGCTGTGCTCGGCCAGCCGCGCGTTGAGGCGGCCCAGCTCGTCGGCGAAGCGGCGCCCCGCCTCGGTCGGCGGCACCACCCCGCTGCCGACCTCGTTGGTGACCAGCACCACTGTCGCCAGGGCGTCCCGCCAGCCGACCACGAGCGTGTCGACCGCCGCGGCCAGCGCGGGCGCCGGCAGCTCCAGGTGCGCCCCGAGCCACAGCGTCGCGCAGTCGACCAGCAGCGTCGCGGCCGGGTCGGCGAGCAGCGGCCCAAGGTCGAGGGTCTCCACCGTCATCCAATGCGCAGGCCGGCGGGCCCGGTGGGCGGCCAGCCGAAGCGCCCACTCCTCGTCGCCGGGCCGCGGGAGCGAGGTGGCGACGTAGGTCACCGCCGGCTCGGCCAGCAGCCGTCGTTCGGCCTCCAGGCTCTTGCCCGACCGCGCACCACCGGTGATCAGCACCCGCGACGGTCCCCGCGTCGGCGGCTCTGCCCGCCCCACCAGCCCCGCCAGCGGCACCACGTCCCCGTCCCCGAGCACCACCCCGCCGGCCGGCGCCACCCGGCGTCGCAGCTCCGGCGTCGGCGGGTTGCGGTGCCCGAGGTGCACGGGCACCACGGTGGTGGCCGCGTCGACGGCCCCGACCCGGCGCAGCCCGGCGATCGAGAGCAGCCAGGAGTCCAGGTCGTGGTGGTCGCCGGCCAGTTGCCCGGTGCATTCCAGCAGCACCACGTCATAGCGCACCGACGGCAGCGGCGTGGGGAGCGGGGGAGCGGTGTCGCTGGCATAGAGCAGCGCCGTGCCGTCGGCGCCGGTCACGTCGTAGAGCAGCGTCGGTGTCGCCTCGTGCACGGCCGGCAGCGCCCGCAGCCGGTGCCCGCTGGCCAGCAGCACGTCCGCGCCCGGCGCCAGCGGCAGCCAGCTCACCTGGTCCGCCGGCCCGACCCAGTCCCGGCACAGGTCCAGCGCCGTTGGCGGCCCGGCGACCTCCAGCGGCCCGAGCCCCGGCACCCACTGCCGCCACAGCAGCGCCGCCGGGCCGCAGTGGTCGGGGTGGGCGTGGGTGAACACCAGCGACCGCACCCGGTCCAGCCGCACCCCCAGCCGGGCCGCCGTCCGCGGCACGTCCGGCCCGCAGTCCAGCAGCAGCGTCTCATCGACCAGCGCCGCAGTCTGCCCGCGCGACTCCCCGGTCACCCGCAGCGCCATGCAGGAGGCGCAGGTGCACCAGGGGTTGGGCCAGCCGTCGGCCGAGCCGGTCCCCAGCAGCCGCACCAGCATCAGTGGAGGACCACCGGCGCGTCGAAGGCCGCCCGCCGGGCCGCCCGGCGCAAGGCGGCGAGGATCGGGCGCCCGGTCAGCAGCACCAGCACGGCCACCGAGACCCCGCGGGCCAGGTCGTAGCCGGCGCCGGTCAGCAGGTGGAAGCTCCAGAAGTGCCGCAGATTGGTCGCCAGCGGGGCCCCCGGCACGAACTGCAGCGGACCGCCGCCCTCGCCGAGCCGGAACGGCCAGAAGCTCAGGTCCATCAGCAGGCCGTAGAGCAGGGCTCCGACGACGCCGTACGCCGCCAGCGCGACGAGCTCCACCCGGCCGCGCAGCCGCTGCGGGAGGCAGCCCGCCAGGAAGCCGAACCACCCGGCGCACAGCATCTGGAACGGCAGCCACGGACCGACTCCCACCGTGAGCAGCGCCGATGCGAACAGCGCCAGCGCCCCCAGCAGGAACCCGAAGCCGCGCCCGAGCACCCGACCGGCCGGCACGAGCACGAAGAAGAACAGCCCCTCGGACAGGGCGATCCCCGGGGACACGAAGCGGCACACCGAGGCCACCGCCGCCAGCACCCCGAGCATCGCGAGCGCCTTGCTGTCGATCGCGCCATCGGCGACCTCGGCCAGCACCAGCGCCAGCAGCAGCGCCAGCAGGGCAGCGGTGACGAACGGCGCGTCCACGCTGTGCCCGTCGGCCTCGGCGCCGTGCCGGACCAGCAGCGGCCAGCCGAACGCCGCCAGCCCCAGCCCTGTGATCAGCGCCAGCAGCGTGCCGCCGCGCAGCCGGAAGCGCACGGCGGGGGCGTGCGCCGCCCGGGCTGCCCCCGCGGCTTCGGTCGCCGTACTCATGCCGGACTCACGCCGGCACCGCCAGCGCGCCGGCCACGTCGGCCACGGTCAGCCAGCCGCCCGGTGCGAGCACCTTGGCGACCTGCGGGGCGAAGGCCGGGCTCTGCGTGACCACCTCGCGGGTCGGACCGTCCGCGACGATCTCGCCGTCGGCCAGCACGACGGTCCGGTCGGCGGTCTCGGCGGCGAGCTCGACGTCGTGGGTGGCGAGCAGCACCGCGTGCCCTCCCGCCGCCAGCTCGCGCAGCACGCGGCCGAGGCGCTCCTTGGCGGGGTAGTCCAGGCCCCGGGTCGGCTCGTCGAGCAGCAGCAGCGGGGGCGCACCGGCGAGGACCACGGCGAGCACGAGCGAGAGCCGCTGGCCCTCCGACAAGTCCCGCGGGTGGGCGTCACCACGCTCGGCGAGCAGGTCAGGCACCAGCCGCTCCAGCGCGGCGGCGGTGGCGCCGACCGGCAACCCGGACTCCCGGTCGGCAACGGCACACTCGCGCGTGACGGTGTCGGCGTAGAGCAGGTCGGCGGGCTGCTGCGGGACCAGGCCGACCCGGCGGACAAGCTGGCGCGGCGCCAGCCGGTCCGGGGCGGCGTCCCCGACCAGGGCGCGGCCCTGCGTCGGCGCGAGCAGGCCGGCGAGCACCGAGAGCAGGGTGGACTTGCCGGCACCGTTGCGCCCCATCAGGGCCACCACCTCGCCGGCACGCACCACCAGGTCGACGCCCCGCAGCGCGACGGCCTGCCCGCGCACCACGCTCACCCGCTCCAGCCGCGCCACCTCGCCCCCGCGGGAGGCCGTCCCCCGCTCGGCTGCCGCGGCCTCCCGCTGCGCTGCCGCGGCGAGCCGCTCGCGCAGCGGCCCGGCGAGGCGGCGGGCGTCGCGCACCGACAGCGGGAGGGGTGACCAGCCGGCCAGCCGGCCCAGCGTCACCACCGGCGGGGCCACCTCGGCCGTCGCGAAGATCCCCGCCGGGGTCCCCGCGACCATCCTGCCGTCGCCGGGCAGGTGCAGCACGCTGTCGGCGTACTGCACCACCCGCTCCAGCCGGTGCTCCGCCACCAGCACGGTCAGCCCTAGGTCGTGCACCAGCCGGGTCAGCGCGGCCAGCACCTCCTCCGCGGCCGGCGGGTCGAGCGCGCTGGTGGGTTCGTCCAGCACGAGCACCCGGGGATGCGAGGTGAGCACCGACCCGATCGCGACCCGCTGCTGCTGGCCCCCCGACAGCGACAGCAGCGGGCGATCACGCACGTCGGCGAGCCCCAGCAGGTCGAGCGTCTCCTCGACCCGGCGCCGCATCACGGCCGGCGCCACCCCGAGCGACTCCATGCCGAAGGCCAGCTCGTCCTCGACCCGGTCGGTCACGAACCCCGCCACCGGGTCCTGCCCGACCACGCCCACCAGGTCGGCGAGGTCGCGCGGGCGGTGGGTGCGGGTGCCGCGGCCGTCGACGCTGACCTCGCCGGCGAGCCGGCCGCCGGAGAAGTGCGGCACCAGGCCGTTGACGCAGCGGAGCACCGTCGTCTTGCCGCTGCCGGTGCGCCCGACCACGAGGCAGAGCTCACCCTCGGGGACCGTGAACGACACCTCGCGCAGCACGGGTGCCGGCGCGCCCGGCAGCGTCACGCTCACCCCGTCGAAACGGATCACGGTTGCTCCCCGGCAGCGGGCAGCACCGCGCGGGGGAGCACCGGCGCGGGGGCCAGCAACGCCGGCAGCGCCGCGAGCAGCACTGCCGCCGCGGGCAGCAGCGGCAGCCGAGGGACGGCGAGCAGGTCGGTCGGCTGCAGCAGCCCATCCCGCCCGGTCAGCACGGAGACCGCGACGACGAGCGCGCCCGCGGCGGCGACGGCGGTGGCCCGCAGGTCCCAGCGGTCCCCGCGGTAGCGCGTGCGCGGGCTCCGCGCGCCCCCCGCGACCAGCCCGAGGGTCAGCAGCAGCGCACCCAGCGCGAGCCCCGGGCCGCCGACCACGCGATCCCCGCCCACGCCGGCCGGCACGCCACCACCGAGGGCGGCGTAGGCCCCGAGCGCGGTCAGGAGCAGCCCGCCGAGCGCAGCGGCGGAGGCCAGCCGGCGCCGGGCGGCGGCCACCGGCACCCGCCGGCCGTAGCCGCGCGAGTCCAGCGCCGCCGCCAACCCCAGGCTCTGCTCCAGCGCGCCCTCTAGCACGGGCACGGCGATGCCACGCACCGCGGCGAGCCCACTCGTGGGGCGCCCCCGCAGCCGCCGGGCACTCCGCACCCGGCCCAGGCTCGCCACCGCCTGCGGCGCCATGGACACCGCGACGGTGACGACGAGCCCGGCCTCGTAAAGCGCCGCCGGCAGCGCCTTGACCAGCCGGCTGGGGGTGGTGACGACGTTCACCACCGCGACGCTGGCCAGGATCGCGAGCAGCTGCAGGCTGCGCAGCGCGGCGTCGACGAGCTGCTCCCCGGTGACCGGCCCCCCGAGCCGCACGCCAGCCACCCAGCTCGGCAGGTGCACCACCGGCAGGGTCAGCAGCAGGTGGGTCCCGACCGGGTAGCCGGCCACGGCCAGCACCGGCACCCGCACCAGCAGGCCGGCCACGCCGACCAGCAGGAACACGCGGTAGGCCCGGCTCCACGGGCTCGGCCGCCGGCAGGCGGCGGCCACCAGCGCCGTCACCGCGAGCACCAGCCCGAGCAGCAGCGGGTTGGTGGTGCGGCTGGCGGCCAGCGCCAGGCAGAGCCCCCACACCCACCAGGCACCGGGGTGCAGCTCGTTCAGGAGCAGTGCACGGGTACGCCGGGAGCGCTGCGTCGCCGCCGGCTGACCGCTCCCCGCCCTGGTCGGGGCGTCCAGGGTGAGCGTCACGCGCCACCGCGCCGGCGCCGCGCCACCACCCCGGCCGCGCCCGCCAGCCCGAGGATCGCCACCCCTCCGAGGACCAGCCCCCCCAGCGCCCCACGGCCGTGCTGACCGGTGGCTGCCTGCGGGATCGCGCGGTGGACACCGGGCGGGAGACCCGATGGTGACACCACCGCGGGCGCGCCGTCATCCGGCGCGATTGCCGCCGACGTCGTCGCAGGACCGGTCGTGGGAACCGGACCCGGCAGGGCGGTGCCGGGCGGGGTGCTGGTCCCCACGGTCGTCGGTGCCGCGGTCGTCGGTGCCGCGCTCGTCGCCGTCCTCATCGGGGCTATCCGGCGTGCGCCGACCGCGAGTGGGCGGCGCGGGTCTGGCTGCCCAGGTGCAGTCGCGGGTGCCGGTGCTGGTGGCCGGGTGATCGTCATTCGCCTGGGCACCGCCGATGACTTCGACCCCGGGCGTACTGCGGCCGGCGCCGAACGGGTGATCCCGGCTGCCCCGCGCGCGCCGGCCGTCGGTCCGGCTCCACCGACTGGCCCGGCCGGGGTCGGTGCCGACGCCGGTACCGATGTCGCGGCGGCCGACGTGGGAGCGGCCGACGAGGTCGAGGACGCCGCCGCGCCATCGCGGTCTGCCTGCGTGCAGATGCTGGCGGGATCGACGAGGGGGGGCTTCACCTGACCTTCGGGGCCGCCGTTCTGGAAGGCCCAGCCCTCGGTCTCCCCGGCGGCAGGTTGGTAGCCGTCCGGCCCAGTCCCGGCATAGGTCCAGGAGGCCGCGCCGGGCTCCCGGTGCCAATAGGCCCAGTAGCGGTAGCCGCCGTGGCCGTCGCTGTCACCACACCCGGTGGTGGGGTAGCCGTCGATCGAGCAGAGCAGGCCGCGCTGATAGACCGGCGGCGGTCGGCGCAGGGCAGCGGCCCTGACATCGAGGACGTCGCTGCCGGTGGAGCCTCGGGGCGTTGTCGCGCAGTAGGTGTCGGTGCCGTAGGGAGACCCCGGGCCGGACACCCGGGTGGCATCGACGACCATGCCCACGCAGATGTTCGCCGTCTCGGTGGCGTCGGCGCGGACCGGGCCGCCGGCCAGGAGCAGGGCTGGTGCCGCGAGCAGCAGCGCCCCCGCCCAGCAGGCAGCCCGGCCCCCCATCAGGACGTCGGCTTCGTTCTGGACGGGAACAGCGGGAGGCAGCCCTCGGGCAGCACGCCCTTGCGGCCGTTGCGGTCACGGACGGTGCTGCACGGGGTGAGGCCTGGCTTCAGCGGGAGGCAGCCGGCAGGGATAACGCCCTTGCGGAACGACCGGTCCAGCACCACCGTGCAGGTGGTCTGGGCCGCCGGGCCGGGCAGACAGCCGACCGGCACCGCGATCTTGCGTCCCTGTGGCGACAGCACGACCGCACAGAAAGGCCGCGGGACGGTAGCGCCGACCACGGGGCCAGCCGGCGGCGGGGAGCCGGGCGGCTGGCTGGGGCTGGCCGTCGGCGCGGGCGTCACGGGCGCGTCGTTGAAGACCACGACGCCCCGGGGCAGCAGCGTCCCGAGCTCACCGGGTAGGGCCTCCTCCGACCCGTAGACCGGGTCGTAGACGGTGGTGGCGTTGTACTTGTAGGAGCCGGCAGCCGGCTGACCGGCCGGCACCTGTACCGACCGCAGCCAGCCGGCCGGCGTGTTCCCGCCCCTGCTGACGGCGAGACCGTCGGTGTCGATGCCCAGCCCCGCAAGCGCGCTGCCCACGATGCCCGTGCTGTCGGAGTCGCTCGGGTTGCCGGCGAAGTAGCCGTAGCCGCCGTCGGTGTTCTGGAAGCCCGCGAAGAAGGCTGTCGGGCTCGACGCCGGGGCCCGGCCGAAGGCGGTGAGCGCCTGGACGGCGTACCCACTGGTCTGGGAGTCCTCCATGGTCGCGTCGCACGGGGCGAGCGTGCCGGCTGTGCTGGTCCGCGCGTCGTTCTGCCAGCCGCCGTCCGCGCACTGCTCACCGGCGAGCCAGCGCAGGCCGCCGGCGGCGTGGCTGTCCGTGGACGGCAGGCCCGCGGCCGCCAGGCCCAGCAGGGCCAGCGAGTGGTTCAGCACGCCGGGGTACCGCGACGCCGGGTCCTGGAGTTCGCCGGCATCGACGCCGGCGGGGACCTGGGTGGAGAGGATGCGGGCCACCAGGTCGGTGCCGCCGAAGGCGCGCGGGTCCTTGCCGGCGGCCACGGCCACGACGGCGAGCAGGCCGGTGGCACCAGGTCGAACCGCCCCGTTGTCGAGGGTCTGGTCATCCACGTGGGAGGTCAGGAAGGCCACCGCACGGCTGAACGCCGAGGAACCGGTGCGGGCGGTCGCCATGCCGAGGGCTGCGCGCGCGGTATCGCCGACGTCCGCGGCGCCCTTCGCGGTCGGGACGAAACCGCCGGTGCTTACCTGCCCGGCTAGGTAGGCACCGGCAGCCTTTGCGGACGCGGTCTGAGCGCCGCTCGCGGCCCCGGCGGTGGCGGGCAGCAGGGCAAGGCCACCGGCGGCGAGCGCGCCGGAGGCGACCAGGGCGAGGGTGGTGCGGGGGCGAGACGTCAAGGGGACTCCGGTGCTCGTGCCGCGGACGGGCACAGGCCGGGTCGCCGCCGGCGGGACCTCGCGCCGGGCAGCTCCGGACCCCTGCCCGCAGTCCTCGGCGGGTGTGTGGTGGGTCCGCGCCCCGGGAGGGCATTCCGGCTCGCCGCGCCCGCCAGTGCAGCGGGGTGCGGCCTACGGTTGCGGGTCAGCGCCGGAGTCGGACCGGCTTCCCCCGCCCTGGGCGCAGGTGGTGCAGGTGATGCTGGGCTGAACCTACAGCTCGAACTCGGCCGGCGGGAGCCCGACCGCGAAGCACGCGTCCCGGACGACCTTCTTCTCGTCGTCGTCGAACGTGCCGTCCGCCCCGCCGATGATGATCCCGATCTGGATCACGGCCCTGGCCTCGGCCGGCTTCTTCTTCAGCTTGCCGATCTCCTGCAGCAGCCCGACCTTGCCGAAGTCGAAGTCGGCGGCGAGCTTGTCGCAGTCGGCGTTGAAGCGCTGCAGCAGATCGTCGGCGGCGAAGTTCTGCAGCACGTCGTTGGCCTGGATCAGCCCGGCGACCTTGCGCCGCTCCTCGGCGTCCACGTGGCCGTCGGCGGCGGAGACGAGCGCACACATCGCCATCGAGCCGTCCCGGAAGCCACCGCTCTTGAGGTCGTTCTTCTTCGCCACCATCTGCTGCTGCATGGTGGCGGCCGAAGACTTGAGGTTGTTCCAAAGCGCCATGGGTCCGACGCTAGTCCGTCCCGGCGGGGTGCGGCATCGGGCCGCCGTGGCAGCATCCACGGCCATGACGTGGACCTGGCGCTACGACGGAGCCGACATGCGCGATGACGTCCCGGTGCCGGGCGAGTTCACCAGCCAGGCGGACGCCGAGACGTGGGTGGGCGAGACCTGGCGCGAATTGGCCGACGCCGGTGTCACCAGCGTGACGCTGCTGGACGACGGGAACGTCGTCTATCCGATGTCGCTGGAGAGCGCCTGACCGACCGCCTGACCGACCGCTCAGCCGACCAGCGACGGGTCGCGCACCACCACATCCCCGAGCACCTCGTCGATTCGCACCATCGCCTCGGCCGAGAGCTGCACCCCGCTGGCGGCGGCATTCTCGGTGACCTGCTCGGGCCGGGAGGCGCCGACGATGGCCGAGCTGACCCCGGGGTTCTGCAGCACCCAGGCGACCGCGAGCTGGGCCATCGTCAGGCCGAGGTCGGCGGCGACCGGGCGCAACCCCTGCACGGCGGTCAGCACCTCCTCGCGCAGCAGCCGCCGCAGGAAGCGGGAGCCGGTGGGGTCGGTCGCCCGTGAGCCGGCTGGCGGCTCCTGCCCCACGGCGTACTTGCCGGTCAGCACGCCCTGCGCGATCGGCGACCAGACCACCTGCCCGAGTCCGAGCTGCTGGGAGGTCGGGACGACCTCGGCCTCGATCGTGCGCCACAGCATCGAATACTGAGGCTGGTTGCTCACCAGCTGGTCCCACCCTCGGCCGCGGGCCAGCGTGACCGCGTCGTCGAGCTGCTCGGCCCGCCACTCCGACACCCCCGCGTGCAGCACCTTCCCTGCGCGGACGAGGTCCTCAAACGCCCGCAGCGTCTCCTCCAGCGGGACACCCTCGTCGAAGCGGTGCGCCTGGTAGAGGTCGATGTGGTCCGTCTGCAGCCGCCGCAGGCTGGCGTGGCAGCTCTCCAGGATGTGCTTGCGCGACAGCCCCCGCTCGTTCGCGCCCTCGCCGGTCGGGAAGAAGACCTTGGTCGCGATCTCGACCGACTCCCGCTTGACGCCGGCCAGTGCCCGTCCGAGGACCGACTCCGCCGCGGTCTGGGCGTAGACGTCGGCGGTGTCGAAGGTCGTGATCCCCGCGTCGAGCGCCGCCCGCACGCACGCCGTGGCGGCGTCCTCCTCGACCTGGCTGCCGTGGGTCAGCCAGTTGCCGTAGCTCACCTCGCTGACGAGCAGTCCGCTGCGACCCAGCCGCCGGTGCTCCATGGCTACCGCCTCCCCGCTGGCAGGTTCGCCGTTGGGACGCCGACACCGGGCTTCGGCAGCCGGAACCGGCGGGGGAGCAGGGAGCGCTGGAAGGAGTAGAAGGCGACCTTCTGGGTGCTGTCGGGGTGGGCCGCGCGCACCCGCCGCCGCACCTCGCGCCGCAGCAGGAAGCCGTCGCCGACCACGATCAGCAGCGCCACCAGCATCAGCGAGAAGATGGCCTGCTTGAGCGCGCCACGGGCGATGCCCGTCAGGAAGAACAGCACGTAGACCGCGAAGACGAACGTCGTGAGGTTGCGCCGCCCGTCGACGACCTGGCGGGCGATCCCGCGCTCCGGTGACCGGTCGCGGGCGGGCAGCTGCGAGGCGTCGGCCTGCCCCTTCAGGGCGGCCCGCTGGGTCCCGGCCGCGCCGCGGCGGGCCTGCTTGAGCGCCGCCGAGCGCTCCTTTCTCGTGCCACCGTTCACGACCGGCTGCATGTACGGCGTGACCGGCCGCGCCTTGATGGCGGCGGACCGCTTCGGCGTCGCCCGGCCCTTGCCGCCGGGCCCCTTGGTGAGGACGACCTCCGGCTCGGGTTCCGGTGCTGGCTTCTTGCGGGACAGCAGGGCCATGGCACCAGTGTCCGCCCTCGCCGCTGCGCCGGTCACCCGCTGGGCGTGCCGCCGTCCAGGGCGATCCCGACGACGTCCGCCACGCGCAGCAGGTCGACGTCCTGGGCCAGCAGGGCGGCGCCCCGGCGCCAGGCGACCGCGGCGATCATGCAGTCGATCAGCCCGCGGGGGGTGATGCCGACGCGTCGGCAACGGCGGTAGATGCGCACCGCGGCATCGAAGTCCGACGCCGGGTCGACGCGGTGCAGCTCGCACCTGAGCAGCAGCCGGCGCAGGTCGTCCTCCCGCTGGTCGGTACGCGCCCCGGCCAGCACCTCCATGAGCACCGGCTCGGTGACGGCGAGCGGGCCGTCCTGGGCGATCAGCTCGGTCAGCCGCAGGTCGACGTGGGGGTGTAGCTCGCGTGTACCCCTTCAGGGCAGGGCGAGCATCTGCTCCAGGGCGCGGCGGGCGTGTGCCGCGACGCCGGGCTCGACCTCGATGCGGTTGACCACCCGGCCCGCGACGAGCGATTCCAGTGTCCAGACCAGGTGCGGCAGGTCGATGCGGTTCATCGTCGAGCAGAAGCAGACACTGCGCTCGAGGAACACGATGGTCTGGTCCGGGTGCGCCTTCGCGAGCCGCTGCACGAGGTTGAGCTCGGTGCCGATCGCCCACGCCGAGCCGGGCGGTGCCGCCTCGACGGTCCGGATGATGAACTCCGTCGACCCCACCAGGTCGGCCGCGAGCACCACGTCGTGCCGGCACTCGGGATGAACGAGCACCTGCACGCCGGGGACCCGTCCCCGGACCTCCTCGACGGCCGAGAGGCTGAACCGACCGTGCACCGAGCAGTGCCCGCGCCACAGCAGCACCTTCGCCGCGCGGATCTGGTCGTGGGTGAGGCCGCCGTCGGGCTTGTGCGGGTCCCAGAGCACGCAGTCCTCGAGCGAGAGCCCCAGCTCGAGGACCGCGGTGTTGCGCCCGAGGTGCTGGTCGGGCAGGAACAGCACCCGCTCGCCCTGGGCGAAGGCCCACTCCATCGCCCGCCGTGCGTTCGACGACGTGCAGATGGTGCCGCCGTGCTCTCCGGTGAAGCCCTTGATGGCCGCGCTGGAGTTCATGTAGCTCACCGGCACCGTGCCGGCCGCCGCGCCGGCCTCGGTGAGCACGTCCCAGCACTCGGCCACCTGCTCGGCGGTGGCCATGTCGGCCATCGAGCAGCCGGCGGCCAGGTCGGGGAGCAGAACCTGCTGGCCAGGGCCGGTGAGGATGTCGGCGCTCTCGGCCATGAAGTGCACGCCGCAGAACACGACGTACTCCGCCTCCGGCCGCGCCGCGGCCTGCTGCGCGAGCTTGAAGCTGTCGCCGGTCACGTCGGCGAAGGCGATCACCTCGTCGCGCTGGTAGTGATGGCCGAGCACGAACACCCTGGACCCCAGCGCCTCCTTGGCCGCCCGGGCCCGCTCGACCAGGGTCGGGTCGCTCGCCGGGGGCAGCTCGCCGGGACAGTCCACGCCGCGCTCGCTGTCGGGGTCCCGCTGGCGGCCCAGCAGCAGCAGCGCCAACGGGGTCGCGGTGACGCCGGCGGGGAGGTCCGCGAGCAGGTCACTGTCTTGGGTCGTCGTCACACTGCCTCAACCCGGCCGGCCCGCGGCTGCTTCCTGAGAGGCTGCTCACGTGCAGGTCGTGATCGCCCCCGACTGCTTCACGGGGACCCTCACCGCCGCGGCGGCCGCCGACGCGCTGGCGGTCGGTTGGCGCCGGGGCGCGCCGCACGACACCGTCACCACCGTGCCGATGAGCGACGGAGGCACCGGCTTCCTCGACGTGCTCTCCCGGGCGCTGCCCGGCGCCGAACTGCGTCCGGTGACCGTCGGCGACCCGCTGGGACGGCCGGTCCCCGCCGCGGTGCTGCTGGACCGGGCCACGGGTACGGCGTACGTCGAGACCGCCCAGGCCTGCGGGCTGCACCTGCTCGCGGTCGGCGAGCGCGATCCGCTGCTGGCCTCCACGGCGGGCGTGGGGGCGTTGCTGGCCGCGGCTCGGGACAGCGGTGCGACCAGGGTGGTCGCCGGTCTGGGCGGGTCGGCCACCCACGACGGCGGTCGTGGCGCGGTCGAGGCGCTGGGTGGCAGCTGGCCGGCCGGCCTGCCGCTGGTCGTCGCCACCGACGTGGACGTCCCGCTGGGCGACGCCGTGTGGTTCGCGGCGCAGAAGGGGGCGACGCCGGAGCAGCTGCCGCTGCTGGCCGAGCGGCTGGCGGCCTGGGCGGTGCAGCTCGAGGCGACGACCGGCCGGCGGGTGCAGCGCCGGGACGGGGCCGGCGCGGCCGGCGGGTTGGGCTTCGGCCTGCTCGCCCTCGGCGCCACCCGGGAGCCAGGGGTCGGGGTCGTCGCAGCGGCGGCGGGACTGGCGGCGGCGCTGGCCGGGGCCGAGCTGGCGGTGACGGGGGAGGGGCGCTACGACGCGACCAGCCTGCGCGGCAAGGTCTGCGGCGGCGTGGCCCGGCTGGCACAGGCCGCTGGGCTGCCGTGCGTGGTGCTGGCCGGGGAGCTCGACGTCGGGCAGCGGGAGGCGCGGGCGCACGGGGTGGACGAGATGCGGAGCACCGCGGAGCTGGCCGGCTCGGCTGAGGACGCCCGGGCGCGGCCGGCGTACTGGCTGGCGGAGCTTGCCGCCAGGACCGCGGCGCGCTGGTCCCGCCCCTGAGCATTCCCGCAGCCGGCGGGCGTGGTTGTCGACGTAGGCTGGGAATGGCAGTCCGGGGGACGGGGTTCTTCCGGCGCAGCCCCGACCTGAGGAGTGAGATGACCGACACGACCATCGCTACCCCCGCGACCGACGCCGCGCCGGCATCGGTACTGCTCACCGACATCGCCGCCGGCAAGGTCAGGTCGCTGCTGGATCAGGAGGGCCGCGACGACCTGCGCCTGCGCGTCGCCGTCCAGCCCGGTGGCTGCTCCGGCCTGCGCTATCAGCTGTTCTTCGACGAGCGCTCCCTCGACGGCGACGTCGTCACCGACTTCGGCGGCGTCGAGGTCGTGACCGACCGGATGAGCGTGCCCTATCTCATGGGCGCCTCCATCGACTTCGTCGACACCATCGAGAAGCAGGGGTTCACCATCGACAACCCCAATGCCACCGGCTCCTGCGCCTGCGGCGACAGCTTCAGCTGACCCGCGCGCGCGCCGCGGGTCAGCAGCTGCCGTACGTCGGCATGCCGTCGGTGAGGTCACGGCAGCCGTCGCTCACGTGGTAGCCCGCCGTCCTGCCGCGCTGCTCGGGCACCTGCAGCACCGGGCCGGCCGCCCCCGGCAGGACGATCTCCCGGGCACAGCGCACCACGTCGAGGAAGTCGTTCCGGTCGTCGCTCAGCTCGCTGCCCATCGGCCCACGCTCCCAGCCGACCGGCCTGCGGGGTAGGGCTACCGGCGGGTAGAGATCCTGGGCCTCGACTACCGTCCCCGCACGTGCCCACCGTGCTGCTGACCGGGTCGATCGCGACCGACGAGCTGATGCGCTTCCCCGGGAAGTTCGCAGACCTCATCGTCGAGGCGCAGCTGGACCGGCTGTCGCTGTCGTTCCTCTGCGACGACCTGCAGTTCCGCCGCGGCGGCACCGGGGCCAACATCGCCTTCGGCATGGGTGCGCTGGGCACTCGGCCGGTGCTGGTCGGCTCGGCCGGGCGGGACTTCGACGGCAACGGCTACCGCGGCTGGCTCGACGACCACGGGGTGGACACCTCGCGGGTTCGCCTGTCCGCGACCGCGCACACCGCGCGCTTCGTCTCCACGACCGACGAGGCCAACTGCCAGATCGCCTCCTTCTACTCCGGGGCCATGCGCGAAGCGCGCGAGATCGAGCTCGACCTCACCGGCATCGACATGGTCTGCGTGAGCCCCGACGACGTGCCGGCGATGGTGCGCCACACCGAGGCCGCCCACGCCGCCGGCGTACCCCTGCTCGCCGACATCGGCCAGCAGCTGGCCCACCTGTCCGACCGCGACACCATCCGCCGGCTGGTGGACCGCGCGGCCTACGTCTTCGTCAACGACTACGAGAAGACGCTGCTGGAGCAGAAGTCCGGCTGGTCCGACGCCGAGGTGCTCGACCGGGTCGGCATCCGGGTGACCACCATGGGGGCCGACGGAGCGGTGGCCGAGAGCCGGGACGGCACCCGGGTGCACGTCACCGCCCCGCCCGAACGCTCCAAGGACGACCCGACCGGCGCCGGTGACGCATTGCGCGCCGGCTTCCTGGCCGCCTGGACGTGGGGGCTCGGCCTCGAGCGGTGCCTGCAGGTCGGCTCGGTCTGCGCCGTGCTGGCGTTGGAGACGGTCGGGCCGCAGGAGTACGACGTGCGCGAGGTCGGCGCGCGGCTGGCGGAGGCCTACGGCGCCGCGGTCGCGGCCGAGGTCTCCCCGCACCTGCCCGTGCAGGTCACGGCGGGCTGACCTACGTTCCCACCCGCACCTGGTAGCTCGTTGCCGTCCCGCTGACCGCTCGCACCTGGAGCAACTCGGCGCCGCGCAGCCGGCACCAGGCCGGGACGTCGGTCGCGGCGGCGGGATCGTCGGCCCAGAGCTCCAGCACAGTGCCAGGGGTGGCGGTCGCGGCGGCCCTGGCGAGCGCGATCACCGGCAGTGGGCAGCGCTGGCCACGGCAGTCCAGCACACCGGCCGGTGGCGCGGTCACAGCCCGGCCGTCCCCTCGCGCAGCCGGGCCACCAGGGCGGGGAGCACGTCGAGCAGGCGGGCGACGTCGGCCTCTGTGGTGTCCCGGCCCAGGGACAGGCGCACGTTGCCGTGGGTGAGCGCGCCCATGGCGGCCAGCACGTGCGAGGGCTCCAGCGTGTCCGCGGTGCAGGCCGACCCCGAGTCGACCGCGAGCCCGTCCGCGGCCAGCGCGCCGACCAGCGCCTCGCCGTCGACGTAGAGGAACGACGCGGTCAGCAGGTGCGGCAGCCGGTCCTGGGCGCGGGCCGGGCCGGCGAGCACGACGTCGGGGATCCGGCGTGGGATCTCGGCGCGCAACCACGCGGTCCAGCCGGCGTGCCGGCGGGCCAGCTCCCGGCGTTCCGCTTCCACCGCGACCAGGCAGGCGGCCGCGGCGACGAGCAGCGGGACCGGGGGCACCGCGGCCGGGTCGGGGCCGGGGCGGCGCCAGCGGGTGCCGGTCCGCCGCACGAGCAGACCGACGCCGGGAGGACCGCCGACGGCCCGCAGGTCCGCGGTCAGCAGCTCGACGACCGGCAGGTCGGCGTGGCCGATCGAGGCGGTGGCGTCCACGTGCAGCGGCACGCCGGCGGCTGCGCACACGGCGTGTACTGCGGCGATGGGCTGCCGGGTGCCCACCTCGCCGTTGGCACTCTGCAGGCTCGCCAGCGACGCGCCAGGTCCCGAGACGGCGGCGGCGTACGACGACGCATCGACGGCTCCCTCGGCGTCGACGGCCACGACCACGACCTCGCCGCCGGCGCCGGCGTGCCACTCCCCGGCGTGCAGGACCGCCGCGTGCTCGACGGCGCTGGTCACGAATCGCCGCCCGGTGCGCGCGCGGGCGGCCAGGGTGCCCAGCACCGCCTCCTGGGCCGCCGTGGGACCGCTGGCAGCCCAGTGCACCTCGTCCGGCCGGCACCCGAGCACCGCAGCGAGGGACTCGAGTGCGGCGTCGAGCAGGGCCCGCGCGCGCCGGCCCGGGGCGTGCAGCCGGGCGGGGTCGGACCAGCCCTGGTCCAGACCGACCATCAGGGCCTCCCTGGCGGCTGGGTGCAAGGGGGCCCCGGAGACGGCGTCGAGGTGCCCTTTCCCGCTGTCACCGCGGCCACGAACCCTTGCGGTGTCGGGGAGTCCAGCAGGAGGACCGGAAGTCACGGGGGGTAGTCTGCGCGTGCCCGGAGGGGGCCGTAGTCGCGCCCCGCGAGACCAGATGAGGTGGACGTGCCCCGGAACGACGCGAGCGCCCCCGCGCTTCCCCGCGCCCGTCGCAGGGTGTTGCGTGTGCTCCCCTTGGGGGGGCTGCTGCTGGCCACGAGCGGGTGTGGCATCCCGACGTTCGGCTTCCCGACCGTCCTCGCGACCGAGCAGTCACACCGGACCCTGCAGATCTGGAAGGGCTCGGTCGTCGCCGCGCTGATCGTCGGCGCCTTTGTCGCGGCGCTGATCCTCTATGCGCCGTTCCGCTACCGCAAGCGCAGCGACGAGCTGCCGCGCCAGGTGCGCTACAACCTGCCCATCGAGGTGCTCTACACCGTCGTGCCGTTCGTGATCGTGGGCATCCTGTTCTTCTACACGGCCCGCGACGAGAACTACCTGAACAAGCTGATGCCCCAGCAGCAGTTCGTCGCGGCCAAGGGCGTCGAGGTCGACGTGATCGCCTTCAAGTGGAACTGGAAGTTCGAGTACCCGGGGTATGGCACCGCGTTGGCCGGCAGCCCCGACAGCCAGGCCGTGCTCTACCTCCCGGCGGGGCGGCCGGTGCGCTTCGTGGAACAGAGCAAGGACGTCATCCACTCCTTCTGGGTGGTGGAGTTCGCGTTCAAACGCGACGTCGTGCCCGGCCGGATCAACCAGTTCGAGGTGACGCCCGACCGGGTGGGCACCTACACCGGACGATGCGCCGAGCTGTGCGGCTATCAGCACGACCGGATGAACTTCCGGGTCGAGGTCGTGCCGACCGAGCAGTTCGACGCGAAGATGGCGGCGCTCAAGGCGCAGGGCTCCGTGTCGGACAGTGACGCCGGCGTGGTCGCTCCCGGCGGCAACGACAGCTACCCCTCCAACGGCGTGACCAACAGCGAGCCGCATCCGGACCGCTCCGCGACCGCAGGCAAGCCGGCAGCTGGCACATCAGAACAGGAGACCACGCCGTGACCATCACGTCCCAGCCCGCCGGTGAGGCAGCCGTCGCACCCGCCGGCACGCACGGGATCACCCACGGGGCGGGCGAGCACGGTGCCGGTCACGCCCCGGAGCGTCGGACCATCGTCAGCATTCTCACGACGACGGACCACAAGACCATCGGCCTGATGTACATCGTCACGTCATTCCTGTTCTTCCTCGCCGCCGGGCTGATGGCGCTGTTGATGCGGGTGGAGTTGGCCCGCCCGGGCCTGCAGGTGCTGTCGGAGGAGCAGTACAACCAGCTGTTCACGATCCACGGCACGATCATGCTGTTGCTGTATGCCACGACGATGGCGATCGGGATGGCGAACTACATCATCCCGTTGCAGATCGGTGCGCCGGATGTGGCGTTCCCGCGGCTGAACGCGTTGGGCTACTGGTTCTACCTGGCCGGGGCATTGATGGTCGTCAGTGGTTTCCTGACGCCGGGTGGTGCTGCGGACTTCGGCTGGTTCGCCTACGCCCCGCTCAACAGCGCGGTCAACAGCCCCGGCGCCGGGGCGGACCTGTGGATCCTCGGCCTGTTCCTGTCCGGGCTCGGGACGATCCTGGGCGCCGTCAACTTCATCACCACGATCATCACCATGCGCGCGCCGGGCATGACGATGTTCCGGCTGCCGATCTTCTGCTGGAACATGCTGGTGACCTCCATCCTGATCCTGGTGGCCTTCCCGGTGCTGGCGGCCGCGCTGGCAGCGTTGACAGCCGACCGGCACCTCGGGGCGCACATCTTCGACGCCGCAAACGGCGGGGCGATCCTCTGGCAACACCTGTTCTGGTTCTTCGGCCACCCCGAGGTCTACATCATCGCGCTGCCGTTCTTCGGGGTCGTGACCGAGATCCTGCCGGTCTTCAGCCGCAAGCCGATGTTCGGCTACAAGGGGCTGGTCTTCGCGACGATCTCGATCGGCGCGTTGTCGATCTCGGTCTGGGCGCACCACATGTATGCCACGGGCGCCGTGCTGCTGCCGTTCTTCGCCTTCTTGTCGTTCCTCATCGCCGTGCCCACCGGCGTGAAGTTCTTCAACTGGATCGGCACGATGTGGCGGGGCTCCATCACGCTCGAAACGCCCATGCTGTTCTGCCTTGGCTTCCTCGTGACCTTCCTGTTCGGTGGCCTCACCGGCGTGCTGCTGGCCAGCCCGCCGATCGACTTCCACGTCACCGACAGCTACTTCGTGGTCGCGCACTTCCACTACGTGGTCTTCGGGACGGTCGTGTTCGCCACCTACGCCGGGATCTACTACTGGTTCCCGAAGTTCACCGGTCGGATGCTCGACGACCAGCTCGGCAAGCTGCACTTCTGGCTGACCTTCATCGGCTTCCACGCGACCTTCCTCGTGCACCACTGGCTGGGCACGAAGGGCATGCCGCGCCGAGTCGCCGACTACGGCCCCAACGACGGCTTCACCTTGCTCAACACCTTCTCCACCGTCGGGGCGTTCGTTCTGGGCGCGTCGACGCTGCCGTTCATCTACAACATCTACAAGTCCTACCGGCACGGCGAGGTCGCGGCCGGTGACGATCCCTGGGGCTTCGGCAACTCGCTGGAGTGGGCCACCTCCTGCCCGCC
>JAABUP010003131.1_pt1 | contig 29868 bp, 31 predicted proteins | sample 5559201 | NCBI WGS metagenome assembly JAABUP01 (sample SAMN10711887, study PRJNA513373) | rock metagenome | isolation source: Antarctica rocks | place: Antarctica | reverse complement strand
GAGGCTTCCTGGAGCTAGCCAAGTCAGCGACAGCACTGCTGGTCAAGTCCATCTTCAGCGACACTGCCTTTGTGGACCTCTTCAGCAAGCTGTGCTGCAGTGATGACTGGAAGCAGGGCACCGTCACAGCCTCCATTCTGGCAACCCTGGGTGACTACCTGGCTGACTTCAAGCGCATGCTGGAGGAGGCCTTCTTCAAGAGGTATGCACAGCAGTTGTTGCAGTGTGCTGCATCAGCAGTGCTGTCAGGCGGTAATGACAGCCTGTATTGTGAGCTTGGAGTTGGTTCTGCCTCTTCAGATGCTTTCCACACTGCCTGGCCATACCTTACCTTACCTTGCCTTACCTGCCTTCTGTGAGTCCTGCTTGGTCTTTGACGATCGTCATTGAAACAAATTGCTTATTGTGGTGTACCTTGTCAGGATGAAGTGCAGGTGCAGCATGTAGCATTGAGAATATTTACCTACAGTGTTGGCAGAAGAATGCTGAGGAAGATGTAATGGGCTTGAATTTGAGCAACAAGTGCACAGCTTGCATGACTTGGACAGATCGAGCGATTTCGCAAGTCACAAAATTAGACTGGATGCATGCGTGCACATGCCACAAACCTCACTCAAATGCTGACTTAAATGCTGTGCACAACCTTGCATGCCCCTATAAACCAACCAGCTTGTCACAGCAGCTGACCATGCAACTGTTGCTGCAAGCTTACTCCCATTGCTCTGCTAAAGGATAAAATGTGGGACAAGCAGGTTGTGTGAGCAGGCTATGTGAGATGAGCCTGGAGGAGGGTGTGGCTCACTTCATGGCGGCAGTGGTGACCTTCACCAGAGCAATCACAGAGGAAGGGGTGCAGAGGCTTCAGTCAGACAGGGACCAGCTGGTGGCTTTCTTCAGCCAGCACTGCAAGCCTGAAAGGGTGGTCACACTTGCAGCGCCCCTGCAGGACCTGAAAGATGTCGCGGCGGCAGACAGTGTGGACACCTTTGTGCTGACATACACCACCCTGCTTCAGGTCTGGCTGCACTGAAGTGTGTGAAACGAATGCGCGTGATGAATCAGTGATTTGCTCTGTTGCTGCAAGCACGTAGCTGCAATGGCACCCTGCATGCTGTATGCTTCATGCTTCACAAGCCTGCTCACATTGCATGACGTGCATGAGATGTGGAGAGTGCCTGTTCCTGACTGAGTATGGCAAGACGTGGATCAAGACCTGAGGTGACATGACCCTGACACGTTGACAGTTGAGTGAGATGCAGTGTATGTGTGTGAGGCAGGCAACGTTATATTGCAGAGAATGCTCACACTCAGCTTCACAGGTGAATGTATTACCTCTGTGATGAAATTGATATTTTTGAAGCAAGAGCTGGTTGTGCCATTTGCACATCATCCGTGACACAGAAAGCAGGCGGCACAGAGTCTATCTGTGACATAAGGTGGAGTCATTTATTTGATTGCAGGTAGCTCCTGGCATCAGTCCTGCCTTGCTGGAGCGCATAGTCCAAGCCCGCTCAGATCTCAGCAAAGCAGATTCCAGAGAGGTTATGCTAGAGTGCCGCGAGGTGTTTGCCACCAAGCACAGCAATGACTCATCAGAGGCGCCCCTACCAGCCAAGGGCAAAAACACCACAACACCATTCAGGGTTGCCTTGGCGGCTGCGAAAAAGAAGCCTGGTGGTGGAGATCAGGCCTTGGGGTCAAAGGGTGGGTCCAAGTCTGGGGACAAGGCACCAGGGGCTGCCGGCGTGCCTGTGTTGCCAAAAGCAGCAGTGCAGGCACCAAAACCACAAGAGCCAGTCATGATCAGTGGCATACCCAAATTGGAAATGATGTGATGAACAGCTTGCCTGTGAGGTTTCTTGCACTGATTAGCAAAGTTTAGTGAAATCACTGCGAAATGCATGGATGATCAGAAGTCAGAGTCAGATGCATGTGCACTCAAGCATGTACGGCTGTGGGGTGCATTACGCATCTTGGGGACTATGTTTATAGTGTCTTTGAGGGAAGCAGCTGACAATGCATGCTGTGACAAACATTTCAAAGTGGCTGAGGCTGACTGCTATGTTGGAGCTGAGCATTTGGACAGCCGGCCAAGCGTGCAATCACAACTCATGAAGAGCTGAGTTGGATGCTTCGTTGAGTGGATCCACCTGTATCAGCAGAGCACAAGCTTCCCAACGTCATGAACAGCTTGTCCGTGCGGTTGATGTGCAGCACCGAAGCTCTAGATCATGGAAAGTCAGGTCAAACTCGTCAGCTGGCATCATGAAAAGCTTTGTAAATATGGAGTTCATGGCGCCAATAAAACCGTGTGCAAAATCGCTGGGCTTGGACCATTGCCCAAGTAAATGATCTCAGGCTTTTGATGATCAGTGACATGTTCTGGCCCTAGTCTGAACTGATGTTTTTCAGTTTGTGCTATTCTTTGGGCTCCCAAGAATGCAGATGTGGCTGCTGCTGAGCCCCTTCATATCTATCATGCACAGGGCTGATGCCTTGACCAGCGACAGCCCTCCAGGAAGACCCAGTATCAACGACTGTAGTTTTAGTGTTGATTAGCCCATCTATATATCAAGCAGGGGTTGTTGTAAGTGTCCCATCTGCATGTCATGGGCTGGCTTAAAGTGGGTTTTGAAGGAACGGCGACATTGCAGCTGCAATAGCTTGTTGCTTATCCTGCTCTGGCAATCTGCTGGAGGGCCTGGGCTGTGGGATTGCTGCTGTGAAAAGTGATGTCGAATCTGGCATAATGCCACTGCACAGCCGCAGCTGCAGAACTGCTTAGATGTGTCCATATTGCTCAGGTTCATACAACAGCACGCTTGATAGAAGTTCAAATCTCAAAGGACTGCTGCCTCACCAGAATCTGACACTGCATCTCTACTGCTGCTCACAGACATCAAGTCCACCACCCATTTACGGTTGCTTCAAGGCAAGCAGTTGGTGCTTGCTGCCTAAAACAGTCAGGAGTTGCATGACAAGCAAAGGTATGTGCTTACTATCGCTGGGCTTGCTGTGACTGATTGTGGACCTGAAACCAGAGTCTGCAATGCTAAAGCCCAGTTCTCATTGGGCGGTCGGGGCCGGTCGGCATTTGCCAAAGCGGGTTGTTTTACGGCAAAACTTGTCGGAATCGATGGACTTGATTGGAGCTAACATATCTCGACCATTTGCCGACCAGCCCGACCAGCCAAAAGAGGCTGGTCGGCGGTTAGCCCGATTTGGTCGGACCCCGACCGGCCCCGACCGCCCAATGAGAACTCGGCTTAAGTGTGTTCAGTCAACTTTTCAGAGTTCTGAGGCCCTCTTTACACTCTAAATAGGCTCGGATCCAGGTGTTTCGCATGGCACGTGTAGAAGTTACGTGATTACTGTAAACGAGCTGACGAGTCACGCCAAGTAGCGGTTTCAACGAAGTTCGTTCATGGGCTCTCGGACGGACTGACGTCATATCATGCGTCATGAAACGAGCCGTAAGCATTCAATGGTCTTTGTCACCACTCATACACATTTTCCGATTGGTGTGCTGTGCCGCACAAGTGTGGAGGTGCACAGGCAACCATCCTCACCTGATCGAGCTCATTTCAGAAGTGACGTCTTTGCACCGTGCAATCAAGCAGCCTCTCCTGACGTTTAGGACAGTACCTATGTTGCAAAAGAAGAGCGAAAGAGATGGCGCCTTAGTACCAGCGTTCCGAGGTCACGTCGCAGGTGCAAACCGGTCACGTGGTCATCATCAAGCATACCTGTGGACAGGAGCTATTCTCTTCTTTATGTTGCTGCTTTGCCACCTTACGCTATTCAGCCGCGTGACACAACTGGGCTCCTTGGTGTGCCGTCAGCGGCTACCGGACGCTGTGGACTTGCAACAGGTGCTCAGCTTGCAGCACTTGAAAAGTCAGAGAGCCTCCTTGCAGTCTGACCTTGCCAGGAGTATGAACATGGAGCAGCTAGAGCTGGCAGCAGGCTCTTCTGTGGAGGCCAAAAGCACTAGAAGAGACACAGCGCACGCTTCGACGGTGCCTCTGGCTTTGTTCGTTGGCATACTTTCCCACAACTCTGAGGACAGGGTGTCAGTAAGGCAAGGTTGGATCAGCAAGGCTGACTATCTTCCGGGCTGGAAAGCCAAATTTGTGGTTTGTGCAAGCAGTTTGACAGCTGCCAAGCAAGAACAGGGGCAATATGGTGACCTGTTATTGACAAAGGATGGGTCATCGCTTCACCAAACCCTGTTCATGATGCAATATGCCTTAGTCCACTTTGATGTCCAGTTCATCATGAAGACAGAAGACACTTCGTACCTAAGAGTCGAAACTTTGCTGCAAGTACTACAAGCCAGCTGCACTAATCCAGCATGTCACGGCGAGGGACTGTATGTAGGTCATGAAATCAAGAACAGCAGTGTGCTCAAAGGAGCTGATGATGCAATGCCTCAGTCTAGTCAACAGTACTTGGAGCACACTCACTTGAAGACTCACATGCCATACATGTCTGGTGCAGGCTATATTTTGTCTAGTGATCTTGGTCATGCAGTAATCGATATTGCCAGCAGGTCTGAAACACATGACTGGCTGTTTGAATCTGGCAGAGATGATATGACTATAGGTTTTTTGGCTCATGTCTTTGGATATACGGCGAGTCAACCACAGCGGGGTGATTATCAGTAAGCAAGATCGCGGGTTGCATGAGCCACAAGGCAAATTTAGTCAGGATCTTGGCAAAGCACAAGCACTCACCAGCATCACTAGATACGCTCAAACAAGGTTGAGAACAAAGTCACTAGTAGATGTGTGCCAGCAAGATATGATACTGCTGAGTCCAATCCAAGGCGGTCAAGCAGTGGCACAAGTCGAAGAAAGTCTGCAGCAGTGTCAAAGGCTTGACAAGCTGCGCAATGTGGCTATTGACATTGAGTACAGACATGTAGCGCCACGCCGGCCTTTGTTACCTCATGGAAAGGTAAGCCCTGCACTTGGTTGAGTTGTCATGTGCAATGTTTTGGCTTGAATACCCATGCGACGCTGCTTCGCAGTTGCCGTCAAGATCTGTTGTCACTTGGACCTAATGACTCAGGGGCATGGCATCTGTGCTCAGACTGTTTGATGCCACAAATTTGCTGTTTTGCTTTTACAGTCATCCACAACTCCTGTCCTGGTACTTGTAGGTTCGGCGTCTTTCACATGGCAGCCAGCAAGATCAATTTTCCCTGGGGTCTTACAGCACCACCCCATGGAGTGTCACAGGAACAGTGATGCTGGCACTGAAGCCCAAGGCACAGAATAACAAACTAAGCATCGGTCTTCTCAAAGCCAGTAACACTGCAGCAGGTGAGCAACTTCCACACGTCAAGTGTACATCATATTAGCACAGGGGAAAAAGCAGCAGGTGCAAGCACACATGCAATAGGACACACAGTTCCAAAATACGTACACAACTGCTTGAGGTCCAAGGTCTTCCTCTACTCCTTGCCCCTAGTCACAGTCTCTCATGATTCGTTCATGCAACCCCCCACCCTGACTCACTCTCTTACTCACTCACTTGTCCACTAACCACCTGACCTTCTGATTGCAATCATGTAGGATATTCAGGGTTTAGGCCAATCTTGTGGCTGTCATTGTTGAAGACACAGACACAAACATGTGCTCGTTGAGCTCCAGTAGTTGCTTTCTGCAGATGACACATGGTACTGGGAGCACCTGGACACCAGCTGGGCTTGGAACAGCCACCAAGGCCCACAGCTGCAATGGCTTGGCCCCTCTGACAGGCGCATGCCTCTCTGCAAACTCTCATTGTGTCACAGGCCCTGCATATTGGGCACCATAGTGGGGCACCGATATCAAGCAAATCACAGCTCATGTCCAAGACCGGAGTCTTCCAAAGAACTGGACTCCTGTTTCATGCAAATACACATCTTTAAATATGTGCTCTTGGACTGCAGCATGCAGCAGTGTTTCCTCTGATGTGTCCATGACAACTACCTGTTTGTGCCTGCATGTTGTTTACAGATGCATATTTGTCAATATTGACCAACCTGAAGGGCTGAATTTGGCAGTGCTGTGCTTTACAGAGCCACAAGGACCTCTGCCAGCCACTATGCTGACACTGCCTGTTCATGTGCAGGTACATTGTGTTCAACGATGGCCGCTGTCACGGCGTCCAGCTGAGCACAGATCCCTTTTGTGCAGTTGTTTTTGACATTCAACACCTGACGCGAGCCAGGATCCTGCCACTTCCAATACACACTGTGTCCCCGAACGGACATCAGGGACTCCATGTCAGCTTTGCAAGGCAAGAACTTGCAACACCAGGTATGCCCTTCCTATCTTTTTGCCATACCAACTGTATGTGCCATCTTGCAACGAACTGTCAGCCTGTGCCTGCACTGTGGAGCAAAGATTGTCTACAAGCAGCGCCTCGCTGCTGGGTAAATAGCGCACTTATACAGTTTGCCCACGACACTGGTCTACATGAGCATGAATATGCACGCCTCCCATGTTATATGGGTGCACCACTGTGATGCGTGCAGGTCATTCTGTCCAACATGCTCCAAGACATAGATAAGCAGAGACACACCGACAACACATACAATCACTATTCAAAGACCATGGTGATGATGATGATGACGACGATGTGGCATGACCATGATGCCACTTGGTCAACGTCAAGAGCACTTTTCCACTGTCAAAATTTAAGGCATTGCAGCTTGCTATGCAGGCAAAGGCTACAAGTCACACAGCCACACATCCAAGTCAATGCTCAATATCTCAGCTCCATACACAGATGGCCTCTGGCTGGTGGACATGTTTTCAGGCCACTCCAGGATGCTGCTCTCACTTGGGGCACTGGCAAACATGATAAAAGCATCTTCCACAAATACAGATGTATCTCAGCCCTCTGTGACTCAAGAAGAGCCAACATGCTTTCATTGGTTCAGCAAACCTCAGGTCATGTTTGCTCCTGAGTGAAGTTTTGTGCAGCTGTCTGAGTGAAGGTGTCAGCTCGCTTGCACAAACCCTTACCTAAATTCCACAAAGTCCATGCAGCCATGGCTTTAGTCTATCATGTACTCACGCATGACTGCAAATACACTACTTGCTGTGGCATGTGATGCTTGGTTACATTCACCTGCAATCTGCAATCTGCTCTGGCTCGTGATTGCGCCATAAGTTTCGTGTTTTACTCATGATTATTCTCATGGTACATGTTGAGGATGTCTTCAATGAGCGCGCAATCTATATGATGACTTGTACTGTGCTTCATGCTTGTGGTTGCTATCTGCAGTTCAACAGAGATGCAAGCCGCATAGCCTTCCTGCACAATGCAAGTAACTGCAGCACAGACACCACAAGCCTACAAGCTCAAGATATTGCTAGCAGCTCTGACCATATTTCAGTTAGCCTTGTCACCATGGACGTGACAGGGAAGGGCCTCTGGGTGTTGCCCTTGAAGGATGTTGTCCAGTATGAGTACGGCAGAGGAGGGAAACTGATCGTAAGCACACAGCATGGGTTGTTTGAGGCAGATGCCCTGGGACACTCCATTCAAGAGCTCAAGCCTCCTACCACAGGTCAGATGTTGCAAAGTTTTGTGCAAAGGACAGTGTGCACACATGTGGCTGCAATCAGTGCAAGCGACCTTGCGCCCAGGGTGTATTTTGTGGACACCCCACTGAATGCAAGACTAGGTAGTGAGGGTAAGGCCCATCTTGAGTGGGCATAGTTGCGTGGATCACCGATTGCACCCCACTTCGTACCCATTTATTACATACTGCCGACAGCTCAGTATTATTATTCAGCAATGCTTGATACTGCAGCGCTGGTGGTTGCACCATGCTATATATATTTCTTTATTTATGCATTTGTAGTTTGTATACTATTATCTATATATTATTTGTATACATCGTATATTGTTCGTTGTATCTTATGTCATACCCGCGCAGCAGGGCTTAGGCGGTGGCTTGAAAGCTGATACCTGCCTGGCTGCTATGCAGCCTCCTGGTCCTCCTTGAGCCATTGTAGCTATCACCAACACAGCGAGCGCTTCATCCTCACCGTCACAGCTGGGCCCCAGCAAAAGGAGATTGCTGTCTGGGATCGATGGAGCAACCATGTGCACTCGGTTGGGCTGTACAGCGCTCGCAGAGACCGATCAAGCTTCTTACATAATGAGCTCCACCCCATGTGGGCTCCTGACGGCTGCACTCTTGCCTTTGATTCCACACACACAGGGCAGGGTTGGCAGGTCAGATCTGTCTTGCTTTGTGCTTTATTTGCAATATGTGACCTGTATGCAACTCACACAGGGCAGAGGTGGTGGGTCAGATCTGTGGTGCTCTGTGCTTGGTGTTCAATGTGTCACCTGCATGTCACGTGTCTATCAATCATGGTAGACATTGTTCTGCAGAGGGTTGCATCACATCACATCACATGTGCCACACACACCTAGTGAGCATGTAGCATGTATTTTAGTACGCTAGCATGTCTGCACAATGCAGCTGCAGCTTGACAGCAGGAATTGTTTGAACATACTTATCACATCCTGATTTGCTTTCAATGGCACTGCTGATGCGCTTCTACCTGCTTGGAGATGCTTTCTGGACTGTGCGTCTCAGGTATTTGTGGCTGGTGTGAGTGGCTTGAAGGTGGATATGGTGAGGAGCATGGGCATGTTACAGCTCACATCTGGGCAGCATCATGTGAAGCTGTCAAAACAGCAGTAAGACTCATTGTTGCATGCAGAGTCTGTCCTGCTTGTCGTCTCTATATCAGTTTGGCTCAGTGACCACCATGTTATTGAAGAGCTTTACATTGTTCCTTAGCACATACCTACCATTATCTGGCCTGTAAGCACATTTCATGTAATCATGCACAGTTCTCAAGCACACTACATTGTACTCAACAAATCTCAATTAAGGAGCGCGCAGAGCCACAACAATACCATCAAGCAGTCGGTGAAGTGATAAAGCAAGGATGCTTGGCCAATGTACAAAAATCAGAGTGCAAAATCAGACCTGCGGCGTGGCACATACTCATTCAGCATGTAGCTCAGTTTATTATCCAGCCTTGGTGAGTAGCAGCCGTCGCACACTGCTCAGGCAGTTGTGACGTGTGATGAGAACCTTTTGCTTGACTGCTTTCAGGGGTCAGCACATGCTGCTGGACTTAGGATCAGGCACTGGACTCAGTATCAAGAATTACCTCCATGCAAACCAAGCAAGGCAGCATGATATCCAAGTACATGCTTTTGAACCAGACCCTTGGAAAGTTGCTGAATTGCGCAAATTCCTGACAGACAGCAAACTACACAAGCAACCCATGGTGCATGATACAGCAGTGTGGATTGCCAATGACCAGGTGATGCTCCTCCTTTCACTTGAAAACACAGTGTGCTCTCTCTGAGCAGCGGGCACCTGCTTTCCTGAGAAGATGCCTTGATAAGTTCCTGCTTTGTCATCCAACATCAATGCAGAATTGACATGTTGAAGTGGCAAATGCCATTCCTGGATCGTTCTGCCATTTTCAACCTGCTGACCAAATTTTGTTGAGCAATGCAGCATTAGATGATATGGTCGGACCTGCTTGTAGTGCTGGTCAGGCTGCTGATGTGGTGCGCTAGTGCCTAAACGGATGTAATGCATATGTCTGTGACTGTGTGCAGGTGTCCATGACATCATTTGTGGCTAACAACCAGCACACAAATGTGAGGCCAACATTGTACAGACGCATCAGTGATACATTGTGGGCCTTGGCAGGACACAGCAGGGATGAGCTGAATGCTGATCCAGCAAAGGGTCGACCCAGCAACCACCAAGCCATATCAGAACAAAACTCAGTGCAAACAATAGACTTCAGCCAGTGGTTGATTCAAAACGCTGGGGAGGGGGACTACATTACTGTTCAGATGAACATAGCTGGCACTGAGTTTCGCGTCATAGAGAAGCTGATATCCGATGGGTCAATTTTGCTGATTGACGATTTGTACATTACCTGGCATGAAGAGCTGGGACCTGCATTTGGGAACTGGCGAGAAGTCCTGGAGTCACTGGCTACAAAGCTTGGGATACAGTGTCATTCTGACAGGCGAGACTTGCAGCTGCACATGCAGTAACGTGCCCTAGCTATGACATGCTGGCTGGTCATGCCTTGCAGGCAAAGCCTACAGAGACGCGTATTGCAGGGTGTATGCTTGTCACCAAATCAAATCTCCATTAGCAGACATAAAACTTCCTGATTAAACAGGGTAGTTTGATACGTTGGGAATGCTGAGCAGTCTGGCACCCTGATTAATGATGTATTCTACGCATGTGTTCTGTCTTTATGCTGAATTAGGGTGTTGTATCCAGTTTACCAGAATGCTTGCCCATTGACGTTCATCCGCGACTTCACGACATCATTGTGTGGCTGGCCCTTGATTGATGACACTTGATGCATGTGCGCTTACGGGGCGTGGTTCGCTCATTGTCAAACGTCACCTCCACTCACATCTGTTGCACTGTACGCTTCATCAGGCACAGTCGTCTGGCGTCACATGCATGTATCCTACCATCAAATGTATCAGCATTGCCTATACAGTGCTCAAGCCTTGGGGCTGATGTGAGAGTTCGCTGATCACCTGCCAATACAGCGTTCATACTGCCGCCCATGCTGCTTGCTGTATTTGCCATCAGTAGTCTGGGCGATTATTGGTCACATCACTGCAGGCTGCACATACAAAGCTTCAGACGACAAGACGCTGTCGATAATACCATGTCATTTATAACTTTCATCAGTAAAGGCAATGAAGGCTCCCAGCAACAGACTGCAATGTACAGGGGTACCTGGCGGGATCTAGTTAAGCAACATGAAAATTGACTAAGAAATCTATGCAGTGAGGTGCCGTGCTCTGAAAACAGCCTGCATCTATGCTTCGCAAGCTGTCAAGGCCACCTTGGCATAGTATTTGACATCCATATCAGAATCTTCGCTCAGTTGCTGCAAGCAAGGCTTGATTGTTTGCTCAACAACATGAGGCTCCACAAGGGACAGTAGTCGCTGCAACATCTTTGCAACGTTGAATCTGATGTTGGGAACCTGCAGACCATGAGCAAGACATCACAGACTGCTTGGACACTGCAGCCTTTGACAAGATCATGGCAGGAGCAGCAGGGTCACTGGCAGCAACATGAGGTGTGACGTTTGACTTCTGGACAGCATCGATGCACAACTTGCATGACACTTTTAGTCAGGAGCAGCGAGAGCATTCTGTCAAGTCCGCCCGGCATTGGTCGACATGCTTCTGCACACATGGACTATTAAGGCGCAGTCTTGTGTACAGACTAGCCGCAGTCAAAGTGCCATGTCATAGACATGTTGAACCCATAAATGCTATGCAAGCGACTTTGATAAACATTTGCAAACACCAAGCATGCATGCTCAACACAGAGTTGCTTCAAGAAAGTCTCTGACTGGCAAATTACCTTGTCCTTAGCACAGGAGACCACAGCTGGTAGTATGGTCTGATACAGAGTCTCATGAGAGACAACAGATGCCAAGGAAGTGATGGCCACCAGGACAGTCATCCTGTACAAGTAGTGTTGGTTGTTGACCATGGTCAGAACCTGCATGCAACAAACATCACTGTCATGCTTCATTGTAAATACACGCACAGGCAACAGAATTGCAGTGTCGACAGCAGAACATGCAATTACAACCTTTGGCATTTTCTCCAATGCAGAGCCTGTACCGGAGGACTGTTGCTGTGCATCCTCACATAGATACCCAAGCCCTGCTGGCAGGCCAAATAGACAGTGCAGGCTGCCTTTCTGTGAACAACTGTAGATGCGTATTGAATGCGCATGCACATTTGGTAGACAACAGATCCAGATTTGACACAAGCCAGCCATATACCTGGGGCACCAGGTGCTCTTGGGCCCAGTCTGCTCCAAACTCCTGAGCCAGCTTTGCAAGATTGTCTGTGGCAGCTGCTCGTATGCTGAATACCTGTACCACACATACTTGATGGGCGCTTATGTTAGCTCAGCAGCAGTCACTGGCAGCTCTTTTTTCGTGTGTATGCTGCTCTACATGTTGCTCACTTACACGACTGCATCCAGTATGCCTTCCATGAGCAGCAGTTTCTGATGCACAAGTGGTTGACAGCAGCATCCATTGTCATTGGAATGTGTTTGTAAAATGCATGTCAGCCATACAGGAAAAAACAGGTGCATGATGGCAGTATTGAAGGGTGCAAGCTTGCCTGGTCTTGCAGCCACTTCATGCACTGAGGCCCAAGCTTGGCCTCGAAAAACTCAGAGCCTAGTTGACCAGCCAGCAGAGGAATGTACTCAATGATGGCCAGTCGCACTCGCCAATGCTTGTCTTCAGCCAGCTCTTCAATTGCGGGCAGAAGGCTTTGAGCCAGCAAATCAATTCCGATCACCTGCACAGCCCCATACCCATGAGTGCAAGTAAGGGTGAAGTGCGCAGCGCAATAGATTGAGCACACTGTGACATGCACATCAGGCACAGCTGCAGCTAAAACAATGCATTCTCAGAGATGGCCGCAAGCAAGGCATGATGGTTTGTGCAGTCAAACATGACTTGTGCAAGAGCTCATGACCAGGGCTGATTTGCATGCCCAAGGCGGATCAAGAGTAGCATTTAGGCTTGCAAAATGAAGGCCGTGACTCTGTCTAGGAGCAGCAATGTGGTATGCTGGGCAGCTGTATCAAGTAATGCAGTACCAGTCTGCACACCTGATTGACTTGATCCAGTTTACTGATGATGTTCAGCCTGACATCAGGGAAGTCATCCTTGAGTAGGGACAGGAAGACGGGCAGCAGGTGCTCAATAGTTGCAGACTTGCCCAGCACAGGGGCAACCTCCATCACCACTGACGCAAGGGCAGATCTGACGTGCTGTGATGAGTCTGCTGCCAAGTCCTTCACACAGGGCACAATGGAAGCGATGACTCGGTCTGATGTCAGCATCTTGCTGATGGCTGACACCTTGCCAGCTGCAGCAACCCTGACCTCAGCCTCTGTGTCTCGCAGCAGCTTCACATATGCCGGCAGCAACTCACTCCTGCACATGGTACCAAATGCTGAGCTGCCGTCGATGTCGTTAGCAACTTTGTCTGACTGCATTTGCAGACACACATAAATTTCAGCAGCAGGGACAAGAGACAGCAACACATGGTGTGTGTGTGTGTGTGTGTGTGTGTGTGTGTGTGTGTGTGTGTGTGTGTGTGTGTGTGTGTGTGTGTGTGTGTGTGTGTGTGTGTGTGTGTGTGTGTGTGTGTGAGACTCACCTGGCCAGTTCCGGACCCAGAGCCTCACAAAGCTGGTAGAGCTGCTGTGCCATATTGTATCTGACTCGCCATGACTTGTCCTGCATGTACACAGACGTCTGTTATAGGGATGTTGTGGGAAAAAGCCTCAAGAAAGGTGCTTCTTTACAAATTGCACCTATCTAGCAGAGTTTTATCCATGATAATCAATAATCAAACTTGATTTTTTTTGTTTTAGGTGTGTTGATTTTTGATTTCATTTTGCACATTTTGAGTAGTTTCTGTGCCTCTGCTTGCAGCACTGGCGTCCCAGTACTCTAGTGGGCTCTACATGTTGTTCACAGCTGCAGGAGTGATGGCTACTTGGACCATGACCACCTTTATTGTTTGTTTGATAAATTTTGTTCCGTTGCTGGGGTCCCACTGTACACAGAAACGATGAACCTCCTGGAGTAGCCTGTTCTGTTGCGTCATGCACAGTTGCCTCTCAGGTTGAATGCGCGTCATGCTGCTTGTGTAAGTAGCTTGTAAGCTCAAAAGACATGACTGCAAGACAGCAAAATTGAGTTGTGAGACAGGGTTCAGTGCAGATGATGCCTGTAATGTGACAGCATTTGAGGCACAGCAAACCTGGGCAAACTTTTGCACAATGGGCAGGACATGCTGGACAGATTCTCCTTTGTTGAGGAGCCGCGCCAAGGGACCACATGCTTCAACAGCCAGAAGACGCACTGAGTCCTGATCTGCATCCAAGCTTAACGTTCTTGTCAACAACATAGTTGCAGCCCTGCCAAAGTAAGTATGGCAGCTATGCAGAAAATTGCTGTAATTGCTGTGGACAGTGATAGCAATTCTCAACAAAGTGCAGCGGGCTGTGACGCTATGAGACCAAATACAAGAGAGCAGCAACAGCACAGTCTTGGAGGGCTGACGGCAACCTATGAGAGCAATTGGTGACAGACTGACATTGCAAATGCCAACCAGAGCTAGGTAGAACCAGGAACAGGGGCGTCAGACAAGCTTCACACCAGGTTGACAGGCGTGTTACCGTCTTGGGTCAGGTCCTGAAAGAGGGGAATGATGTCTTTGCTGATGGTGTCAGGATCCATGGTCTCTGCAAACTTGCCCAAGCGAAAAGCAGCCGCCCGTCTGACCATCGGAGTGTCGTCCCGGCATAACTTGCTGTACAGCTGCCGCAGATCTGCTCGCAAGTGCTGAGGCGCTCTAGGATACGCAGTGGCAAAAACACCACAAGCTGATACGCGGGAGGTGAACCAATCAGTTGTTGCAAGCCGCTGCAAGACACCCATCCAGACTGTAAATGCTTTGGCATTATAATGCTGATACCTTGCCAATTTTGAAAGTAACGAGATGTACCACTGAGTTATGCATTTGCAACAGGGTCTCAGATCCTCAATAGTCATGCAACCCTATTTGGTGTGACAAACATTGCGCATTGTGTAAGGTGCAGGGGTAATCTCACCTTAATCAATGGCACCAGATGGTCTGAGATGCTGCTGTCTGGTAGGAGAGCCCCAACTTTGTTCAGAGAATCCACTGCTCTGTCACGAACCACTGTTTCCTCGACAATAGCCAAACCCTCAAGTGGTGGCAGCAGGTAGTGCCCATAAGAGGGTCCGCCTACATATGGAACAAAGCTTCCTAGCTCATCTGCCATTGCCAGCAGCACTTCGTCTTCATCATCGTTGCTTTCACTCAGGAAGGGGATCAGTTCTTTTCGAGTTCTGTCCTCGCCAAGCGCCATAGCTATTGTGCTCAGGCGCTTGACTGAATTCAGCCTTAGGGCAACATCCTCGTTCTTTAGCTCGTCGCTGCACATCAGAACCGTGTCTCACTACATAGGGCAAGTCTTGATGGCAAAGAGAAGCTCATCACGGGGCGGCAACGTGAGTCTCACATTAGAATAGCTATTGGGTACAGGCTGTTGTCTTCTCCGTCCTCGCCGGCCTTATTGGACAGGTTCTGCATCCATCAACATGCGTTATTGCATGATCATTTCGCACGCACTGTCGTCGCGCTCAAATGGCAAAAGCGCACCTGGTTGAAAGCTCCAATCATCGCCCCAGCAGTCAAGATCCCTAGCAGTGCACCAGCATAACTTGGCCAGACCTCAGGCCAGTCGATGCTTTGCAGCGTGACAACCTGGAATCAACTTCAAGAATGCTTTGCCACCCGAGCATGCAATGATCGTCAAGCGACTCGCGCAAGCCATGGCTGTCGAGATCTTCTTCTTGCTTGTTCAAAGCGTTTGGAAGTCACGTGCAGTTTAGCGTGCAGTTTAGCGTGCACTGCACTAAATGCGGCAGCAGAAGTTTTACATCAGGACTTTCTAAGAAGTCTGTTAGGTGTCAGGAAATCTACAGCAAAGCACATGGTCTTAGCTGAGTTGGGTCGCTTCCCAATACGGATTCACTTGTGCTTGACATAAAGCATCGGAGGAGCTGCTTGGTGGCAGCTGCTGGGAGACAGAGTATCAGTTACAGTATCAAGTACACAATTATAAACTGGATCATTAGATAGCTATCATGTATGCAATTGATACTATTGTGCCGTTTGATGGGGTTTCCAACCACTGACAAAGTGACGAGTGATTGGCTCACTATGTATTGACTTATGGCAGCAGATTCTGCGTTATCATCATAGGACAATTGTATTAGATAATGTTCGTCTTGTTAAGCTTGCAATGGTTGATGGCTTTGCGTTGGATCAGACAGCAGTCACAGACAGTTGGCAGCACTATCTAAGCGGTTTTCTATATGGTCACTTAGGACAGCAGCAGCTTTTTCACAAATTTGACATTGCATCTGTCATGGAAAGGGCTAAGCATCAGCATGCATTTGAGTACTTTGCAGACGATCAGCACAGCAGCTTGATGTTATATAGGGCAATGCAGCCTGAGTACAAACCTGCAGAGTGTCTGTCTGTTGTCAAGTGTGCGTCAAATAGAAGGCTAATTAGCAGGTTTAGGACCGGATGCCATGGTCTGCGGGTAGACTCAGGCCGCTGGGCAGACAGTGTTCACCTAGATAGGACAGACAGGCTGTGTCTAGTGTGCAAGTCTTCAAATTGTGTGGGGAACGAGCAGCACTTTGTGTTTGATTGCCCAGCGTACAGCCATATCACAGCATTTGGACCTCCTGCAGCACTGTTGTACCATTGCAGACTTTATGACTTTGTGTGAACCAAATGCATGTGATGGTTTCCTCAGGGAATGCTTTGCATGTAGGAAGCAAATCTTTGTCTGTATGAATGCATCAAACTGAACTTATTGTCTGTTGGATCCCAGTTGCCCCCCAGGACACTAAATACATTCATTGATTGATTGTGCAGTTCCAGGTGCAGTTCGCACTTCGGTGTCATCCTCCATGCAGTTTGCAGCCCCCGTGTATATCGCCTGAATCTGCACTGTGTGCAGCACAGGCAGAGAGACTGCCGGACCACGATACCGTAGTGGTCCGAATGTTCCTCGGTTTTTAATGTTCCTCGGCCTCGGCTGGAATAAAAGTTAATTGAATAGGTCCTCGTTTCATTATTTAATATTTTTCAATGGTCCTCGGACGACGCAGCAATACTTCTGGGGTAATGACTTTGATGATCCTCGGGCACTCTTACATGTCCAAAACAACCACCACCATCAGACGGCTGCTACACCATTGGAACAGTCTCAAACAGGCGAAGGATGCACGAGCAGGTCCTGACCGTGCTTAGGGGCCCGAAACCAAACCTAGCTAGACCGGCTTGGTTCTTGGCACTCATTGCACAGTCCAAATTAACGCACAATGATGACTAAGTTATAATGGCCGTTTCGATCAAGTCTGAAAGCGCATGCCAGGTCTCGTGAGCTTGGTCACAAGCAAAGAGCAACCTTTCGCACCAACTCGCGGTCTTTTAGAAGAATAATGGAATATTTTTAATGAACCTCGGAGGAGGATGTTAATTGATTTATTGGTTTTAAGTCGCCTCGTCTCAGAAAGCAATTGAATATTTAGACGAGGAACATTCGGACCACTACGGTAACAAGCGGGAATCCTTTTGCATAGCTTGTCTTGCATCACTTGCGTCGTAGGCTTTAAGCGGCACATATGAACATCAACACACATGTCATACGAATTATGTTAACAACGAATTATGTTAGTGCATCGTTTGGGACAAGTATCTGGACATGTATCTGAGATCTAATCTGTCAAGGAAACCGTGAGGGGTAACCATGCTGTTTAGTAAGCAGCATTTGTCGCACAACACACCCTCATGCACAGATCTTTTTTTTTGACCTCTGGTAAACCTGCAGCACCAGAGGCGGCACAGCAGACTTGCAAAACAAGTCAACTCACACTGGCCGACATTTAGCAATGTACGCTTAATACTGTGCCCCTTTGAGACACAGATGCATCATGGCCTACGATGACTATGCCATCCTCAGCCATCAGGCCTCAAGTTTTGACACGTGCCAACAGAAGAACTTTGTGTGGATAGCTTGGCTTGTGATCATGTTGTCTGGGGAGCCAGCTGTCATGTGGCTATCAGCGGATCCAATGTTGTGTCCTTGTACAATATGTATCTGGAGGACTTTTGTCCCAAAGCAGCATACCACTGTACAACATAAGGCGCCATCCAGATGGCATCACCAGCTTGCACAGGATACCTGCATTGCCAACACTTCATCCTGTATGCAACCAGACAAACCTGACAGCCGCCTAAAAAGGTGCATTGTTTCAGTGCTTGGATGGATGGACGAGTGGGGGGGTGCATACATAAATCAATGAATGGTTCATGAACAATGGATGACCCACAATTGCATAAACAAACAGCAGAAATTTCATGATACAAGATGTGCAACAAACGGGCAATTTATATTCCCACTGTGCAGCAACCTGTCCACATGCCTTCAGCTACAACCTGTATCCTACTCTGACAAACCAATACTCATTTCACACTGATGTCAGTGTCACAAGCAAACTGTGCTGACATATAATTTGCAGCCTGCTTTTTGCATGCAATTCTTGAACAACCAGTCTGCTGTTACTGGGTACAGTGTAGATGTAATGTATGCACAAGCTCAGAGTGTTACCATTGGTCAGCCAGGCGGTAAATGCCTTGCCCTTGCAGTAAGAGCAGCCCATGTTGATTGTAGTGCACTTCCTGCAGATTGACAGACCAAAGTCATGCGCCTTGACACTTGGGCTGTTCTCTTTAAGGCAAGACATTCCTGCACCTTTGGCAGCCCAGCACTGGCGCATGATTGTCACGTGGCATGATGAACAGCTGCCCCAAACGCATATGTTGCATCTGCTGTGGCCAAATGCATGCCCGTCTGCGCTCATGCTGATGCCTGCCCGATGTAAAGCATGCACACACACTGGCAGCTCACACTTTTCAGCACTGCACTGACAGGTCTTGCCTTGGTGAACCAAGGTGAAGCAATCTGACACTCACTATACCTTGATGTACAAGTACTCTCCAGGCCTAAAGTCCATGATGTGTACATTGAAGTCATAGTTCCCAGTCTGGGGCAGCAGTTTGCGCAATGTGAAGATTTCGGGGGAGACATCCAGCACAGGCTGCTTGCTGGTGCTCCCTACCACCACCTCTGCCTTGCCGCCCTGCCAGCATCAGTCACAATGCTTTGCCAGCCTGACCATACTGACTGGGCTGTTTGTGAAATGGAGTGCTCTGCGCAAAGGAATGGCACAAGCTGTGTGACTGTTGCTGGACTGCACAAAGCAATGTACACAGTCGAGTGTGCTGTGATGAAGCATGCTCAAAACCTCCGGCTGCGCATCAGCTAATGTTTGGCAAAATCTATGTGATCACTATGTAAACACAGCACAACTGAGTGTCATCATGCAGAGACACGACTTGACATTGAGATCAAGGTTAATACACAAGCAAATTGAAGAAGTGCATTTTCACACATACAAGTTGTCCTTGCAGATACCTGGATGCCATAAGCTCTTTCAAAAACCAGCATTCCTGCACCCAGAGATGACTGCAAGCTGCAATCATGCATTAAGAGCGATTTCGTATGCACATGAGCAAAGGCTCAGCAGCACCCTCACAAGAATGCTAATCAGCAGCAAAGTAGGTAGCAGGTGTTATTTAGCAACAACATGTGAGACTCTCTCTGAGAACTGTCTGCCGGGCAAATTCACTGTACCTGTGTGGCACATGAGCAGGCAGATATGCAAAGTCATCCGAGTGTAAAGCAATGCTGTGTTTATCGTAATTCAGCTCTAGTACCCCATCCAAAATAAAGATGAGCCTGCACCACTGCAAACAGCATTCTTCAGATGATAAACTAATCTCAGCAGTCAGCAACAGAGTGTCAAATGTGGTCAAGCGTTGTATAGTGCTTGCTGACACTGTTGCAGCAAGGGCCCAAATTGCCTTTCAGTGCCAGCTGCTGGAGAAGTGGCCGAGCTGTTGGCCTGCATGTCTGCTAGGAACATGACAAAATTAGCTCCTTTCGCCCGAGACACCAAATGTGCTGTCAGCGCATTGGTCCTGCGTTCAGGTCAAGGCTGTCACAAACATTAGATGCCAACCGACACTATATGGGGGGGCGCAAGTCGTCACCATCCTGGCATGCCAGCAAAAACTCTGCTTTCTGGGGTCACGAGAGCATGGTCAGCGGCATAGTGGCTACGAGTAAATCCAGGCAAATCTGCACGTCAATCAACGACTGTCAATGCCGGTATGCTCCGCCGAACGCTTGAGCCTCTCGCACAAACAAGTAATACAGTTCAACGGTTCACTCTGCACGGCTCAAGACTTACCCCAAAAGTCAATGCTCTGACTCCTGGAAGAGGCCAGTACTTCGCCGTAGTCTTGCGACTCATTTAAGTCTCCATCGACACGTAAAAGGGCCGCGTCCACGCCAGCACCTGACATCGCCGAAGCAGTCCCTTGAAATATAACGGCTTCCTCGCAGTAGCCACGAGCATACAATTTACCTGTGGTTTCTGTGGCAACGGCGATCGCTATAACGATTACTACACGTACGGCGCAAGAGACTGAGCGCAAGGATCGCACAGAAAAGCCTATAGTCATCGGTCGGCCTTGTGACGTCAGGAGTACGTGCGAGCAGAGTAATCAGACTACCAACCAGCCATGCTGCCGTCTCCCAGCTTGTTGGGTAGTACGGGACGCCGTGCGCGCGATCACTTCTGGAATCTCATGCTGGAATCTCATGCTCGTAGCGCAGCAGTTCACGGGGTGAGGCACGCGTTCCGTTTAAGCCTGCAAACATTTTAATCATGCATCCTACAGAGTTGCCGCGTTGCTGCTTCTAACGCAACTCCTTTGCAGCAGCAACAACGTCATGCATACGTATTGTGATTTCAGACCCTTTCCCGCTCATGCAACTCTTCATTAGCTTGCATGCACCTTTGATCACCCAGCTGTCAGGCCGCAGCCGGCGACACGATGGTGCCAGTCGTCATCAACACCGCAATCCAGTTGCCGTTTCAGCTAATCAATTTTGCCCTGAAGAAGCTGCGGCTCACCTCAGCACATGCCACTGCTCATCACACCTTCCCTGTTGCCGGTCTCGATGAGGGACGAGCGCATGCGGTTTTGTATGCTTTGAGGCAAGCAGCAATGGATGTCCAGGTGCAGACGTCGTAGTAAACTGCGCAAATTCGAGTTGCAAACCATCTTTTTTCTCCTGAATCAAACCCTGTATGGTTCTCACAGGAGGAGCATACTGCAGAGCTCTGGCTGGTTGCACTGCAGCTTGCACAAGTTGCGTCTGACAGGTAAGACAGCCTTGATTCCTGAAGGCAAGCTGTGGCAGAATATGGCAAAGGACCAGCTGGTGCAACAGGACTTGTATTGACGCTTAGGTGGTTTTTGTTTGTAGAATTTGCGTCAGAATAATGCTTTCCTGTTGCAGACTGCTGCGAGATTTACACACAGTAGATGCAAATCTTGAGTTTTGGCAGAACAGACTACATCAAGGCTCACATCTGAGATTCATGCTATTTGGGCAAGGCCCTCTTTCATTTGCTCATGATGTAGTTTCCACCATGGAACGCAAGCACAAGCAGCGCATGACATCTGCTACAGACAAGATTGAGCGACGGGTACGCATTGTGACAGATCATGCCGTTTGCGATTTGTTCCAAAAGGCTTCCGATTGTCGGTGCTGAAAATTTCATGGACAACTCAGTTTGGAGCTCTTGTTGTGGCAGGTCGTAGTGTTGAGGTCTTTGCGGTCAAAGCTTGCAGAAGCTCTGGCTGAGGTCCACAGCACAGCCTCATCTTTACACTTGAGAGTTGTCAGGCATGAAGATGGCCATGGAATGCTTGCATCTTCTGCTGGAGGGCATAGTCACACAGAGCAGCTGTTTCAGCAAGCTCGCAAAGCCATTATACAGACCAGCGACAGCTGTAGTGATGTAATCAGCAAGGCCTTTGAAGTGACAAGATTGCCTTTGCCTAGTTATGACCGGGCCCACACTCAATGCTTCGGTGATTCAGGAGCAGCTGATAGCTGGGCAACCATGATGCATGCATGTCTTTCACACATGCATTTGAGACTGGTTCCAATGTTCACATCACCGGCAATGTCCTATAAGTCTGCATATAGGAACCAGCACAGCAGCGAGCCTTCTGGCTGGCTGATGTAGGGTGTGCCAGCTGTTGAGTGAAATCTGCCTTGACAACAAGCAATGACTACCTGCAGTCTGTAGTCTGTCAGGGATCGTTTTGTATAACTTCAAGTGTTTGGAATGCATGTATCGCAGTGCTTCTACATATGGGTCACAGAGCTTTTATGTATGGGTGGCAGGTGTTTGGAAGCTTGAGCAGCGGCATGGAGCAGGTGTCACGCAGCTCAGCTCTTCCACATCAGGGATCAAGAGATAACTTGGTGCAGCAAGCTGCTCTGCGTCACACGCTACGGCGAGGGTCCAAAAAGATGTTCCAGGTTCAAGGGCTACATGATGAGCCGTCGTCTATTATGATAGATGGGTGAGCTGCCAAAACCTGCATGCTGCCTGCCAGGCTATTGCTGCATTGCAGTCTGGCCAAGAGGTGTTCTCCTGAGGACTGTTTGCTGTTGCTGTGCTTGCTGTCATGCCACCATCAGTCAATGTGCATCCAACGTAAGCTGCTCAATCACAGCCTGAATTTGTCCTTCGCCTGCTGTGGGGCAATATATGGCTGAGCCTTTCAGCTGCATCTTTAACAACACCATGCCTGCTTCTGCAGTGAGGCCCATGAAGTTGACTCTGCAGAGGAGATGTCCATACAGCAGGCACAAGCAGCAGTGAATAAGGCTCAGCAGGTGCTGCACCTGAGCCTGCCTGTAGGGGACCCAGATGCTGGCCCGGGGGTGTCAGCCAACTCGGCCCTGGGCACTGCTGCCAGCTTGGCCAACAGAGCTGCGCCGCTTGTGGTGCTTCCAGAATGGGTGCGCATGCCCAGCAACGCTGCACAACATTGGGTTAGATATACTGCCATGGGGTTGGTCTCTGGTTGGGCAGCGATCTTTGTGTACAGGTACAGAATTTGAACAGGTCACAGCACAATGCCTTGCAAAGTGTCAGCTGGCCGCGTGACAATCATTTCGTGGTGAGCATGACTCCCCTGATCTGTGTATGCTCAACAGCTATCTCAAAAAGCTGCTGACCGCTGTGAGTGTCAAGTGCTACATGCATTGACAACCGGCTGACTTTACTCACTGACTACAGTTGTTTGTAAGCCTACAGACTGTACTCAGCTTACTCCACATTTCCCTTGATTGCACAACTGGGGTGTGTGTGGACAGGCATAGCAGACTGTCAGGTAGCCGTGACCTAGACATCTGGGTCAAGTCTGGGGCTGACTCTGTGCGGGAAGCCTACAAAGAGCATCTCATGGGCCCCATCATTGCTGTCAAGGATGAGCTTTTCAAGACCTTCAGGTATGAGGTGTTCATGCTTTCATCTTTTGCCTCTTGTGAATGCCCTTTGACATGACAAAGCACACAAAAATGCTCAGCCTTGTAGCTGCTGCCCGCCAATTGGCGCTTGAGCATGCTACAGGGATCACCCGGTACAACCTTGTTCATTGTAATCACACTGCAAGCCTCAGCTTCGGGTAAGCACAGTGTAAGGCGGACCACACATGATGGCCTTGGCGTATCTGCAGGCAGAGACGCAGCATTGTGTCAACAGAGGAGTTTGAAGCAGACAAGTCCTCCCTCAGGCGCATGCTGACAGACTTCGAACACGACAATGCCAAGGTACAGCTTCATGCTGGCATGCACAAAATTGCGTGCACAAAGTACTGCTTTGTGTTCATTGGCTGCATCACATGTGGAGCTTGTGCTCAGGGAGCAGTTGGACAATATGCCCCTGTTCAAAATGTAGGAGCTGTGTTTGTTGTATTTACATTACACCGCTATGGCGTGTTCCACGGCAATAACCAGCATAACTTTCCTTTGACTGCCAAGCGGGTCAGCAGATGCCCAAAAGACTGTATACTTGTCATGCGTCTTGTTGTATGCACCCGCATGTACCAGTTGTGGTGCCTGCAGTTGCGTCAAAGTGCTGTGGCACAGCCTGATGCTGTGCCCAAGACGGGTCCAAATGGGGAGGAACTGATCATGCCAGGAATGGAGTTTATGATGGAGTGCTATGAGGATGAGCTGAAGCGTCCAATCAGGAATCTGGTGTCAGGACAACTGGCACGCTCGTTGCTCATCCAGGTACTAACATGGCATCTTGCATCATGGCTTTGTAGTGAAGCTACCACATACTGCTCTCTGCTTGATTTGTGCTAATCAGCACTGAGGAGTAAGCAACATGGGAGACATGAGTGTCACGACAGCCTTGAAACGTGATCGTACAGACAATATCATACTCTGCTGGTCATGTATGCAACAAATTCCAGGCTGAGTAGCCTTTGTCTGTACAGGTACAGAAGCTAAAGGTAGACACAGAAAGTGCCATGCTGGAGATTGACCAGATTCTGAAGGCAAATGAGCTGAGTATTGCCCTGGTGGCTGCCATTCCATCCTTCCTGATAGCAGGCGTGTCTGTCGTGGGCTTCTGGCGATGGCTCAGTCCCAAGCCTGTGGACCCCAGATGGGAGGCCCTGCCCTGCAGGTCAGCCCATAATGACATGTCATGCACACAGAATTAGAACAAAAGCTGAACTGGAATATGACTTGAACCAGGCGACAAGCAAGCAACCATTGGAGACATTCATTTTTTTGTACGCACAGACCAGAGCTTTGATGTCTGGCCAAAACCACCGTGCCAGCTGCACGGCAATCACACTTTCATTTGCTGGTATGTGGAGACAATTCGGGATTGCATTTGGTCTGTCAGTAAGCCTGAACCCCAACAATTTCACCTGTCATCAAAGCTTGACTGTGGCAGTCATTCCCCATGCACAGGATGGGAATGGTTGAGATGGAGCGTACAGTTGCTCAGCTTGCTGAGGAGGGCTCAGCAGAGATGCAAGGCATGTTTGTGTATCGGCTGGCTACAGTTTACTCTGAAGCATACCAGCTATTTCAAAAGCATGATCTCATCTCCCCTCATTCTGAATGGCCGAATGTGCGGCAGGATCTTGTAGAACTGTCAGGACCTTTATCTGTGAAACAGAAGCTGCGTATTACACAGCGGATGATGCGTGTGTATACAATATTCAAATTCTAAGACTGCCCAGTCTGCTTTATTGTCACTGCCCAGTCTGTTATCACATTCCTGCCCGGTGACAATGGCAATTTGCGTTGGACTGTCAGCAGCTTGAGAGCACAGTCGAATATACTGATGCTGTCATGGTCCAGTGCACACATATCTGTATGTAGTGATCTGCACCTGCATTGACCAAGTGTGGCAGTGTCTATAGGCTTAGTAAGGTCGTTTTCATCGGCTGCAGAAAACAGACGTTGAGACAACAATCCGTTTGGAAGTCAGGACATGACACAGCATTAACCTGATTCGGAATGTGCTTTGTCTCAAGCTGCACAAAATGAAAAATTGTCGTTCAGTTGGCACACAGTCTCAGTGCTCAGCAATGCTAGACAGCAAAGCTGATAGCCCTACTTACTTCCAAGAGCAAGATTGCATCTGGAATGCTGCCTTGCCCATCAAACTCAAAACAGATACTCGACAATGTGTGTTGAACTCTGAACAAAGACCATGAGGCCAAAATATAACACTGCGCCATAAAACCAGCAAACAATCTCTGTACTGCCAGGGCATAAAGAAGTGGCTTGTAGCTTATTGCTTGAAAGTTGTCGTGCCAAGCAATGCTCTGCTGCTGCATAGACTTCAGCACAACCTCTGTTAGCTTTATCTGAAGCCCACTGACAAACAGCATGTGAGGACTTGCAAAATGTTGACCGCAGGTTGTCAGCTTTCCTCCACAGTGTCAGTCATGTCCTGCATCCCGCCTTGCATACGCTCAGCAATAGCGCCTGTTTCTCCTGTGCGCCTGCATCACATGATGTCAAACTCGAGCCTGATGTGTTTGTAAACAACACAACACTGACAGCATCATTGAGCATGCATGATCAGGCAAAGTTCCCTACTCTCTGGAGGAGAAACTTCTTGTCCCCATGTCAAGCTCCATGTCAAGCTCCAAGGGCATTTACTGTGAAGCTATGACACAGATAGTGTTACAAGTGGACTTACACTCGGATGACATCAGCCACAGGATGCACAAAGAGCTTGCCATCTCCAATCTCTCCAGTACGGGCTGCGCCTGCCACTGCTCGTACAACCGTGTTGACTTGTGTTCTGCATGCAGACAGGACAGATGCAGCAATCCTGGTGAATATAAATAAAATGCATGATGCATGCCTCATGTACCTGAAGACCACAATGTCCAACTTGGATTTGTCCACTAAATCAGCTTCTCCATATTCTGTGCCCCCATATCGCTCTCGCTTGCCTGTGCAAACCAATCACAGTCCCCTGTTGCTGACTGAAGCTTGCAGAAAGGAGTCTTGCAAGCCACCAGTGCAGCATACACATAACACACCCCCTTGAACTCCAACGCCTTTCACCTTGGTTGCTGTCATGCCGTATATGCCAAGACGGCTGAGCTCATGAACAACATATGGCAGACGCCATGGACGAATGATAGCCTGCAAAGCCAAGTTCAGCAGGTTGTCACGTGCAACAGCAGTCATTTTCATCTGCACCACAACAACGGATGCCCGCATATCAAGTTGAAATACACAAGTAGAGATGATCGACACATTGACATACACTCTGCTTTAAATAAAAAAACAAGCAATGCATCAAAATCCAAAAATTGTACAAAGTTTTGTTATGTTTGAAGCAATCTGCACAGTCAGGTGCAAAGTCAAATTCACAATTGCCTTGATGCTGCTATTGCTGCTTGATCACAGCCAGCGAAATTCTGTGCATATTACCTCGACGCGGAAAAACTGTACATTGGGAAATGCTTTGAGATCGGTGTGCAAGTCGCTGAGGGCCTTGTATGGCGCAAATGATGCTGGTCCGTTCTCGCCTGAATGCAGCATAGGCATGGTATGACCTGGGAGTAATAGCAAGCTCCTGCAGAGTCGGAGAACTGCTGATCGCGACTCACCTGCTGAGTTCTTGATTGGTTCGTAAGCTCCTGCAGAACGTCTTTTTAGACTACGCAGGGTCTTGCTTGATAATGTGGATGCTCTGGCAGACCTGGGAGTACACTCAAAGTCGGCTTGTGCTCGTCACACACCCCGTTGCCTCTGAAACTTTACCTCAACGGATGTGTGCGGTGAGGTGTTGTGACGCATTCGCGGCTGGACGAGGCGTGCAAAGAGCGATGGAGCACCATTAGCACCAATGTACGAGACCGAGTATATATGTCTTGCTGCACCGAAACGTTTCTACGAAAGCCCTTCTTGATGGCCTGTGCAAATATGGCTGATTACGGAGCTGGGAAGAAGAAACCTACCGATGCCTCATTATTGAGCTGACACTGTAAAATCCCTTACTGACTGGCAGAAGTGTTGCTAGGTACCAGCCCTTGCAGCCAAACAATGTTGGAGCACATCAGCTTTCAGCATTGATGAGCTTGAAGAACCCAAACCCAATCAGCAAGCTAGATTCTTACTGTCAGGTCATGACTGATCAGCACATTATGAAGCAACATGTCAAGAGCATCACACTCGCTGTCCAAGCGCCTTTCTTGGTGACTAGCAAGCCTCATATCCCTGTGACACTGATCCTTTGGGTACACATTGCTTTGAAGTGCCAACAGATCAACCTGTATTATGTTTGCATGCAGTCATAGTACAGCTCTAAGCAATCTGATTGACTACAAGTCTGCTGCACAAAATCATATGAGCTTACAGCTCTACGTATGTACTTCAAAGGACCTGCATCTGCAGCGAGTGGACAGCAACGTAGGCGTCAATAGTGAAAGACCTCATTTGCTGTCAGCAACAATCTGATGACCACGTCTGAAGGACATCGACTGCATACACCACGCAAGTGGCAGCTCATCTGGGCCAAAAGTGGCCTCTTTTACTTGTCTTGTACAAATTGGTGTGTTCATTCTGAAAGCCACATGGTTTTCTGTCTGCATTCATTCAATTTAGTCCCAACATGCGACCCTTACTTGCGTCAGCTGCAGGTGCATGCGATGACTCAGACTCAGGCTCAGACTAGCTTGCCCCGATACCGCTGCAGATGCAAAGCGCCACCGCTCTCCTGCGCTTTGCTCTGCGATTCGTACACAACTTCGTGGATGCTCTTCATGGGAGGCCTGCAGGGTTTGCATCATTCACAATTGCACAAAGAACACAGACAGCAGTATGGCGGCAAGATGCAAGATGTGAATCCGCTGATCTTGCAGCAGGTTGATGGCAGAGCAACTCTGCTTGTGCTGGCCAAAAGCTTACCTGAGGGATTGCTCTGAGGACAATGCTTGCTGTTCCAGCTCTGCATTGTATGGCTGCACTTTCTGTAAGGTGATGAGACGCCTGCTGTAGCGTGTGGTAAGAGGCTGCTCACAGTTAGCAACCATAGCCAGCATTGGATGTGCTGCTGTCTTTTCAGCCTGCACAAAGACATTGCATGCAGCATATTTTAGGTTTTGGCACATGCCAATGTAGGTATGATATATCTAGGAGGTGAGGCTCTGCATGCCCCATCCCTGTCAGCCTGGGCAGCAATGCTTGCTCCGCATATGGCGAATCTTGTGTAATGTTCGGAATGCAGTTGCAGTCCACAGTGCACATTGCTGGATTGCATGCATGATGTGTATCAGAGCTGCTGCCATGATTGCTTGCTGGAAAGGTCTTTCCTTCCAGTATGCGTATGGAACATGACTATGCATGGAATGGAGAAGCCTGCCTTGTCAACACCAGGGACTGAGGGCAGGAAAAAGACCAGGCGCCCCCCGAGCTTCAGATGCTTTGCAGCAAGGTGCAGCAAGTCCCTCAAGCACTCTTCAAAAGTGTAAGCATCGGTTGAAGGGATATGCGTCTCAGCACAGGTGATCTTGTGAGACTTAGCGACAGATTTCTTGCCGCCAGCTCGCACACCATAGGGTGGGTCACAAATGATGGCATCAAACATGTCCTGCAGCAACAATGACATTTGCACATCTGCATTACCATGACTCATCCAGAACGCTGGGCTGGACTGACGCAGGCTTGCCAAGTTGTGAATACGCTACGGTGCAAAGCCAGGTTGTGACAGGCATGCCAGATCAATGAACCTCTCACTGAGCCTCTCTTTTCTGTGTAGCCTTGCCAGACCTTGCACACACAGTCACTGACAGATGCCCAACTGTAGACAGTGTCAAGCACCTGCAGGTTTGCTCTGAAGGGTGGTCTATGTGCGTCTGCCCTCATCAATCCAACTGGCGACATGAGGTTATAGTCCCGGAAGTTGTCCCATATATCTGTCCGTTTGCCTGCCTTGTTCACCTTACCTACAGCATCAACCCAACAGCACCTGTTGGGATCTACTTTTTGCTATTACCCCCAGCTCAAAACGTGTTGAGCGCCGCACAACATCATCCTTGTTGTGCAAGTTCACTGGGGTATTGAATTGTGTCTGCATATCAGCATGTCTGCCCAAAGGCAAAATGCCTGCTGTGTCATGACGCATTCACGGCAGCAAGTTAGGCAATTTACCATCTCTGATTATACGAATGTCAATATCTGCACCAAAGGTGTGAGCACCATAGTGAGATGCAGCCACCAGGATGCTGCCGGTTCCAACAAACGGATCATACACAAAGTCACCCTTCTTGACCTGCAGTGAACAATTAGTGCATTCAAGTGGCCACTTGCTGGAGATCTGCAATGTCATGTAACACACAAGCAAGAGTGTCAGCCCTCATCAACTGAAATGCAAAGCAGCTGAGAATCTGCAGCACTACTTCATTCTTTGTGTATGACAAGTATGACAGCTGGCTTGAGCTGTAGTGACCTGCTCCAGCACATGTTTTCTATAACTCAGCATGACAGCCGATTGACAGCCTTGCTACAGCTGAGCTGCAGATCCACCTGTCCTTGATTGCACATAAGAAAAGCCATTTCTGTATCCATGGACGTGGGCCCCAAGTACTTGCGGCGAGGCAGACCATATTTGTGGATGACACTGCGGTCACTGCAAG
>JAABUP010003130.1_pt1 | contig 29874 bp, 28 predicted proteins | sample 5559201 | NCBI WGS metagenome assembly JAABUP01 (sample SAMN10711887, study PRJNA513373) | rock metagenome | isolation source: Antarctica rocks | place: Antarctica | reverse complement strand
CTCGAGCGAGTAGTACCTCCTCAGGGTGCGGAGATCTGCGGCGAGCACATCCCTGGCGGAACCATCCCAGGATGCAATGCGTGGGTTATTCATCGACGGCCTGAGATATCTGGAGAGGACGCGGATGGTTATCGACCTGGGCGCTGGCTGGAAGCGGGAAAGGAGGAGCTGAAGGAGATGAATGGGACCATGTTCCAATTCGGCATGGGAGCGCGGACATGCATTGGGAAAAACATCAGTCTTTTGGAAGTTTACAAGCTTGTGCCGAGCTTCTTAAGACGATTTGAGGTATGTCGACTGGCGATCTGGCCATGGCTACGGCTAATGCGTTATTAGGTCAACCTGGTAGATCCGGACAAGGATTGGAAACTGCATAATGCTTGGTTTGTCAAGCAGCTGAACTTTTATACAATATTTAAGCCACGGCAGATGATTGCTGGGTGAGGTATTGGTCTTGCAATGCCTGTGGGTCTGCGTCCATAGTGGCAGCGGGTATGCCTTTGGACTATCTTCTTGGGGGTGTTTGCAGTGTTGGGTTAATCATTATTCAAGATGGTTGTACTTCATAAACTAAGCCGGTTTCCACGGCCCTTCCGAGACGAGTGAAAGAAATCATAGATCAAATAACAAAGCAGTATGGTTGTTCATATGAAGCTGTATGACGACCTTGGAGCGGTATATAATAGCTCAGAGCAAGTATCGAAAACAACATTGACTCTTAAATCATCCAAATCTTGCAGTTCTGGTACCGAGCTTGGAGGTTCTCTAGCCAGACCTTTGCCGTCTGATAACAGTCTTGCGGGTCAGCTACTCTCTCTTCCTGTCTTATCCACTTACGTTTTAGTTCTTAGTCCTAAGCTGCTGCGCTTGCATTCCTTCAAGTCAATGTCCTCCACATCCGCTGTACCGCCGCCTATCGGCATCCAGCTCTTCTCCACCCACGTTGCCCTTGACCCTGCTCTAAGCATTTATCGCCGCTTCGCCACCCTCAACACCCGCAATCTGATATATCTACAATCTGAGTTATCTTCGCTCGAGGCGCGGCTGCTGCAGTTAGATGCTGGGGCGGATGATGTTACAAGAGGCAACGACGTCTGGGCCATGCCGCGGAGCTGGCTGGCCATGCGGAACGCAGGCTTAAAGGGGGAGAAAGATGGTGGCGAGGAGGAAGCCGAGAATGGGGAGATGTGAAGTTAAATAAGGAATGGTCAGGTCGATATGCTGATCCTGAACGTTTTACATGTGTACCTCAGGGTTCCGGGGGTGTTGTTGGTTTCTTTGCTCTTTTGCGAGGGAAGGGATGGGTGCCAGGACTCGAGCTTGTCTGAATCTGACGGGAAGGTAGCCTGCAAGCGGACCTGCCGGACCGGTAAACAGTATAAAGCCCTGCTTTCCCATTGGAACTCTCTTGGGCTTTCGTGCGCGACCAACGCACTGCTCACTGAAGAATGAACAGACTGACCTTCACTCCGTCTTTCTCCCCAGTCCGACATATTCCAATCGTCAGACGTAATATCACCATCCGCTGGGATCTGCCAGATAAGCCGTCTTGCTTCTGTCCATTTGCCCTGCTCGCTGTATGCATCTGCCAGAGCGCACAGTGAACGAAGTGTCTGATCGTGACTTCTCCCTAGTGTTTCGGCTTGTTCTTCAAACAGCAAGCGAAACAGTGCCTGCGCCAACAGGAATTTTTCTTGGGAGATATAGCTGCCCCCAAGCGCGTGGGCACAATCAATTGTTTCCGAACAGTGGCGACCTAGTAACTTGTCAAATCCTGCCAAAGCTCGCTGATACATATTCTCTGCTAGAGATGCATCGCGACAGATTGTTTCAGGCTTTGCCCAACCACAAACATGGCCCCAGTGATGCAGTAGGCGAAAAGTTTCAAGGTGATCGGGTCCAAACGCCTGTTGCATGAGATCGAAGGTTCGAGCATATAATTTATCGGCTTCTTCGAAACCGCCCGAGCTAGACTGACTGCAGTACCAATCTGCTACGGAGCGCATCGTAACAAGCATGTCGAGATCGCCGGTCTCTTCGGGCAACTTCTTGAAAGCCTCGACCTGACACCCATGTGGACTCTCCTTCGCTTGAGCCGTATGAGCAAGCTCAGGATACTGCTGGAAGTAGATGCTAATCATCTGCCCGACTGTGTGTCGAACCGCCGCCTGCACTGCTTTACCGCCATTGGAGAGCTGCAGTCCTAGGATCTTGCCATAAATGCAGAAGGCTTCAGTGAATTTTCGATCTTCTTGCAGTTGCCGAGCTCGAGGCTGAAGTTCTCTAACTTCGTCCGTATCCGGGTTAGGATACATCCATTCGAGGTGAGTCATCCAGTCAGGCTCTTTAGGCTCCTTAAGCCAGTACTCAAGATGGGCGAGTGCGTCATTGTCTTCTGGAATTCAATTAAACTCCAAGGCTTATTTGCTTGATGTTGGAGGTCGGAGCTCGGAGCTCTTTACCGGCACCTGTAGCAGCCATCGAATCTTGCTCTTTTCTTTGAATAATTGACAGTAAGACTCAAGGGAGATATTGTTTGATATGTCAACTCAAACAAATCCAAGCGACCACCTACCAGGCCATGACGGTTGTCTAGCGAGGTGAAGACGTTGAAGTAATCAAGCCTCTTCAATGCTGTGGAGTTGACAGTTTAACATTCAAACGAAGGCAGAAGTGAGAAAGCTTGGGGTGGGAGAGGAGATAAGGTTGAAAATGAATGTTGTGTCAGTGCAGACAGCTTCGTGGGTGAGGCTGTGAGGAGGCTGAGCCAGAAAATGGGGCCCAAATCCGCCTCAGGGAATGGACAAGGACTCGACATATATATATATTCTTGGGATGGAAACCTTAGCAACCTGCACACGTTCTCTTATCCGTGACTTCACGTAGTCCAGATTGCTTGTCCAGCTGCACCAGGAATCGCTTCAATCTTCTTCATGAGGCCGTATCACAAAGTAGTCGATGGAAATGGTTGGAATTGAAGACATTGATCCACCATGAACCCATCCGAGATCACTCCACAACGATAAGCCCAGGGCGCTGTGATGGGACATATAGCAGCTGTTTGCCGATTCTTTTCCCATCTAAATTGGTCGTACCATTAGGAACATCACATCCTATTCGAGAAGGAATCATGAGAGAGGTATCGTTGCCGTAAGAGTGTTGCCCTCCTGCTCCGTCAAAGCTGGTGGCCATCTACCTTAATCTTCAGACTGACCTCAAGCTTATCACTCCACCTCTTCATCTCTTTCGCGCGTGAGTGCTGTCTGTCTCAACTCGAATTATCTGAAGCTACTTTACATTGGCCAGACATCAAACTCCAAATCTCCCTATACCATTTTCGGCGTAGCGTTTGCGGCACTTCAACATGGCGGCACGCATCATCCAGGGTTTTCCCCAAGATCTACCGTTGCCAAGCATCAGGAAAAAACGGCTCCAGCGCGGTCTTCGCAAGAGAAATTTCATCGAGCTAAAGCTAAGGCTCGACAAGCACAGCTTGACGGCAATGCGGATACCAGAGCTTCAACTAGTAGCTCGATTCGAGCCTTGGTACTAAAGACAAGAGATATACTGGTCTGAGCAGTCTTCACCGGAAGGGTGCGTGATTCCGTTCGGCCGAGACCTTGGTAAAGACTGCAGAGTTGAAGCTGTCACCTACAACGAGCCTGGGACCTTGCGACGCAAGGCATTGTCATTCCAAGAAGAGCTCGAAATCTCTTCCTCCGTGCGACGGTTTCCATCTTCGGCGCTTACATCACCTGTTCTCCCGACGCCTGATCCTCAGAGACCGGAGCTTACACGGAGTTCAAGTCGGAATAGACCTCGATCCTTGCTGACTTCCCCACAACATCATATTTTCCAGAGAGAGCACTAGCAGAGTCGCCGAGCTGGCCGAAAGACGAAAGTCTTCTGAGGGACTGTCCGATTGAGCACCCACCTTATACGAAGATTCTCGACATAGCGACGCCTGTTGAGTCACCGGTATCTCTGCCCGCTCACTCCTCAATCCTGGAAGTAGCATTGCAACAGCTGTCACTCCGCGAGTAACGGGACATTACGTACCCTTAAAGTCCCATTCTCCTGCGGCAGCAGCTGCAATCACAAAAAGCATGGTCTCAACACGGAGCCAATCTAACAATTCATCTGAACCCATGTCCTCTTCGAGAATTTCCACCAGGACGTCTGATAGTGCTTCTGGCAATAAAATATGGGCTCACACACCATCGAATCTCACCTTGATATGGCTTATTGTCTCCTTACCCCTAGTGTTTTGGGACACTGGCTACGTTCTCCTACGGCCTCACACCATGCCAGGCGGCTCGTGGCATAGCCCGATATGGACTCCCTACGCGTTGTACGGCACTATCGATTATATATATGGTTGGCCAGCGTACAATGCACACAATGGTTTCACAGCTGCGCAAGCAATGCTAAATGTAATCGAGAGCTTGTTTTACATGTATTACCTGTGGATCGTCTTTCAACACGGCAGGCCGTCTACAACTAAGGGAAGGGGAGCACCGAAGCCGAGTGCGATTGGATGGCTTGGAGAAGCAAAGGTTGTGCCTGGAGCCATTGGAGGTGTTGCGTCGTTGGTAGCATTTGGTGCTGCCGTGATGACGGTTAGCAAGACTATGCTGTACTGTAAGACGAATCTCTCGGTCCATCGTGACGTTGTGCTGACGACCTGCAGGGATGAACGAATATTTTTCCGGCTTTGCAAACATTGGGCATAACAATATCATGTCTTTGATACCCTTGTGGATTATTCCTAAGTAGGTTGCCCTCCGTTGAAGTCGATTTAATCGTACGAAGATGCTGATATCTGGCTAGTGGAGCGTGGCTTGTCTTTCCGACATATATGATTTACGTCTTCACGCAAGAGATTCTTCAGGGTCTTGCAATCGCCTCTGGCAGTCCAAGATCCCAAGACGTAGACACCCCATTGAAAGAGGAATAGTCCAGCCACGGGAGTCACAGGCGTTTCCTTCTTATTATAGAATCTAGTCGGCACAGTGAGCTCGCCTTCCGAGTCAACCATTTTTGCCCTGAGGTAGCGCTTCGAGATACCAAAGACGGTCGTTGTCGACGGACCGTTGCTTTCTCCCAGGCACTGTGACCCTCAAGGTCCCTTTCACCATCTCTGAGCAGAACGCATTTCTCCGCCTAACGCGACCACTCATTGATAGCCCATGGTCAGCTTCCATCACTACCTTAGTCAACGAACCATCATCACGGGAAGGTCCGAGGTCATAAAGCTTTTGTGGGGACCGTTGCCGACTGACACTAGCTATCCGGAATCCGGGCACGAACAGCGACGCCCACTAGATGTCAAACCAGACACCATCAAATTCTCGGGCCTGTAGAGTGGATTCTCTGGTGACTTGAAAGTACCGACGATGTACCGAAGAGCTCTGCGAATTAGGCATACAGTATGGCATGAGGTGGCCTGTAACGTACTCCGTATATGTTCAGATCTCGATTGCATGAGGGAGGTGCTCCGCTTCCTGCTGGGAGTACCTGTATCTATCGGGCTAAAGCACGACGAGGAGATCATGGTCCGGGCCAACGGGCCTTGGATCCAGGACTCAGGACGGATCAAAGCCATAGACATCTTGTCTTTGCTCCGAATTGTACAAGGTTTTTATGCTAGTACCATTTAGGTACCTACTATGTTTCCTGAAGTCGGTCTGTACGATAGCTCGGGCGTTATGGCGGGGTAGGTAGTACTTCGTAGAGGGGCTGATATTCAATGTCTAGCAGGCCCTCACCGCCTAGTGGAGGTACTGTGGCCGAGGCTCAAGGCGTGAAGGCATGGAGTTTAGGTAATATTTCTACTGCCTCGAGCACGTCTTTGGACAATCAAGCCAAAGCTCTACTTGGCATGACACTGTGGAAGATACCTTAGTGTTCGCCAGTTTGAGCAATTACCCCCATAGATGGGATGGCCATAGCTCCCTCATACCTTAGCTCTGAGAACAAGAGGTTGGGGAATGGTTGATGGTTGATGGTTGATGGTTGGGTACAACGTCTCCATGCGACTCCCCGCATATACACACATCTTCCCGACTGTAACCTTACCAGCATATAACCCTTGTTGCGGTCAGTAGTAAGGTAATGTGGCAGTGGTATTGTATTTGTACTCGCAGCTGTGGGTGGGAAAGCCTTCTTCAGTCTCTACCTTGAGATCTGTGTATGAAGTAGCTAAAGAGCCTTTCGAATATTAGAGGTACAGTACCTTGAAAACGTCCTATACGGACTGTAGGTGACTGCTAATAATGTAAGAGCATGGACTACCGATACATGACAGGCCCCATCGTGATGCCGTCTGGTCCGTTTGATCTGATTTCTTATGTTTCGGTCATGCCGTTTACTGATTCAGACTGCATATGCGACATCAGACATAGTTCACCCGCTTCTTGCCTTGAGGTTGTTGACAGATAATGTCAAAGTGAGACGGTAACGATGAGGGGGGTTTCCCGGCGGATATTGTTCCTGGCCCCGGTTGCGCGTAGTGACGAAGTAGAGTACGAGGACAAGAGTAGCCGAATGAAGGAGGTGCGCTGATCTTTATAAGAAGTAAAGCTCTGCCCGCACCCAATTCCCCGACTTTCCTCCAGAGAGAAGAGCAAGTCACTTGTTCTGTACACAAGTAACTTGCGCTCTCATCAATATCAGCAGTTGAATCTTACCTACTCAAACACACCACACAAGCCACTGTTTTACGATGTGGCTTACGCACGGGGCGGCCCTATTGCTGGCCGCGACCTTCATCAACGCTCAAGCCAATTCCACATCTCCGGTCAGTAATATCCTAGACATGTTGATAACACATCAATGCGCGTCACAGTGCAAAGAACGTTCATTGACCTCTTGTAGTACCCAAACAGCACATATTCAAATGCGACCTCCCCAAATCCAATCACAGGATCCGGTACACAATCCCTCCAGTCATCTCCACCATTCTACCCTTCGCCATGGGGTTCTGGGGTAGGGAACTGGGCCGACTCTTATACCAAAGCTCGAGCATTCGTCAGACAGCTTACGCTGGTGGAAAAAGTCAACCTGACCACTGGTGTTGGGTGTGTTGACCAGCCATGCGCAGAATATGGGTAGACGACATTACTGACTTCCGTAACAGCTGGGAGGGTGAACGATGCGTCGGTCAAACTGGAGCCATTCCACGATTGGGCTTTCGAAGTCTTTGCATGCAGGACTCTCCACTTGGAGTACGAGATAGTACGTTCTAATACAGTAGATATATGGTCGACGTGCAATCACTGACCTCAATAGCTGACTACAACTCCGCCTTTCCCGCTGGTGTAAACGTCGCCGCGACCTTTAGCCGTGGTCTTGCTTACGCTCGTGGGCAAGCGATGGGTGCCGAACACCGTGGCAAGGGCACAGATGTACAATTAGGCCCAGTCGCAGGGCCTCTAGGACGTGCTCCCGAGGGTGGACGGAATTGGGAAGGCTTCAGTCCTGACCCTGTTCTTACTGGTATTCTCATGGCTCAGACGATCCACGGTATCCAGGACGAGGGAGTCATTGCCTGCGCAAAGCATTATATTGGCAATGAACAAGAACATTTCCGTCAAGTGGGTGAAGCACAGGGGTATAAATTCAATATTTCGAACAGTATCAGCTCTAACATCGACGATGTTACGATGCACGAACTCTACCTCTGGTAAGTACGCCAAGATAAGGGATAGGCAAGAATATCTGACACCATCTAGGCCGTTCGCGGATGCTGTTCGGGCTGGTGTCGGCTCCGTCATGTGCTCCTACAATCAAGTCAACAACAGCTACTCATGCCAGAACAGCTACATGCTTAACTATCTGCTCAAGGGCGAACTTGACTTCCAAGGCTTCGTCATGAGCGATTGGCAGGGTCAACATTCTGGTATTGGCAGTGCTCTGGCAGGCATGGATATGACAATGCCCGGAGATACGGTTTTTGATTCGGGAGCCTCGTACTGGGGTACCAATCTTACCATCGCCGTTCTCAATGGCACGGTGCCTGAGTGGCGTGTAGACGATATGGCAACTCGTATCATGGCAGCTTGGTACTACGTTGGACGAGACAAGACCTCGGTCCCCATCAATTTCGACTCTTGGACCCTGGATACCTATGGCTACCAACACGCTTATGTTAAACAGAATTACAGACTGATCAATGAGCATGTTGACGTCCGTGATGAGCACGCAACACTTATCCGTCAAATCGGTTCTGCCAGCACTGTTCTTCTCAAAAATATCAACGGCACGCTTCCACTAAAGCCCAAGGAAATGTTCACTGCTGTCTTCGGCGTTGACGCCGGAAGCGCTCCATATGGTCCAAATGGCTGTAGTGACCGCGGCTGCGACAATGGAACGTTGGCAATGGGATGGGGTAGTGGTACTGCCAACTTCCCATACCTCGTCACACCACAGACGGCCATACAAAATGAAGTGGTCGGCAATAATGGCGTGTTCCAGTCCATCACCGACAACTTCGCCTACAAGCAGATTGACGCTCTCGCCAGCCAGGCTAGCGTAGCAATTGTCTTCGTCAACGCCGACAGCGGGGAGGGTTACATATCAGTGGATGGTAACGAGGGCGACCGCAATAATCTCACCTTTTGGCAAGGTGGAGATACCTTGGTCCGAAATATTTCCGCCATCTGCAACAACACCATTCTTGTCATGCACACCGTTGGACCTGTCCTGATCGGCGACTATGCCAATAACCCGAACATAACCGCAATTCTTTGGGCTGGCCTTCCCGGTGAGCAATCAGGCAACTCAATCGTCGATGTCTTATACGGCCGTGTCAACCCTGGCGCGAAGCTGCCTTTCACTTTGGCAGCGGCGCAAGGAGACTACGGAACCGACGTACTCTACGTACCCAACGAAGGGACAAACGCTCCCCAGCAAGACTTCACTGAAGGTGTCTTTATCGACTACCGATCATTGGACCGGACAGGCGCCACCCCTGTCTACGAATTTGGATTTGGATTAAGCTACACCACCTTCAGTTGCTCGAACCTGCAGATTAAAAGGACGAATGCTAGCACTTATACGCCTACCACCGGCATGACTGCAGCGGCGCCGACATACGGTAGCATTGATAACAACACTGCAAAATATCAGTTCCCAGCCAACATCACTCGGATCCCTCTTTACATCTACCCATATCTTAACACGACCGATCTGATGACATCTGCGAACGAGTCAGATTACGGTGAACCCGGATCCGTACCCGCTGGCTCTCAAGATGGCTCTCCGCAGCCGTTGCTAGCAGCTGGCGGTGCGCCGGGTGGAAATCCAGAGCTTTATGATGTCATGTACGTGGTCACCGCCACTATCTCAAATACTGGCAGTGTCGCTGGGGAGGAAGTTGCGCAGTTGGTAAGTTCTGTGTAGGGTCACTCTTAGCTCCAAATAGTAAGGCTGACGCTATCGATGTAGTACCTCTCTCTGGGCGGTCCAAACGATCCAAAGGTTGTCCTTCGAGGTTTCGAGCGGCTCTCAATCCAACCAGGTAACTCTACCACCTTCACCGCGGATATAACACGCCGAGACATCTCCAATTGGGATACTGCATCACAGAACTGGATCGTGTCGAACTACACGAAGACTGTATATGTTGGAAGCTCATCGAGGATCCTACCGCTTTCGCAGACACTGCCGTAGGACACATGGAGGTCTTAGGTTGAGAGGAGGGTGTAATGTTAGGGTAATGGATCGGGAGAGCGGCTCACTGCTCGAAGGCTCTTGATTATGAACACAAAGGGCTGGATTGAACTCGTCAGGAGTATAAACTGTCTTATGGCCAACGGGGTCCAAACTCCGCGCAACTGCGATGGCGAACATGACGATCATTACGAGAATTGAACTTTGTATATAGTTCGGATAAAAATAATTCACTGAGTGAGCCTACTACTGAAGAGGTTAGTAAGGGTAGAAATACCTGAAGACCTTGCCTGAAAAGCGAGACTTGACCTTGGACGTGGTTCGGGGTATCTCCGGTATCATCCGCACCAGTCCATCCTCTCCCCTCCATACTTCGTACAGCTGATGAACGTGCACTTGAAGATCTCCACCGCCAGTCGATACTCTGTACGCTCTCCGGCCTTCACCGAGAAGAACAGACTCCATCCCACACGAGTAGTATACCAGACAGACAGTCCGCCTAGGTAGGATATCAGCACCCAAGCCCTGATCCGCAAAGACGTGCACGATGTGACTCATACCGAATTCATTTCAACACTCGCACCAGGCTAAAGACCACTGCGGATGCAGCCCACGCTCTTACCGGTGATGCACACTGTTTGTGTTGATCAATGAGGTGTGGTGTAGGGTACGTGACTGCCCATTCTTGAAGTTTTCTGATAGCATCTCTACATTCAGTCGTCGATCTTGACATCAGAAGTGCGGAAATATGAGAGTAGGTTCTTCGAATCCCCTTCGGTCATATCATCGGCAGCATCATGCTCTCCGCCAGGACGCTTTTGCTTGTTGAAATCCTTTGCAGGTCGCACATGACGTTCCGGGGATCGACCCCTTCACTACGTGTCAGCTAATCGCGATTTTTGCGTTGTAAATCCGACTTGACTAACATCGATTTCTTCTGCAGATCCCAAACCACCACCGATCTCATCGATTCCGGAACAGAGACAACGCTCGGAGGCGCGGCCTTCATGCCGTACTTGGTCTCCATGTCCGCCAGTGTTACTGGAGGCTGTACCTGATAGATAAATCTGACCTTGTAGGCGTAGTCGTCCTTTTCCCAGCCCTTGGCTCTATTCTTGAATTCCCTATTCCCCCGCCCGTCCTCCTCAAGTGGTGGATCTCCGGGATTGCGTGTCCGTGCAGGATCGATTTCACAGATGTATTTTATGCTGGAGGAAGGCGCGGTGCAGTAGAACCAGATGCGCTTGACGGAGCGTTTTATGCGATAGTGACGGAATTCGTAATTCTTCCCTCCGGCAACGATCTCGTCCATGAAGCGCTCATGCATCGGCAGAATGGCATCACTTGGGCCGGTCTCCGCACTGGGTAACTTTTTGTTGGCCATCGAACCTTAAGCTGAGCAGCTTTTGATAAGTCTTTCCAGTGACTAGAAATAGCGCCATAATATGTTCAATTAGTTAGCTATATAGTAGCTATGGAGTCTATACACTAGTGCTGTCACGTGATCAATATCAAGGGGTAGTCTATGTAGATGACTAAGCAAAAAAGGAATTGAGACATGTGACTAGGGCTGAAAATCAAGCATGACTCAGTTCAAGAGAGTTACAGGGTTCTGGTTACTAAATGTATATTTAATTAACACACATTTAACTATCTGCATTCTATCATTGAACAATATGAGTCCTTTATTTATACGAATTTGACTCGGACTTTCTGAACGAAAAATACTGAATAGGTTTAGCTTTTGCAACGCTCACGGGATCTGAGATCTTGAGGCGAAACCCTTCTTTTGGTTGAAGAATCAGGGGACATCTTTATTAGGGCCTTAACAGGGTTAAAGTGTAGTTCTAGGTGAAAGCGGAGTCCATTGTCAGTTTTTAACCAGAAGTTGCGCCGCGATCTTGAGGTAGTGAAAACTTTCTACTACTTTCTTAACTAGAGAAACAGCACCTCGATCATTCCACATATACTTAAAAGAACAGTCACACTTAAGCTCTTCACCCCTGAGCTTCCGCCTGTAAATGGCACAACACCGCCCTGGCTCGGTGTTGCCGACGCATTGACGCTCGACGTTGGCAGACCACCGATCCCGCTCATGATTGGCCCCTCAAATCCGAGCGTACTGCTTCCGAGTGGAGCTTCTGTTGCTGAGCTATGGACGCTGATCGGAGTGCCGGTGCCGGTGATGGTGATGGCTGAGGATCCTGGGATGAGAGTTTGACTCCCGACAACGGGTGCGCTGGCTGGATTCACTACTGAATTAGCTTGTACTGCAGCGGTCAATAAGGATGATATTATACCTGAAGATCCAGAGCCTGAAGACTGTACCGAAGTTGGGTTGATTGAGAAAGCTGAGATTGTTGAGTGGGACTCAAAACTAGGGCTTTGTGAATTCGCTGAAGTATTTTCGGGTCCTACCGAACTTGGGGTTGGAGAACCTCCCGAACTCACCGTTGACGGGGAGGGCAACGTTGAGGGTTGTGTGCTAGGACTTGGGACCGGAGGAGCTTGAATCGTAACTGGCTGAATTGCAGACGCAGAGGCCGCTGGAGCTTGTGTGATCGGTGATTGAGTCGGAGACGATTCTGTGGTAGCCGTACTGGGCGCTGGGTTACCGACGGCCTGAGCTTGTACATACCGAGTGGAGGTTGAGGTCAGGTGAGAAACAGCTGAGACATAATCCGGAGCTCCATGGTAGCTGATCAGGGTGCAGCTTGCGAAGACCGGTATACTTGGAAACAGACCCAAGAATGCCTCAGCGGCGGCGGTGCCAAAAGGCACATCGTTCAAACTCGATGTGGGCACAGGGTCTCCTGTATATGGCGCAGGATATGCAGAAGGTGGATATGTGGTCAACGACGAGAATGCTACGGCAGTTGAAGTTGACAGAAGGGGTGAACTGGTGCAGGTGCTTCCTCCCGCAGAGTTGGCGGTTTGGTATGGACCTTGAACGCTCCATGCGCCCCAGCATATGATGGCGGTCGGCGATGTACTGGAATGATGTTAGGTCTACAAGATACCATGGAGAGTGGTAACGACTTACACGGCGGTGGTAAAAGTAAGGTCGCCCGACGAAGAAGGATTTCCAGCGGTGATGGTGAAAGTCTTGACTGCTGCAGTACCATTGAAGGTAACAATTTTACTGTTGATTGTTGTAGATGCTGTTGACGTATAGGTGCTTGTGACATTAGTGCTGTTGTCAACAGTCAATACGACTGTAGCTACAGTGATGTTGTCGACTGCGCCATTGGGATTGTTCGATTCGTTCCAGGCCACGATGTATGGAAAGAACACAATCTCGCATGCTCCACAGCTTGATGTTGCATTCTCAGCTACAGTGGAAACATTTCCGGATGTATCTGGAGATGCATATGTTGGTTGTAACCGCTTCGAAATAACATGACTTCGACACGAAGTGCTTACTCGATTGTGGACGCGCGGTAACGAAGCTCAGCAGAGAAGCCAGAGCAATTAAGACGTGAGAAAGCATTGTACTATAGACAACTATGTTTTAGAAGTATTTACTATAGAGCCCTGATTGACACAAAACATTGTGAAGCCCAGGTAGATATACAGCACACCACAACAAGGAAACAGCAGGCGAGGCAAGCCATTGTCAGCCGCATGTGGTCCTCCATGAGTACGAGAGTGAAAAGTCCACCCCAAGCGCAAGGCTGCGCAACGAGCTCTGACCTGAGCTTTTGCAAGTGCGCGCCTGAGAGAACTAAGGGTCCACGTATACATGGTCTAGCCCAACGAGGCTTGACCAGCAAGCATATCATTGGGGCACCGTGTTCCACCTCATTGAGCCAGCAGTCTCCCAAAAAATGAGATTTCTACGCGAATCGTTCGAAACAGGCAAGAAGGAAAAGGACGTTTAGATCGGACAACGAATATCAGAGTAGCGGAATCCAATCTTTGTTGCCAAAGACTACTGACTTTTCTTGACGCAATAATGGCTGTCAAGAGCTATGGCTTGAAGTAGTAATATAGTAGTAATTGTCTCACCTGCAGGGTGATAACGATGCGGCTCGAGCGTTCCCGAATATGTCGAGCTTTCGCTGGCTTCGGCATGCCGTTTGAGCTTGGCTCGGAAGGCCTTGGTTCGGTTGGTATGTAGTCGCGGACACGTGTGTGAATTCAACCGTGGTCGGCCCCCTTATTCGATGGTTATTACATCGAATTCCTTGCACCACAGGAAATTTGCAAGTGACTATGTTCATGCATTTGACCGGCCACCCTTCGTACTTGTGAGAAGTACGGTCGCTCACAAGGTCAGACGATGTGCTCAAGGTTGGTTCTGAATCATTGAAGCCAATCTCGTCAATCTGGCGAGATCACGGACACGGCAGGTTGGTCGATGCAAACGAAGCGGTAACTTCTGTAGTGGCGACCCCACCGAGTCGAGGACATTTACCGCCAATCAGAGCCGATGAGACGCTCGGTTGAAGTCTCGGCGTATGAGGCTGCGTGATTGAAGTTCTCCCCGATCTAAGCTGATCAGTTGATGTTGCCGAAAGAAACCAATCAATGCTACATACAGTACAGCAGACGTCATCATGTGAAGCAGATGAGCATCAGCAAGAAATGTTCTTTCGACTCTTGACAAAATGTACAATACATCAAAGCTTTCGAATGGCTTGTCATGAACAACCTTATACAAGGGACGCATCTGTTCGCATAGCTCATGCTTCCTGGCTGCGAATGCGCCTCCGTGGCGTCTTCTTCCGTTTCCCAATACGCCTTTGCGCCTTTCCAACCGACCGACCGTGCCAGGACCAGGCAATACTGTTATAGAACGGAGAGATTTTCATCATCTCTTCGCCTTCTTCTTCGAAACAAAAAGCCCATCTAGCGTCACTTGCTCCTTGCCCTTGCCCTTGCCCTTGCCCTTGGCCCTGCCCCTCTTCCTCTTATTCCCACCCGAATCTCCACCCCTGTTCTCGCCTCCCTGATCCGCCGCTCCGCCCTCATCCTCATCGACGCCCATATCCCCATTCGCCGTATCCACATCTCTTTTAATCCTCTGCCTATTCTCGCTCATGACAGCATCGACCGTATTCTTCCCTTCTGTCGGGCCTTCCGCGTCGTCAGGGAAGAGTGCCCGCCACGTGCCGTCCAGCACCTTCGGGTCGTTCCCGTAGAGGTTAACGCGATAGGCGTTTTTGATCGCTTCGATACAAACGGTCCTCCTCTCGTTGAAGTCAAACATCGGTTTCGGATACACCTTCACGCCACCCTCCTCCGCCTGCTCAGTGCCATCCCCTCTGATCAAACACCCCGCCTTCTTCTGGTCGACGACCGGCGCCTTCCACGGCTCGTAGATATATTTGGCCGGGAAATCCTTCAATTCGGGAACGAAATGCCTGACAAAATCGCCATTCTTATCCCACTTCTGCGGAAACGCGATAGGACTATAACAGCGATAAAACTGGGCGTAGAACGCCGCGCAGGCCAACCACTGCCAATTGCCGATATTACACGCCGCTTCATGATCGATCAGCCACTCCTCGAAGACGTCGGCGCCGCGCTCCCAGTCGATGTAGCAGCCTCCGCGGGTCAGGAAGCAGGCGACGGCGTGGCGGCCGAGATGATGGATCCAGCCTTCGTGGCGGAGTTGGCGCATCAGGCCGTCGATCCAGGGGAAGCCGGTGCGGCCGTATTTCCAGCGCTGGAACCATTCCTCGGCTTGGGAGCTGTCGATGTTGTACCCGCCTGTGATCAGTCCGTTTCCGGCGTCCACTTTCGATGAGAGGTGCCAGGGGATGAAGCGGCAGTGGGGGTTGCCGTATGATTGTCCGAATTTGTAGCCTAGAAAGGCTTGCGCGCCAAAGTACATGTCTCGGAATAGGAGTTGGCCTGTTAGGCTTGTCGGTGGTTGGGATGCGGTGCCTTTGTAATTGTCAACGACGTCCTGGACGCGCCAGTAGAATTCGCGACAGCTAAGTGAGCCGAAATGCATGTGTGGGGAGAGAAGAGTGGTCGCTTGTGGGGAGAACGCCGTGGGTGCGGTCTTGGGTTTCTCAAAGGTTGCGGTGTAGTTTGTGTCTGCGAGAATCTTATCTAGCGTCTTCAATGCAATGGTTTCGCCTCCTCGGTGGGCTGTTGTGCCTGGTTTGAGGCCGAGTTCTTCCATTGTCGGTACGGCGAAGTCGCCATTGGGTCCTGCGAGTTTAGCGTAGGATATTTCTTTGCCGTCACGTTGGATGGCATTAATGTCAGGTTCGTGCGGGGGTTGATCTTGCTCAAAGTCTAGTGGCGTTTCTCCAGGATCCGGGATTGATAGCGGTGCTGGGATAGGACGAGGGATATCACCAACTTTTGGGCCTGCCTGCGTCGAAAGTCAACGATTGATGCGCCGTGTTATTCCCAAATCATGGATGACGTACACGCTGCACTTGACTGATACTCATCGTCGGTTTCCCACCATTAGCCCTCACCAACTCGTCCGAATCATACAGAGTCCTTCCTGTCTTCACCACAATTTCCACACCCGCCTGCCTCGCTAATTCCATGACTTCGCCATCTCTTTGTCGCGCATACGCATCTGTGTCTTTCTCAAAGACCAGATGCGAAATATTCCATGCTTTGAACAGCTTCGGAAGGAGAGTAGTAGGGGCTTCGCGCATGAGAAATAGCTTCGACTTCTGATTGAGTTTTGTGAGGGAGGCGGAGAGGTCGGATTGGCAGTCAAGTCTACACTCAATTCATGCCCTTCATCAGCCAATGCTCATGCCCCAGAGAGTGGCGAAATTATAGATCTTACAAGTACTGCCATCGATTCACCCCAACTCTTGCGCGGTAGACATAGTGAGGGTCCCAGCACCAGATGGGATAGAGACATTCTGGCTTCAGATCTAGAGCTGCTTTCAGCGCAGGTGAATCGTGAAGACGCAGGTCGGTACGGAACCAGTAAATCACTCGCGGTTTGGGCATTGCCGCGACCAGATGCCGTGGGCTCCTTTGCGCCTTGAAGATGTTGACGCTGCGGTGTTCGTCAAAGTAATAGTCGTTATATAATGCTGCATTGATGGTGGTACTGGCCATTTAATCAAGCAACAGTTGACGAGAGATGACGAGCAGGTCGGGACAGAGCTTGCGACAACAGCTTCATGGTTTCGTTAGGTTTGAGATGGCTGGACTCGATATCGATGATGTCGTCAAGCTTGCAGCTTCGGGCTTAGCTCAATGCGGGAAGATCTCGCTAATCTGATCGGCGGGAAGGTTCCGAGAATCTGATATGCCCTAATGCATGTGCTGCACATATTAAGGTATGCAGCAGCTGTGACTGCAGCTTCGTCTATAAAGCACAGTCAACGCCAAAGATTTCAATTCTCTCAGTGTAATTGTTCGCTAAAAGATATAGCATGCGCTCGAGCCAATGAGAATATGTACGAGCGTGCAGCCAAGATTGACCGAGAAGTGAACAAGATACACCAGAATCATGGTACGCAACACGCCATGTCGAACATACTTAGGCCAAGCTCCTCATCTTAGCCCCAGGCGTTCTTCTTAGCCCTCCGTTATCCGACAACGCTCTTCGCAGTCTCCTTCCCTAGTATGGTAGCCTCACGACTCCTTGCACTGCCACTCTTACCCGGCCCACCGCTCTCAAGACTACTACTTCTCGGCCTCCCTCCCTTCCCTCCACCTAATATCTCCTCCCTCACTTCCTTCAGTAGATCCTTCCCGTTCCCAACCTTCCCCAACCGTGCCGCAAGCGCCGTGTTCTCTTTCTGCAGCTCCCCAACTTGGCCCCTCAATATGTCCCTTTCTTTCTTCAGCACATCCAATTCCGCCTTTATCTCTTCCTTCTCCCTCACAAGCCTGGCTTTCTCGTCCTTATCTCCCGCTTTCTTCCTCTTTTCGGCAAGCTTGGCCGCTTCCTTGCTCTTCTTCTCCTCCAGCCTAGCGACTTCTTTCTTATACTTTTCTTCTTGCCTCGCTACTTCTTTGGCGTGCTTCTCTTCTGCCTTCTGGATCGCCGCTTGTTCCTTGGAAGTCATTTCTTCGCGGTCTTTAAACTCCTTCTCACGCGTCTTGGCGAGTTTCTCGTCCAGCTTCTTCTTGCGGTCATTGAGCTTGGCAAGTTCTCTTTCTTGGACTGATTGACTGTTGTCTTTGTGATGGGAGGACGTGGTTTTCGAGGAGACGGACTTGCTCTCGTCATCATCGTCGCCGAGATGTGAATCCGCGCTCGCAAAGGAAGCAATAGACGAGGTTTCTGATATGGAAGATGCAGCATCTTCGCCTTTGCTGCCATTGGGAAGCGGTTCTCCGTCTTTCCGTAGGCTTGAGGACTCATCTTGCGCTTGATGGCCAGGCAGATGATCCACCACAGCCTTCGGTGCGTAAGTCTCAAGGCCTGAATATGCTGCACTGGCAAGGCTTTGCATCATGCCCCCTGGCACATGAGGGGTTGTGGATTCTGGAGGTACATTTGGACTCTGACCTTCTTTCGGCGTGTTGGCGTCCTGTGCAGTTCCATCTAGGCCTGCCAAATGACCGTTGGTCTGATAGTCTCGCAGGCTCTTCTCTTCATCATGCGGATGCTTTTTAGTCACTCCGTCTAGCTCATCCTCGTCGTCCGATAGTGGATGCTCCTTCTTGCATGCCCAATCTAGAAATTTTCCTGCATCAGCCACGATACCAGAGGGCGTTCCTCTTTCAACCATCCATCGCGGCACACTACCACCCGGGTCACTGCGCGATATCATGATCCATTCGACAGGATTAGTCTCAGCTTCGTCATCATCTTCGCCCTGGTGTACGTCCATCTGCTCTCCTTTGGCTGTTCGGCCTCGAGACTCGGCGAACGATATGGTCTTCCCTCGTCTTCTTCCCTCCGACGTATTTTCTTCCTCTGTTGATGTCGAAGAGGGTTCGCCATGGTCATGTTCAGCGAGTTTCTGGTCACTCCCGCCGTCATGCTGCAACAGAAACGTATTTGATTTCTGCTGCGCATTCCTTAGTACAGCTTCCTTGTTGATTGCAGAAGATGTCGCTCGCGCTCCGCTAGATTTGGAGAGATCCGTGGTCGATGATGATTTGTTTGGCTTTAATGGGATTTCCCGAATGAACTCGACTGATTCGTACTCGCCCCGTATAAAACCTTCCCGAGGTGGGCAATCGGGGTGTATGCAAGGCTTGGAAATGACCATGAAGTGTCTTGGTTTGTGGGTGAAGTTACAATCATGCGGGGCGTCATCGCGGCCTGGCGATGAGACTCGAGAAGAAGGCGAGGGTGAGGTGTCCTTGAGTGCAGAGGACGAGGTCAACAGGAGGGTGACAAAATCTCGTGGCGTAGTCGGACCAGGAAACTGGGCAGAGAGATGATAGACTGCATTCAATATACCAATCAGCACCAGACAATCTTCATATTTCCTGCAACAGCTCTGGTCTAAAAGCTCACTCACCCTCGACCTTCCCCACTCCGTCAACCTTTATGCTTTCCACCCTCTTCTCACCCCCAATACCTCTGATGTTCCCCTCACCCGGGCCTCCCTGAACCTCCAGAGTCTCCGGAAACTCTCTTTCTAAACCTTTCTTCCACTGACTGAACCCCAATCCCTCATGGACACTCCGTCTTGCAAACCACGCACCCCTGCCGTCTTTGCTCGAGAGCTTGTATACCGCCATACCCAATGGATTGTCTTTTGCGCCTAGTTTGATAGGTTTGCCCCATTCTTTCTGTAGGGCCGCGTGTTCTGGAGAGGGCGGTGCGCTTCGTGCGGACGATGCGGAGATTTCGGAGGCATTCGAGGCGATGGAGGTTGTGGTGTTGGAGCGAGCTCGAGTGGCGGTAGAGTCCTCGACGGAGGGCGGCGGGACCGATTCGATGACGGCTTGTGAATTTGAGAAGGTGTCTTCAAGGTACGATTTTAGTTTGGCTTGCTCGAGGGGAACGGAGTCGAAGGCTGTGGGTGAGAGGGTTTGGAGAGCGGAGTGAAGGGCCGCCATTGGTCACGTAGTTTTCGAGAGGTGGGTTTCTGAATATGTAGTAGAAAAGATGACCAAGTGATCGTTATTCGCCAGATTGTATGCTGACTTCGACGGTACTCTGGATTGCGTAGTGGTGAGAATGACGAGGCAATCAGTGAATCGAGAGTGAACGCACAGTGCTAACGGCATTCGACGGCTCCTTGGTATTGAATAATATGGGAGTACATCGACAGTTGGAGCCCAGATCCGGGAAACATGATTACATTGAGGGCATGACATACAGTTGGTGGGGTACAGGATTCCGTCATGCCGCCTTGGCGGGCTTGGAATTTGTCAATGTTCGGGGTATTCGAAAGGGAGCGAAATTCAGATCTCATGTTGGATATCAGCCCATGGTACGGATTCCTCATGTTCACATGTTTTATTATGTTTATCATACTATGAGAAGTCCAGCTTCAGACCAGCATCCTCTTCTCTTCATTCAATGAAGAGCTCCTTCGGCTCCTGTCCGAAGTATAGGAGATGACCCTATCCACTACGCACGGCTCGCCTTAACCGGTCCGATAAAGCAACAAATCGCGGAAGAGAATCACAGATCCTCCAACGAGCTCCGCCACAGACGGAAAGCTCGACACACGATCCACTGCTCCCGTTCCGGTCTCGGCTTACCGCAGCGTAGCAGAACATAGTACTGCCATGCCAGATGTGTATATGTTCGTCGTTGTCGTCGTCCTCCACCACCACGAGAATGCCAGCTGGTAATCAATACCAGGATGGATAGACAAACAGGTATGTGGCCATTGCAAAGCAGGTCTAGCCAGGCTCGCAGGGCATACTCCCTGTTACGACGTCAAACAGAATAGAAGGGACGATCCCAACAAGTATACCGCCCGGTGCCGTGAGGCTGCAGCCATCTTAGATCAAATGCAGGACATGTGAGCCTCCCAGGAGTGATCGTCGAAAGGAAACTGTGTAGACCGACCGGCCGGTGATGCAATAGAACGACAAAGATAACAGCAACGCTCGCTAAAAAGACGCAGCACAAATACAAGACAGAGATAAGATGTACGTAAGGAGAGGTATCCGGCTCGAATCCAAAATCGCTAAATCGATCACAACGCCGTCCGTAGTGACACTGTTGATGCTCAGGAGGATCTGCGTGGTCGTACTTTCGTTTGATGCCGCATGTCTCGTAACAACGTCCCAAATGCCCAGACCAAGATCCAATGCAGTGGATCTGCCACTTTCATATTGGAGGAAGAATCAGTCACCGATGATCCGCACTGCCAGAGTCGGAGGGGTCGGCCTGTGATTGCTATATAGTGGTCCCGTACGGCAGCGTATATTCCTGATACCGGTCCCAACCAAAGCCACCAAATCCAGCACTCGTGCTACATTGCTGCTGCATGAGCATACTTGGCATTGGAAGTTGCGGAATGAGTGCGGAGGTCATGGGTGCGCTGTAGTATTGCGGAGCGCTGTAGGCAGCAGTGGTATAGGGCTGGCTGTAAGACGGCGTCGGAGATGGAAGCTGAATCTCGTTCAAGCCCATGGCGGCCCACACAGAAGAGTGTGAGTCTCCCGATGAGGTCGCGCTAGGGCTCGATGGGACCATTTTCCATGACTCGAACGGCGTTGGATGTGGAGGGGGTAGCGTTGGCTGCCACCAATTCTCCGCACCGGAAGAGCTTGGTAGAAGTGGAGCAGGGCGAACAACGTCGACAATCCTCGGTGGCGGCGGGAGTAATGGGAGGAACAACCCCATAATAGCGTTCTTCACTTCGTCACTCCTCCCACACAACAGTTCACCGGCCCCATCTTCCTCTAACCCTTCCAGTGCGATAGCATTCGTCCGATAAACGAACCTGTTGGCGGCTTGCACGAAGTCGTCTTGCAGCTTCTTCAGTTGAATCTCTTTCTCGGACCAGTTCCAGGTACTGGCGGCTGTGTCGACTGAGTAGATGTCTTTATGGTACTCTACGAGAGACTCTATGGTTTCAGGCGTGAGCTTGAATGCGACTTCATTTTGCGACACCATATCAACATGAACGACGTAAGCCTCGATGTGAATGAGCTGGTAGTTGAACAAGGCCTCGATCAACGGGTTTGAATCCTTCCTCAGCTCCGAGTCCGGTGCCTTCGGGAGCATAATAGAGCAGAGGGTCCATATTGCCGACGGCGATGACAGCGTCTCGGTGAGACACCTGAAGTGTTGTGGTACACTGTTCAACGGTCGTTTGATCCGGTTTATCCGCTTCAAGGTTGCAGTCAACCATGGATCCACTTTGGTATTCAGGACAACATTTGGCGGCGATCGAGGCGCAAACGCTGCGGCGGAGGCAGGTAACAGTATGGTAGGCATTGCGGGATTGTAAGGGTATATGATCGATTAGATGCGACAAAGTAGCGAAGCGGTTACCGAAGAAGAGGAAGTTGGAAAGAAAGAAGTTGAGCGGATGATGGATAGATGGATAGATATAACGGTGGCGGCCCCAAGACAAGGGAATTAGTTTGCGCGCCTTGAAAACAGTAGTGATGTAAGAAGATAGAGATATGAGGGGGTAAGGAAGACAGAGTATCGTGAAGAGGAGGGAGTGAACCAAAAAAGGTTAATGGTGGGGTGGGAGGATAGGTAGTCTTATTATTATTATCTCATGACGGCGCAGTGGGCAAAGGGCAGGCGAAGTCGTAGTGGTAGTCAGTAGACTCCAGTACTCCCTTGTCAGGCTTTTCGTTCTTCCCGGACTATGCAGTGCATCGTTAGTTACATTAACTACCTTACCTTATGGTTGTGTGCGTGTCCTCCGTACTCTACCTTACCATACCTGTCATGACTCTTTGCTCGCTAAAGGGCCGCATATGTGGGCCATGCGACCGCTTTCAAGGCCCCCCAACTGCACATCGCATCAAGTACCGTACTTGCTACTCTTGACATGACGATTAGTAGAATTCAGTGTATGTCTTGATGGTCTGTCCGTGCTGTGATTCATGAGACCTGAGATTACGCCCACGCCTCGTTGCCAGTGGCGGACTGACTGACCGAAACGCAACAAGCTCGGCGTTAAAGACCGGATAGGATAAGGCATGTCCTTGAGCTTGAATTGGCACTCGATTGCGGCGGTGCTCCATAAACGGCCCAAGCGCGGTGTCGCCGACAGGATCTTTGATGACTTGCATGTACCCGGTGTGCCTTAGCAGATGGCAATATAGACATCGTGAATCATGTTCGAAGGCGAAATGCATGTACAAGTATGCTACAGTCGCCTTGAGCCTTGTGCATCTAAGAGTGACCGCCTGGAGGTCACTGCATATTATTCGCCCGAAGTTGTCCTTCCGCCGTGATTGCAGTCCATCTGGATCGACAACTCCGGCATTTGGGATTCTCCTTGTTCTGTCGAGCACAGGCCAGACGGCGTTGATACTCCTTCGAGTGGAAACTTTTCGGACCTCCTTCGTCTTGCCGTGGACCGCGTAGAACTTGCCTGACGGGAAGGCTCGTGACCAGTCATTGCCGTGTGTTGAAGAAAAGACCCATGTCAGCTAGACCGTTCCAGCTGACGGTGTGTCATGCTTGGAAGCCTTCTGCTTGCAGATTCGCTGACCGCTTTACGCTGCAAAGTGACACTGGAGGTGAGATCCCTGCTGCCACCTCTGATTGGACGAAAGATGTTTCAATAATCATGTGATTGCGAGTATCCTTCCAACCTCCGCACTGTCAGAGCACGCGCCGGAGTCTGTGCGTGACCCATGATGATCTTTACGGTGTTTTTGCCATGATGCTCACGAGCTTCGAGCTTCAGGCTTCGATCAGGTGGCATTTTCTTCTCCATTGAGGCTGTGTCTGCCACTCTGCATCAGCGCGTCATGATGTTGTGGCGGTTCAGCTTTAGGCTTGAAATGCTTGGGGATTTCGCCTCTGAACGCTTAGTCATATCGAATCTTGGTCCGAAGTTCTGGAGCCCTGACGAAAATAACATGCCCATCATCATAATCCAAATTAACGATGGTCATGCTTGTGCACCTTCAATATCCTACATCCTTTTAATAGCAACTCCCACAAGAGATGTCGCCTCGAAGATCGCTTCCTTAGTGACACTCCTGGCGGCTCACGGTAATTCGTGCGGCCCGTTTCACTCCCAGGTCCATGGATGGACGAGATTGCCTATCGGTCAATCGATAACCTTGATAGAACCCCATCTCCGGCCCCCCGCCGCGTTGCTTCTTGCCCCCATCGTGTGTCACATCTAAACCCCTCAAATCCAAGGCCATGGAGCACACTGCCGAGAAACCTCACATCCTTACACATAGTCTATTCAATGCACTCACTGCGCCTCACTGCAAGCGCGACTCTCGGGCGAGTCTGTGCTGGTGATCGATCCACGTACTCTACGCAGGCGCTTCCACACCTCGGCAAGGTGGAAGAGCAGTATCAAACAGGATTCTAGCAAGCCGGAGTGTATGTACTTGTACAAAGCCCGTTGATGGGGCACGGCGAGACCACGAGTCTTCAGCTGAGCATGGATGCACTCAACGGCGAGCGCAACGAAGCTGAACTGGAAAATCAAGTTTCCGAGTCTGAGATATCATCGTCTGATCCATAAGGTCAGAATATTACCTACATGTACAGATTATATCCGAGTGTCTCCGACTCGAGACAGACCATTAATATGCACAGTCCCTAAACTGCTGGACAGAACTTCAAGAACTCTGCTTCAAACTTCGGAACATTTAGCGGTAGCTGCACTACAGTTTCTCGACTGATCGTTGGGGGATGTTTCAACATCAGCACGTTGGAGTCATACTCGATGGGGACGCGACGTGATCCCACCACTTCGACATAATGGGTGTTTCTATTCTGCCCCCAACCTAGTAATTAAAGTCAAATTAAATACTGTAGTCTAGAATTATGTATGTGCATAAGGTCGCTGTTGTCATTGGCTTGGTGTTTAGTTTAATTATATGCTTAAAACCTTGCTGCCGCGAAATTGCATTGCCTACGTGTAAATACTATATTATATGTTGTATAGCTATAGATTTGAAGTAGTACATTGTAGGCACCTTGCTGTTCTCTTTACTCTTGCTGTTGCTGTTCTTTTTGACCTCACTGTTCTCTTTACCCTTGCTGTCACTGTTCTTTACCTACTTCTTTAACTTCTCTCAGTTATCAACTCATTGAGTTCTTTGCTTTATGTTATGTTCTGATCTAAGATGCCTCAAATATTAGGGCTAAAGGTTTATGCTTGTTGATATAAAGGTCTCAGTGCGCAGTGTAGAGTAAACCAGTAGTTGGTAACTTGTATTGAGTTGAACATGATTGTTTTCATAAAAGAAACAATTCTTTCTATATAGAACAAGGGTCAACCCTCAAAGAATTGACTCAATCTGCTAGGGGTCAACTTGACATTCTCACAGTTGAGTCAACACTCAAACTGTCATCTCATGTCAGAGACTACACAGTTCTTATGTTTGACCCATCTCATTAATCTTAACTGAGTATGATTGTAACACTATCTCTTCTCTCTGTGATCCCTGTTCTTAGAATTCTATTTAAGTGAGAATATAAATGAAATCTTTCAATGTCAGCCATGTCTCAGAAACCTTCTCTCACTTGTGAGTACAACAATTGTCTTTGCACTGTGAAAGAGATTACTATATCTGATAGTTCTTTGAACATTCTCTGTGTTTATTGTTTCAATCACTCTACCCTCTGTGTGATGAGAAAGTTGCATTTCAAATGTGCTGAGTGTACTCATCAAGGTCATTCATGTGTGAGTGTGACATGAAAATCACTAAACTGTGTTTGCAATAAGCTGAAGTCAAAGATTCTTCAAACTAAAGAAGAACAAGCTCATTGTTACATTCTGATCTGAGATGCCTTGAATATTAAAGCTAGAGGTTTGTGCTTGTTGATATAAAGGTCTCAGTGTGCAGTGTAGGGTAAATCAGTAGTTGGTAACTTGTATTGAGTTGAACACAACCCATTTCCATAGGGGAAATGGTCCTACTATATACTATAGGATCACCATGCTCACATTGCTCGCTATAGAGCAATAGAGCTGATAGACCTTTCAAAGGTCTATTGCCTCACTGAGCTCACTATTGAGCAATAGACCTGTGCAAGCTTATGTTCAGGTATATGCTTCTTCTGTGTATCTCCTAGAACATACTAGTCAGTTACAGTTTGGCCATAACACGATCCCTTCTCTTCTAGACGCTAGTTCTCTAGTGTCTATATAAGTGAGAGTATAAAGACAGATAGCTTTTTCACTGTCATGTCTTCTCACAAGCAGCACAATTGTCTTTGTCTTGTAAAAATCATTGCAACCTTCAGTTTTACTTCTCTCATTGCTTGTGATCACTGTTCAGCTGTTCTTTCTTCTTGTATTATTATGACAGGTCATGCAAAGTGTTCTGAGTGCACTTATTGTGGTTGTCTGTGTGTGCTGATATCATTAGATTCTCTGAATCATGCTCACCTTTGACTGAAATCTGAACTCAAGATGGCTATGAATGAGTGTGTGAAACAGGCTGAGCATCTTTTCAAGCTGAATGCAAAGGTTCTTTGCCTTTTCAAGACTTTGAAACAGAATGAGTCTTGTGCAGTCACCAAAGTTCGCTGTGTTGCTTCTGAACTGAGCAATGATAACAATGAAACTGAGGATGAGGAAAACTCCTTCAATTCTTCTAATCTTGATTTCTTACTGAAGTCAATGAGTTTTAGCTTCTTTATTGATTCTGAGCCCCCCTCTCAAACTGTTGTAGTGTTCTTGCACAGTTGAGTAGGTTCTCTTTGAGCTCTCATGTGTTTTCTGAGGTATTGTATTCTTTTCACTTGACAAGGTAGTGGGTTTTTCTGCTAATCATCTGTTGTTCTAAAATGTTCTCAACTTGATACTCCTCATTGAGTTTGACAGGTGTTTTGATGGTTTGAAGCAGTATGAACTGATTGCAACACTGAAGCATGAACACATGAAATACTGAGTGTATTTGCATTTTCTTGAGTAAGTCTAGCTCATAGCTTAACCTCTTAATGTTTCTCTTGATTTTGAACAGTTTTATGCTTTTGTTGTTCAACTTCTTGCTTCTTTGTTTTACATGAATATTGTCTGTTCTTAGATAAACTCTTTCTTCAACCACAAAAGGTTTTATCTCTGTTATTTGTCTTGTTTACTGTTGAATTCTGTTTGTCAGATCCTTGTGCAACTTCTTGATTTCTGTGATATCTAACATTGCTTTTTGACTTTGTGATTTGTGCGCTTGCAGTTCTTGTCATATCTTTGGGTTATACTCATAATTTGCTCAAAATGGTGTTTCTTTCATGATTTCATTTTGTGTGTTGTTGTACACAAACTGTGCTGTTGACAACAGTTGTACTCAGTTGTTCTGGTTTCTATTGACATAGTGTCTCAAGTATGTTTTGACCGTCTGGTTCATTTGTTTGCTCTGTTCGTTCATCTGTAGATGGTATGCCGTCAACATCTTATGATTTATTCTGAGTTCTGCTGTGAGTGTTTCTCAAAACTTGCTTGTAAACAGCTTGTCTCTGTCAGTGATAAATTCCTTTGATAGCCTGTGATTGTTAACCAATTCTTGCAGTATGGTGTATGTCAATACTGGTGCTGTTGCAGTTTTCTTGAATAAAATGAACATGGTGTACTTGGTTAGTCTATCAACTATAGTCAATATACTGTCAAATTTCACTCCTCATGCCGAATCCTTTGATGTCAGTAACTTTGTTATGAAGTTCATGGTAACTGACTCTCATGGCACATTCAGTGTGTTTAGTCATGTTATCTCATCATATCTTTTATCTCTCTGAATCTTGTTCCTGTGGCATGAATTGCATCTGACAATATATTCAGTAATTCAATCCCTAAGGTCACTGATATTGTGCCTTCTTTGTACAAGGTTCTTGATTCTCTTGACTTCAAGGTGTTCATTGGCCCTGCTGTTGTGACATACTTGTATCAATTCTTCATTTGTCAAGGGAGTTTGCTTCATCTTGTACATTGTTGTTAAGCCTTTTGTGAGGATTCTTTTTTTGTCTTCACTCAGAATTTTGGTGTGAATCTTTTTCACTTCTTTGTGGTCAGGCTGTCTACTCAAAGCGTCTGCTTCACCATTCTCATTACCCTTTTTGTAATGAATTTGGAATTTGTAATTGACTAACTGTTTGGCTCAGCAAACCTGTCATTGATTCAACTGTTTTGTTGTTGCAAAGTTTCTTAAATTCTTGTGATCTGTGTAGATCTGAATAGACTTTTCAGTACCTGCAAGATAAGGTCTTCAATCTTGCAGTGCTTTCACTATCACAAGAAGTTCTTTGTTGTGAACCTCATATCTTTTCTCAGGTTCTGACAGTTTTCTAGATTGATAGGCTATGGGTCTTTGCTGCCCATCTTCAATCTGGTATAAGCATGCACCTACTGCAAAATTCGATGCGTTGGTTTCCAGTATCTTTTTGCATGTCAGGTTGGGTATTCTCAGGTGTGCTGTTCCGCTAAGGCTTTCCTTTAATGTGTGAAACGCATCTTCCTGCTCTTTATTTCAATGTTATCTCTTGTTCTTGTGCATTAGTTGTGTGAGGGGTTCTGCAATCTTTGCATAACTAGATACAAACTTTTGATAGTAGTTCATCAATCTCAGGAAGGCTTGCACTTTCTTGACTTGTTTTGATGAAGGCCAGTTCCTGACTGCGTTCATTTTCTTTGAGTCCTTCTCAATTTGCTCAGGTTGAATAACATAATCAAGGAATTCAATTTCCTTTGCTTCAAACTTGCTTTTTGACTTCTTCACATACAAGACCCTCTCACTGAGCTTTCTCAGTACCTTGTGCACATGGCTGTGGTGCATCTCAAGGTCATCTGAGTATATCAGAATGTCGTCAAGGTATGTGATTGCAAAATCATTGAGGTATTCTCTCAATGTATCATTGATTAACCTTTGAAAGGTGACAAGAGCATTCTTGAGCTCAAACAGCATAACAGTGTATTTGTAGTGTCTGTATCTTGTTCAGAACGCCGTTTTTCACTTCTCTTCTTCCTTCATTTGTATTTGATAATAGGCTTCTTTCAAGTTCAAACTTGTGAACCATTTGGCTCTGCCTAATCGGTCTTGCAACTCTCTGATTAACAGTAAGGGATAACTGTCTTGTTTAGTTATCTCATTGAGTTGTCTGTAGTCAACACACAGTCACTTTGTGTCATTCTTCTTTGATATGAACAGGATTGAGTATCCTGCCAATGACTTTGATGGTCTGATGAATCCTCTTTTGAGATTCTCGTCAAGGTAAGTCTTAACTTTCTTGAGTTGATCTTCACTCATTGAGTACAGTGGCATTCACTTTGGCTGCTTATCATTCAATAGCAGTATTTCATGATCTCATGACTTATGCTCTGATAAGCTCATTTTCAGTTGTTCGGGGATCTCATACACATCTACCATGATGTATAGTTCTTTGCTGATTCAATCAATTCTTGAGTTCTTTTTGTGTAATCAAGGCATTTCTAGTATGGCGTCATACTTGATTGAATTGAGGACATCAAATGTCAACTCCTGTGAATCTTCTAGTATTATGGCTTTGATGTGAACCTGGTCTGTTATTCACTTGTATTCTTCATTGACCATATATACCTGCATAGGCTTCAGCACTCGCTGCGGCGTTAGTTCTAGCATTCCTATTGCTTGTTGCGAAATATAGTTGTTGGTTGCTTCTGAGTCTACCATTGCTTGAAGGAGTCTATCCCGTTCAACTTGAACGTCAACTCATATCTTATGGTTCTTGTTGTTCCCTTGAGACATTAGAAGCTTCTTGTTCCCTAGTCTCTTTGAGGGAGCTTGCAGTTTTTTGACTGTACTGTGTTGCTTGCTCTTCTTCAGAGGTTCTGAAACCATCTAGGTTCTACCCCTTGTACGATCAGTTGTATGTATTCTTTGCTGCCTTTCTCAACATACCGCTCTAGGTGCAGGTGCGGTTCATACTGATCATATTCTCACTGAATCTGGTTCTGAAGTGCTTTCACTTTCTTCAGGAACTCAGGTGGCATGTAGCCCTCTGAAAAGGTTCAACAATCACCACCTGGTGTCAAGTACCCTGTGGGTAAACGGATCTTGATTTTGTGGCTCTTAGTTTTTCACACAAGTTGTTTTGATACTGGGTTGATTGTCATCTGTACATCTTTCATCAACTTGTTGAGTTTTAAGCATGCTTTTGCTCTTTCTGTTTCTTCTTGTTGCTTCTTAAGGTTATTGACTCTTTTC
>JAABUP010003129.1_pt1 | contig 29880 bp, 37 predicted proteins | sample 5559201 | NCBI WGS metagenome assembly JAABUP01 (sample SAMN10711887, study PRJNA513373) | rock metagenome | isolation source: Antarctica rocks | place: Antarctica | reverse complement strand
TTTGTACCTCTGCATCTGAGCCAAAGGTGACAGAGTGTGCTCTGTTTGTCATGATTTGAGGCTCCACCTTGCCGCCGGCTTGCACTGGCAGCTGCACAATGAAGGTAGACCCCACGCCTGCACCATTCATTCACTCACATCTTCTTCACAGATGTCAAGATTTGAATGATGTTGCGTTGCGTGATTGTCAGAACTGTCGAACTAGTAGACCTTGTAGAGATGCGAGACACAGACTGCTTTGGAGAGACAAGACTTGTGCCGCATGTACCTAGCTCATCACGAGCTGGGAAGTGATTTGATGATTATTGTTAATGTTCTTCACAGCTGCATGTTTCCTGACAGGTTTGACGCAGCCCTGTTTTGCGTGCTTGCATACGTGTGTAGGGTGCACACCCCGTCTGTGGGAAGTTATACGGGCGCATCAGATGTATGGAAGCACTGTACAGCAGACCCTGAACCCAAAACTTGAGGTGGACTCAACAGCGATGATGCCACTGTGTTGCCTCCCTCCAAGGTGACAGACACACAGACAAACTAAGACACAGACAGACAGGGTATTGGGTAGTACCTAGGGTGGACTCAACAGCAATGATGGCATTGTGGGCCTCACAGACACACTGACTCTCACACACACAGACAGACAGACAGACAGGCAGACGCACAGACATGGTTTTGGGCCAGTACCTAGGGTGGACTCAACAGCTATGATGCCGTTGTGGGCCTCACAGACACACTGACTTGCACAAAGACAGACACACACACACACAAACAGACACAGTTTTGGGCCAGTACCTAGGGTGGCCTCAACAGCTATGATGCTGTTGTGTGTCTCACAGACACATTGACTCGCACACAGACAGACACACAGACAGACACGGTTGTGGGCCAGTACCTAGGGTGGACTCAACAGCAATGATGCCGTTGTGTGCCTCGATCAGCTTCTTGGTAATGCTGAGCCCCAGCCCCGTGCCGCCAAACTTACGGGTGGCTGTCATGTCACCCTACACAGTCAGCCCTCCAGTCAGCAAGCCAGTCAGCAATGAATGCTTCACAGCTGGGGCAGTCTTTCTGATCATGCAAAAGGCACTGCAGCAATTCGGGAGACAACTGCTTTCCAGGACTGTGGCAGACCAGAGCCTTGCTTGGTTCACTGGTTCACTACAGCAAGAGCTTGTCCTTGTTCTAAGATAACAGTGACAGAGCCTTCAAGGCGAACACCACGCGCTGCATGCTGCGCCTGTGCTTTGTGATGCAGAATGCCCTGACCTGTTTGATTCAGCCGGATGCACACTTACAGACAATTCAGTAGACACAAGTCAATAGACATAACACAGTGCCAGTGCACACAACCTAGTAGATGCAGTCCAGTAGACACAAGCCAGTGGACCAATATGAACTTGCTTGCAGACAGGATCAGACAGCACAGTCAGATGCAGGCCTGGCTTATGAGCTTGGTCATCAAGTGCGTTTGAACATGATACAAGAGCCGATGCCCCCTCATGGGGTAGCGTCTTAGCCTTGGCAGGAATATCAATTTATTTTGGCAACCATGGCAAATGACTCAAAAGTAGCCCTGAGAGCAAGATAGCAAAAACAATTGTACTCACGACATGGCATACTTCCATGTACAGTAGGCCAACCATGATAAAGTAACAGGAAGATAACCTGTCCAAAGGGCACAAACATGTCCCTCTGCTTCTCCTTGGAGATGCCGCACCCGGTGTCTCGCACAGACAGCTGGACAAACTCCTTGCCGGGGTCGCTGCAGGGCATGGCCTTCAGCATGACTGTGATGCTGCCATCGGTGGTAAACTTGGCCGAGTTGCCCACCAGGTTGTACAGGATCTGCAGGCATGGCATTTGATTCTCATACTGTGGCAATGAACACTGAGTGGTTTGTTTGCCGCAGCTGCATTGCCTTCAGCATGACTGTGATGCTGCCATCGGTGGTGAACTTGGCAGAGTTGCCCACCAGGTTGTACAGGATCTGCAAGCATGGCATTTGGTTCGCATACTGTGGCAACCAGGTTGTACAGGATCTGCAAGCATGGCATTACATTCTCCTACTGTGGCCACCAAATTGTACAGAATCTGCAAGCATGGCATTTTGATTCTTGTACTGTGGCAATGAACACTGAGTGACACTGTCTTGGCAAATCATTAACTGTCAGATGGCTGCCGAACAGAGCTACTGCACAACTATAGCACAGTGGGCAGCAGTCTGACTGGGACTCAATAGCTGCTGGCCAAAGCTGCTGCAGAGCACATGCTTCAGCAAAATTTGTTTAGCAGTACCCATCTTGTGTACGACTGGCAACACCACAATGAGTCTGCCAGCATGGTACCATGTTGTCTTAGCATTCCATCTGGTTAGTAACATCATTGCTGTTGCATCATGTTTGTCAGAGGTGTGCGATGCAGACTTAAGAACATTGCAATGCTGACTGTCATTGGAAGAAGCTTTGACAAGGCTGGCATCATGCTAGTCATTTGCTGAGTCATCAGCAAAACCCTGAACCTTAAGTACAGGGCAGAGCCAGTACAGGCCTGAACAATGCGGCTGCCATCTCCAGCAATGGAGGGTGTGGTTTGGTCCACCATCTTTTCCAGGGTCACCCTAGGCTTCAGCAGGTGGCCAGCTGTGTCACACACATGGTCCACCACCTTCTTCAGGTCCACCTGAAACAAAAATGTACATATTCAATATTCACGATTTTGTGCAGTTGTTTGGGGGCAAAGAGTCCACCTGAAACAAAGACATATTCAGGATTTTGTGCAGTGTATGAAGTCAGAGAGTGTGTCACACACATGGTCCACCACCTTGTTCAGATCCACCTACGACATACACGCTCCTGCTTCAGCTCATGCTTTTTGCAAACAAAGAGTGTGTCAGGCTCTGATTTGCTACTTTTGAGCAGCATTGTGGGGTGCCAGTTGTGTCTACTATGCCGTCTTGCACACCATTTGAGAACAGAAAGGGCTAACTTCATAGTAGCCGCACAGATTGAGTGGACAGCAACCAAGCAGCAAGTCGACAGCAAGAAGACAGTAAGTAAAGGTAACCCAGCTTCTAGCAGGTAGACAGCAGGTAGACAGCAGGTAGACAGCAAGTAGACAGCAGCACAGGTAACCCAGCTTTCAGCAAGTAGACAGTGAGTAGACAGCCAGTGAACAGCAACCAAACAGCAAGTAGACAGCAGCACAGGTAACCCAGCTTTCAGCAAGTAGACAGTGAGTAGACAGCCAGTGGACAGCAACCAAACAGCAAGTCGATAGCAAGTAGACAGCAGCACAGATAACCCAGCTTCTAGCAGGTAGACAATGAGTAAACAGCAGGTAGACAGCAAGCAGACAGCAAGTAGACAGTGAGTAGACAGCAGCTAGACAGCAGGTAGACAGCAAATCGGGGTAGGGCCTTAACCTCAGCAGAAGTTTACTTATGCTGGCAACGATTGGGGTATGCCATGTACAATATGCCTATCACGATTAGATAGTAAGTAGACAGGGAATAGACAGTGAGCAGACAGCAAGTAGACAGCAGCGTACCGTCTCCTGCTTGATGACCAGCTTGCCCTTGGCCATGGCGGCTGCATCCAGGATGTCGTTGATCAGAGTGGCCAGGTGGTTGGAGGAGTTCTTGATGGTCTTGATGTAGTGGGTGCCCTTGTCCCCCAAGGACCAGGAGCCAGGCCGCAGCATTGCCTCTGACAGCCCTGCACTCACACACCCCACTGAGAGTCACAACTTAACCTCTTCATTTTGGTTGAAATAAAGTTGTGTTGAGGGAACAAGATTCACAAAATAATAAAGTTCAAACCCCATTTAGTATTGATGAGTTTGTTCAACACCGCTTCTGCTCTGTCTGTGGTGTTTTGGGCATGAGAGTCTGCCCAGCGCACAATAGGAGGGTTGTCATGGTGGGTGTTGATGGCATTGTATTGCTTGTCACGTGGAGACCGCAACTCAAATTGGACACATTGGCTACATATCAAGTGCTCAGGAGCCAGGGTTGAAAAAGAACCCTAGTGGCCATGCTCCGATGCGATTCAAGGCTGGAGCCTAGAGCCTGCCTGCCTGCCTACCTATGATGCCATTCAGTGGGGTCCTGAGCTCATGAGAGACCATGGACAGGAACTCCTCCTTCACTCGCATGCTCTCCTGGAGGTCCTCTATCAGCTTCAGCCTACACACCATACATAAGTTGCACATTTGGGTGGTGAAACACCACCATGCCAGTGATCCCCCTGAGTCACAAGGAGTGGAGTGGAGTGACAGTTCACTTTGAGGCACAAAGTCTGTGGACAAGACAGCCATGCAAACTTGCCGGGCGCACAGACTAGTGGGTGGGCAGGTGCACAGCTGTTGCCTTTTATTCTGGAACATGTTGGCACTGATCAAGCTTTGACGTATGCATGAGCGCATGATTCCTGGTCAACGTGAAGCCAGCTTGCATTGCAATGGCAGCACAAAGGCGCACAAACTGCTCGACTTGTATACGCACGAGAGGACAGAAACATGATGATTGCATCACAGCGTCGCACAAGGGAAGAACAGGGAGCAGCTCTTAGTCTGACGGGAGTTGTTCACCTGTTGGACTGCTCAGCTTTCTCCTTAGACTCAGCTCTGCGCTGGTAGATGGACATGAAGTTGCTGAACATGATTGAAGAGGACAGCAGCGCCTGCAGCAATGTGTTGTTTTCATGTTTTGTGTGACCAGCTGCCATGATCACAAAGCACATGCGCTTGCAGCCTAACCCAAAGACACGTGCTGGCAACGAATCTTTTATGGGTTTGCCAGCACTTGAGTCACCAGCCGTGTCACGCAAGCTTGCAGACAGCGAGCACATGGACAGTCACTGCTGACAGCAAGCACACTGACCGTCATTGCTGACAGCAAGCACACTGACAGTCATTGCTGCAGCAAGCACACTGACAGTCACTGCTGCAGCAAGCACATTGACAGTCACTGCTGCAGCAAGCACACTGACAGTCATTGCTGACAGCAAGCACAACAAGTGACCACGCCAGCATGCATGGTGGCGACACAAAAACAATTCACATGAAAGCCAACTAATGTGACAAAACTCTTTTTGATAGCAAAAGTTCGATCTGCGGCGATCTGCAGCCTTTTGTTCAGAGGTTTCTGGTGATCAATAACCGGATTGCAGAGGCCAGCCGGCTCACCTTGGCCACAAAGTTACCGATCATGTTTCCAAGCTCAGCCTGGAAGATAGTCAGTACCCCAAAGTACTGGCAGAACCACATGGCCCAGAAGGTGTTCCACACATGGGGTGTGACATTCCTGAGGAACTGCAACCTCCTGCGCTGCTCAGCGTCTGAGCAAGCCTCCCGGGCCGTGTTGATCATCCTCCAGATGCCCATTTGCACAGTCACGAATGCTGTTAGGGTGTAGATCAACAAGGGCCCTGCACAGCAGTTTTCAGAGGAAAGGTCAGCGTAAAGGGCAGCGTAAAGGTCAGCGTAAAGGTCAGTGTAATGGTCAAAGTGTAGATCAACAAGGGCCCTGCACAGCATTTTTCAGCGTAAAGGTCAGCGTAAAGGTCAGCGTAAAGGGCAGCGTAAAGGGCAGCGTAAAGGGCAGCGTAAAGGGCAGCGTAAAGGGCAGCGTAAAGGTCAGCGTAAAGGTCAGCGTAACGGGCAGCGCACAGGTCAGCGTAAAGGTCAGCGTAGAGGGCAGCATAAAGGGCAGCATAAAGAGTAGCGTAAAGGATAGCGTACAGGTCAGTGTAAAGGTCAGCTTGTAGGTCAGTATGAGAAGCCATGTGGAAGCTGTCACAGGCATCCACTTGGCAAAGTATGGCCAGAGTCATGCTGAATGCAACCTGCAGCAAGCAACGACAGGCGCTGCTATTTGTGTTGTCGGTTTGTGTCATGATTAAAGGGGCTGTATACAGTCTCGAAGACTCAAGTTATGTGAGCTGTTCCTTCCCACACATTTGTTTATCAAGTGCTGGCATCCAAGGTGCCAAACCACAAGCAATGCAGTCTGGCAGCATTGTGTGTCTAGCCCAGCATGTAGAAGGGACTCCAAAAAAGGCTTGCAAACAGCGCCATTAGGTGCACTGCACAAATGCAAACTGACGTGACCAGCAACCTTCGATTGCCTAAAATGCGCAATAATATTGCAAGAACACTGATATCACCACAGTTGCCCTGCAGCAGTGGTCTGACGCCGGAGCTTACATTTGAACCATGATGTCATCAGTGTGGCCATAGCGCCTGTGACAATGAGAGAGCCCTGCAGCCCAACCAGGCGTAGCACCTGGGCTTGGCTGTAGTCTGACATCTTGGAGACGCAGTACACGAGCGTGGAGGAGGTTGTGAGCCACTGGAAATGGCGGTGCAGCAGCATCCTGCATGGAAGCAAGGGGGCACCCGTTCAGATGAAGAAGACAAGTTTATGTTTTTCAGCGATCATAACGGGAAATCGTGAGCCATTGGAAGTGGCGGTGCAGCAGCATCCTGCATGAAAGAGGGCAGCCACTCAGATGAAGAAGACAAGTTTACGCTTTTCAGCAATCATATCGGGAGCCTCCTAAGGCAGCAGCCCGGAGAGCCATTCAGATGCATCAAGCTGACATGGAGCACAACACCTGGACAGCTGTATGGAGTTAGTAACTGCGCAAGCCTAGCATGAGCAATGATGAAAGGGTACAGGTGCGTCAAGCTGACGTTGAGCAACACAAATGGACAGCTGTCAGGGATCGGTTACTGCGCAAGCCTAGCATGAGCATTGAAGAAAAGACACACTGAGCAGAGGAAATGGACAGCTGTAGGGAATTGGCTACAGGACATGCCTAGCAGGCGTGATGATGGAAGGATGCATAGTCTATCAAATGAACGCTTTTGACGCTATGACAGCAGAATGCACGGCAGGCCATGTGTACGTCAGGCCATGGCGCAAGATGGAATTGTGATAGCACAGCTTGCCAAGCGAGGGTTGCATTTGTTGGTAGGCAGGCTGACAAAGCAACTGTGTTCACAATGCTGCCTGTGGTTGTGCTGCAAAAATGCATTGAAGGCATAGTGCAGGATTGACGCTGAAGGATAGCCAGTTGACTTACGGTCTGCCTGTCCCATCAAACACTATCACGCCTCCTCCCCTTGTAATCTCCCAGTCAACATATGCTGATATGAGCTTGACAAAACTCAACAAGATTGATAGCTGCTGCTTAGCCGGTCCTGTCTCATAGGCCAAGGGCAGCAGGTTCACGAAGAAGAATGACATGAAGATGCCAGCGCTGAGCTTGTAGTAGATATGTGGCACCTCTGCGTCCATTGCAGCAGCTGCCACGGGGTCATGGTACGGCAGGACTCGGCAGAATTGGCAGAGAGGGAGGCCAGCAAAGTAGATGGTAAGGCATGTCCTGCAGAATGACAAAGTGCCCTTTCAGCACTAGGGTCAGGTGCTGACATAGCAGAAGTTGCAGCTGTACTGACTGGAAACACTAGGTCATCACGGCTTTGAGACTCACATCACCCATACAGCTGCCAGGCGCACTCCGCCCAACCCCTCGGCTGCCAGGCGAAAAGCGGGCAAGTCGACTTTTGGTACAGCTGGCACCATCGAGGTCAAGTGGGGAGAGCTCTTGCCAGGGAGCTTTGAAAGCAGAGGCTGCTTGATGCCTTGATCACCCTTCATGTCTGCTGGCTCGGCCTTCACTGGCTCGGCAGAGCTAGCTGACTCCTCTTTTACGCTGCCCATCGCTATACACTGATTGTCCGAGCCCACCGGTATAGGGCTCAAAGCCCACTGCCAAGGGCCCCGATTGATCCGATCGCTCAAGCAGCCTGATCAAGTTCCTGTGAACGTCCCAAAGGGCCAAGGTGCATCCCGTTTGCAATCATAAAAGTGTTTGACTCTTTCGAATACCGCTCGCAGTACAGCCAAGCTTTGTGTGCACGTGGTTTTGTTCTTTAGATGCCAGAATGGCAAAGGGATGACGAACCACACTGAGCTTTGACTGCTAACAGTGAGGAACACTCAATGATTCGGGATCATTAAGCGCGGCGTTTCTGAAGCGGTCCGCTTTGTGGCCCTTTCTATGAAAGTCCGCGTTCATGAAGTGCCGTGACGGCATAGGGTCCTGCTCCGCCTTACACTGTGCACAGCTTAATGGCAACTCACAAGCGTTCGCCCAACGCGGAGCAGGTGTGACGTCAAAGACGATAATCATCTCCTTGAACCGCCTTCTCATCTTTGTCACGCTGGTTTGTGTGTTTTGACTCATTAGTGTTTCTGGTCAGGGTGCATACAGACAACACGCTGCAAGGCAGGAGCAGTCTCAGCTGGTGCTGGAAAGCGGTTCCGAATGGCATCATCGAGCTGAATCAGGACAGGTGAACGACAAATTTGCTTTTTGTACGAGCAAGGACCCGTCTTGCTCGCTCTGCCGACCAAGCAGCCAATCTGTCTGTAGGCAGACTTGCGGCGCTTGCAGTCAGTCAGAAGTGCCTTGGAAGCCAGAGATGACTTGGAGCAGGGTTGCTGGTAACTTCTTTATAGCTACGCAGTATCTCTAACAACAAACTGCACCACTGGCCAATGCTGCACACTCTGTCACCTTGCAGCTTCTTGCATTCTGCCTTCAGTGCACAGAACCTTTGCCTGGCTCTCGTCATTGTGCATGCACTTAGCACAACAACAACACAGTGGCTGTGATTGAGGCAGCCCTGCTGCGCTTTCGTTACACCTGACTAACAGCACGACAGCCAGTGTGGTGTCTGCAACAGGGTCAAGGCAGACTATTTCGTCCAAGGTCTCAGAAGAGAGTATGACAGCCGTCACAGAAACAGCAGGCAAGCTCCAAGACAGGACGCATCCCATGCAGGGTCCACGCTCACCTCCCCAGATCACGACCGGCACCCCTCTTCCTCGGACAACAGGCCAGCAATGCAACACCATGTCTCTGGACATGCTCAGATGCTGCAGCACAGCCAAGTGAGTGATCACAAGCATCATCAGCCTGCTGAAAGGCCAGATCATGCTTATGATGCTGACCATGGCAGCATCTTGGACATGGCAGATCAGCTCTTCACAGCCTCAAAGTTAGTGTGTCAGGTGGGGTTGAGGTGTATGTCTTGACTCGGGCATGAATACATCATACATCATTGCTTGTTGCTGCCATTTGCAGCAGACGACATGTTCATATGCTAGTCTTTTGCCAAACAGCTTTTTGGAAAGACACTGCAGATTGACGTCCTGTATGTGCTGTGCTGTAGCCACCTCTGTTGTGTGGCTGACACCTGCAGTGTAGTCATGACACAAAGACCAAATCAGGTCCATCTATCAGTCCCTGCTTTTGTCCAAATCTTCACTAGAACTGCAAAGTAGAGTTGTGCTTTGTACTGAGATGGTTGTAAGATTGTTTTGTTTGTCTCATAGGATGGCAGTAGAAGAGCATCAGAGGAAGCCATCAGGCACTCATCGCCAGCCAGGAGGTACCAGCGCTTCCTAGAAGAGGAGTTGGGGCAGCTCCTCAACTCCCAGCTGTCTAAGGGCCAATCAGGCAGGCAGCTCAGTGGGCAAGCCAGTCATCCTGAAAGGCAGCTTCAAACCCTTGATGGGCAAAGTGCACCAACTAGTGGGCAGGCAGCACACCCTCCTGAAGGGCCCCAACCTGGCCATGCTGCCCAGCAGAGCACAGCTGCCTCTTGGCAACAGGCACATCAGGCCTTTGCCACCCAACAGTCAAATCCTATGCAAGCACCACACAGCGTGCAGCATACAGCTGCTAACAGTGTGACCGGTAACAGGGAGGTATGCAGTCAGGCTGCATCTGACTCAGCCTACCTTACCAAATTGGGCAACAGACATGTTGGGGCTCAGCTGACTCACTCCCAGCCGCAAACGTATGCCGCTCAACATAGGAGACAGTCCCAGTCAACTGAGATCTTAAGTCGGTCTCGGGCAACGCTGCAGCCTAAGCCAGAGCCCAAGTCTGTGCAGAGCAATGCTTCTGTCCACCACGATTCCAGTCAGGATCGCATCATCTCAGCAGCTGGGCAAACAGCTGTCAAACCAACCCAGCTGCGTCACCAGCAGCATGGGGGACCCCCTGAGCCAGTCACACAGCATGCCAAAGGGACCACAGCAGATTTCGATGGGCTCAAAGGGAACACTGAAGGGCAGATTGCAGCTGTCAATAGGCGGAGGGCTGGTGGCACACGTCTGGATGAGGACCTTCTTCAGCTGAAGCGCGTGTTTGGTAGCAGCAGAGGCAGCAGCCCTCAGAGGGGGCCTTTGTTGCTGTACAACAGACTTGCCCTGTTTGACTCAGACAGTTCTTCAAGCGAGGACGAGGAGTCATCTACCATGGTAAGCAAACAGTCACCTCGCTGTTCTGCAGGGAGTGTGTGCTGTATTGTATGTCAGGCAGAGGCACCTTTAGATGCATGGTTCGGCACCTTTAGATGCATGGTTTGGCACCTTTAGATGTATGGTTTGGCCATTGGAAAAATGTGTATTGCTCGCCTTCTCTTGAATGAGATGAGTGACCATGCTGTACGTCGAAGTTCCAATGGAAGTTCTGCTGCTTCAGCAGCATGTGCACCCATGTGCGCTAGTGCAGACACATGGGCAACAGACTCACCTGTCTTGGTGAGACAGCTTGCTGATGCTGCTCAACGTCACTCACTCTTGCTGCTACTCCTGCAGGTTGAAAGGCCGCTGGAAGCTCCTATGCCGACGTTGTCTGAACAGAAGGTGCATTTGGGTGGTGATGCAAGCACTCCTGCAGCACCAAAGATGAGTCAGGCCAGTGATGAGTCACAAGCTGCAGGCGGGGATCATCCGGCAATTGGGCAGGCAGCTGTAAGTCATTTGCAACAGCAGGCCATCTTGGCAGCTGCCAAGGCAGCTTCAGACAGGCAGTTGGTTGAGTTGCAGATGCGTGTCTGGATGCTTGAGTCAGAGAAGATTGAGCTCAGCACTCAGCTAAGTGCAGCTCAGAGGTGCATGCAAACAACAGAGTCTGCAGCCAGTGTGGCTGATGCAGACAAGGTTGACATTGCAGCATCAAATCAGGCATCAAAACAAGTTGCAGAGGTACATTCTGCTGCTGTTGCCTGGTCAAGAATGTTGTCTGCATGTATCTGCATGCCAGCGTCGCCTACGCAAAAGACACTTGAGGGTCTGCCGTAATGTTCGAATGTAGATGGCAGACGGCTTTTTGAGCAAGAATCAGTTCCTCATCTTCATTGCGACCCAATGGCAGGATCATATTGGCAGCATAAGCTTTGCGTAAATTGCAAATCAGAATGGTCTGAAGCAGGCAAATCTTGATATGCTGTGCAAGATATGTATCCCAGCTACATTGTCTTCTGGCCCTGTGCAGATGCATGAGCGTCTGGCTGCATCTGATGACAAGAGCAAGCAGCTGCAGCGGCAGCTGTCAGAGTTGCAAAGCAGTGCCAGGCACAAGCATGAGCAGCTTTCAGCATCCACTGACAAGGCACAGCAGCTCCAGGAGCAGCTGACAGCAGCTGATGACAATGCAAAGCAGCTGCTGGAGCAGCTGGGGCTGGCCCAAGCAAGGGCGGATGCAGCACAACTGTCTGGTTCAGCCCTTGCTTCAGATCTGGGCTCTGCCCATACTGCTGTTGCACTCAAGCTTGAGCGCTTGGTACAAGCTCAGAGTCAGATTGCTCAGCTTCAACAGCAGCTTCAGGCTGCCCAAGACTCAGCTCAGCAGAGCAAGCTCAGCCTCAAGTCTGAGCTCAACTCAGCTCAGACTCAGCAGATTGTCATTCAAAATGAGCTTGCTTCTGTACAGCAGCAGCTGCAGGCGGCACAAGAGCAAGCGCAGACGCACATCCAGACAGAGGCTGATCTGAAGAAGAGTCTGAGAGCAGCAGAGTGTAGTGCTGCTGACAAGGATGGCGAACTGGCGCAATCTGATGCCAAAATTGCAGCTTTAGATTCTCAGCTGCAGGACGTTCACAAGGAGGCGTCTCGGGCTCGTGAGGACGCTCACCAGTGTGAGTCAGGACTGCGAGCTGAGCTTGTGTCGGTGCAGGCGCAGCTTGCCAATCATCAGGACAGGGCAGGACTTTTGCAGCAGCAGGCTCAGGACTCAGACCACAGAGCTGAGCAAGCTGAGCTTCAGTTGGCAGTTCAAAGCCAAGCCTTAGCAGATCTACAGAAGCAGTTACAGACTGCACAAGACGCACAGCAGCAGGCAGAAGATGTGCGACATGAGGTGGTGCAGGCACAAGCAGAGCTTGGCACCAAGCAGGCAAGCTTGGTCAAAGCAGAAGCTGCAGCAGAAGCCCTGCAACAGAGCTTGCAGGATGCACAGCTGGCAGCAGCTCAGACTCGTAACTCAGCTCAGCGGAGTGAGTCAGCTCTGAGGGCTGAGCTGCAAGCAGCTCACGCTCAGCAAGCTGCAGCCCAGACGGGCATCATGCAAGCCAGAGGACAGACTACTGTGCTGCAAGAACGGCTGGATGACACCAATCAGAAGCTGGCCAAGCAGCTGGTGAGTAACAGGGAGAGTGAGTCAGCTTTGCAAGCTGAGGTTGCATCATTGCAGTGTCAGTTCGGCAGCAGTCAGAGCAGCTTGGCGAGGGCACAGCAGGAAGCCTCAAGTTTGCAACAGAGGTTACACATGTCAGAGCAGAAGGTTACTGAAGCTGAAGTTGAAACAGCAGCTGCAAGCCAGGCCTTAGTAATGGCCCAGCAGCAGCTGCAGGAGGTTCAGCAGGGAGCAGTGCAAGCACGAGCTGAGCTTGCTGCCAAGCAGGAGAGCTTGTTCAGAGGCGAAGCTGGTGTGGCAGCAGCCGAGCAGGCAGCAGCACAGGCTTATGACTCAGCTGAGCAGAGGGAGGCCGCTCTGAGGTCTGAGCTCCAAGGGGCACATGCCCAACAGGCCGCGGCACTTGTGCGCACCATGCAAGCAAGGGGGCAGATCACTGTCTTACAGGAGCGGCTGGATGATGCCAACCAGAAGCTGAGCAAGCAGCTGGTGACCAGTCAGCAGGCTGAGTCAGCACTTAGGGCTGAGGCAACTGCAGCACAGCAACAGCAGGCTGCACTGCATGAGCAGCACTCTGCGCTGCAAGAGCAAGTGCAGGTTGCAAAGCAGAACTTGAGCAAGCAGGAGCAAGCTGCTCACCAGGCTGAGTCAAGGCTCAAGCTTGAGCTAGAGTCTGCTCAACAGGCTGAGTCAGCCTTGGCTGTCAGGCTTTACGCTAGTCAGCAGCAGCAAGTTGCTGCAAGTGCTGAAGCAGCCACACTGCAGCAGCAGCTGCAGACTGCACATGGTGACTTGACAGAGCAGACGACTCGCGCTCAGCAGGCTGAGACAGATCTGCAGAGGGAGCTCAGTGCCTCCAAGCAAACTCAGGTGCGCCTGAGCTCCGAGTTGCTGTCAGCTCAGCAGGCTGAGTCACATCTCCAGGCTGAGCTGGACACAGTTCATCAGCAGCAAGCTGCCTCACAAGAGCAATTCTCTGCTCTGCAACAGCAACTGGGTAGGCTTCAGCAAAGCCTTGACAGTCAGCAAAGCCTTGCTCAGCAGTCTGCAGCAGATCTCAATGCTCAGCAACTCGCTGCTCAGCAGAGTGAGTCACAGCTGAAAGCTGAGCTCACGGCCTCTCAAGAGAAGCAGGCTGGCATGAAAGCTTGCTTCACTCAGCTTCAGCAGCAGCTGCAAAGCACGAAGGAGGGCTTAGTCACCCATCAGAAGCTGGCTCGGCAGTCTCAGTCAGACTTGGGTGTGGAATTGCTCGTAGCTCAGCAGACAAAGTCACAGCTGAGATCAGAGCTGGCGACAGCTCAGCAGCAGCAGACTCAGGCCGAGAGTCAGCTCACTGCACTGCAGCAGCAGCTGCAGAGTGCTCAGGAAGAGATGAGTCAGCAGCAGAGGTTTGCTCAGGAAGCTGAGTCTGCCTCACAAGCTGCGAGTCAACAAGCTGAGGCTGAGCTGAAGCAGTCAGCTGAATCTTTGAAGCATCTTGAGGTCAGCAACAAGGCATGTTGCATGCTGCAATTGACCTATCATGCTGACGCAGCAAGTTGAGTAAATTGTTGTCACGATTTCCAAGAGTCAATTCATGCAGCATGTTGCGAAAGTCTGCAGTGCTCTCAAGTGTTAAAACGTCTGGCTTCTTTCTGTCAGTAACAATGCTGTCTGCGAGCGTACTGATGCAACTTCACTTTCTTATTGTTACGCACAGAAAAGCTTTGTGTCTTTGAGGTTGTTGATATCAGCCAGGTCCGTGTGTTAATTTTGGCACCATGTTTGGGATCTGTAGGGTCAGGTGGAACAGCTTCAGCAGCAGCTACACCATGCCGTTGACTCATCTCAGCATCTGGAGCAGCATGTGACGCAGCTTCGGCAGCAGCTTCAGGTTGCAAGAGCAGATGCAGCTGAGCTGCAACAGCAGGATGATGTACACCAAGCCCAGCTATGCGCCAGCAGCTCCAGCATTGCTCAGTTGCAGGCAAAAGTCACAGACACTCAGGCACAGCTTGCTGCAGCTGATGCACGGACAGACGAGCTGCAGACTCAGCTGGCTGAGACTCAACTCAGGTGCTCTGAGTTGCATGGTCAGCTTGCAGATGCTGCTGAGCAGACTGTTGCAAGTGGAGAGACTCATGCGCAGCTTGTGGCAGAAGCAGCACAGTCAGGCCTGCAGTTGGCTGACATCAGTGCTCAGCTTGCTGCCTCGAGGCTCAGGTGCAGTCAGCTTGAGAGTGGCATGAGTCTGCATCCGCCGGCAGCAGTGAGAAGCTCTGCAGCACCTTCAGCACCTCTGGTAATGATTGCCAAGTGTGTTTTGTCTGCATTCTGCATGTTAATCGAAGTGCTTGACTAAAGCCAGGCATACATGTTGAGCATGCTGGAATGAAATTCCAGACATGTTGAAGACACATGGGCCTTCACAGTTTTCAACCAAAGTAGACCCCACAGACCCACCCCTGAACTCTGGCGCTGACTGTCCCCCAAAGTCAGCAATGCCTTTGAAACTAGCATTGCATTTGGCGCTTGTTGTATGACCTCAGCCTGCGTCAAGTTGTTGGTGATGCACTAGTGAGATCAACACTGGTCACTTAGACTGGGAAGCACAGCTGTTGCAGGTGATCTATGCATGAAATTTGAGATGCATGTATTGTAAGGCTGACCTGATATGCTGGTGCTTTGTTGCAGGGGTCGCATCACAGCAGTAGGCGCAACAGTAGCAGCAGCAGCACAGGTCAGCAGGCTGGTGTGCAGGAGGAAGAGGAAGAAGGGGCTATTGGTGCCATTGTTGATAAGCTCTGGAAGGATCTGCAGATAGAGAGAGTGAGGCCCTTATTGTTGTTGCAGGAAATGTGAAATTCAGCTCATGCGCACCTTCTACCAGACCTCTCTTGCATACGACTATCAACACTGAAAAAATGTGTTTCAAGTCTCCATTGCTGCATGCTGTATCTCACGAATTGCTCATGGAATTTACAAGTCCAGCTCAAACCTGTGTTGCTGATACTCGTTCCGGGCTGCCGCCTTAGGAAGCTCCCGTTATGACCGCTGAAAAGCGTAAACTTTTCTTTTTCTTTTCTTTGCTTTCTTGTTGCTAAGACTTTCTTGATGTGTCATAGGCAGCAAGGCAACTGGCAGAGGAGCGCTTGCAAGCAGTTGAGGCAGAAACCATCAGTCACCAAGAGTCACTGTCATCCATGCATGAGTCACACCACAGTGACTCAGCCCTGCTCTATCAAGAGTCAGATCAGTTCAAATCAAAGACTGAACTCAGGGATGATCTGTCAGCTCAGGCGCCAGCTGTTGAGCTGAGTCAGAGCATGGCAGAGTCTAATCTGGAGCCTGCTCAGGTTATGCCACATGGCACAACAGAGGTTACAGAGGGGTTATCACCAGCTCAAGAGCCTGCTGAGGTCATGCCACATGGCACAACCTTGCAATGCACAAACCCTTTATTCAGTCAGCAGGAGGGTACAGGGTCTCAGGCCTCAATCCAGATGCCAGTCACAGTACATGGATCAGAAGACACTGACATGGCACATCAGGTAATGCCTGCCCAGGCAGCCAGCCCTAGTGAGTCAGCAGCTTCAGAGGCCAGTGGCAAGGGCTCAGACCCTAATGCGGCAGAACTGGCAGATTCTGCACGGACCTCAGACCCTAATGCAGCAGAACTGGCAGATTCTGCACAGACCTCAGACCCTAGTGCGGCAGAACTGGCAAATTTCGCACAGACATCAGCCTCCAGTGCTTATACTGAGCAGCAGCAGCAGGAACAGGTTGATGCTCTGCACTCACAGCTCAGGGCCAAAGCCTCTGAGTTGCAAACAGCTGAGGCAGCAACCGAGTATGTGCAGCGGCTGCTGAACGCTGTCAGTGCTGAAAACCGTGATCTCCGGAAGCAGCTTGACCAGAAGCGGATACTGAAACGATCAGTTTCTGAGCTGCAGCGCTCTTCTTCTTCCCTGGCTTCTGCTAAGGCACAGGGCTTGTCGGCAGAACATGTGATCAAGGGTGTGGCTCTAGGGTTGCAGCCAGGTAGAAGTGAGATATCAGCCATGTGGGCCAGTTCGCCAAATGTGCGCCGCTCACTGCTGCCAGAGTATGGGAGCAGTGAACCCTACATGAGGCCTGATAAGACCCTAGAAGGCGCAGAGAGTCTCATGGGTCCTCCAGGGCTGGACTCAACGCTCTCTGAGTCGCACTCAAACGGCAATTCTGGACTCAGCAGGCCTCAACAGAGTGACGACGGCCACATTGAGTCTCTGAGTCAGAGTGCCCTGAGGCAGCTGAGTCAGCAGGGAGCTGAGAGCAGCAGTCCTTCTGTGTCAGGTGAGTATGATGATGATGTGCATAACATGCATGCACATTGACTGCTGGCTTGAATGTGCACTTGCGTCAAACATGTCAGACGTGCCAATCCTCATGCTTATCCCCTGCTGCAAGGAAACCACACACCGACACACCCAGTTTGAGCGGCAATGCAAAATCTGCGGCATTTTGGCATCTGTCTCAGCGTCAAATGATGCCAGAGGTATTAGTTTCTCATTCCCTACATATGCACTTCACTTCCACATCAATAATACGGTGCTTCAATGGTCATGTTTTTGCACAGTGTCTATCCCCATGCTGCAGGGATACAGCAGAATCACACGCGCACTCCTGCCAGCAGGGGCAGGACACTGGAAACAGCCCTGATGCGCATTGGCAGCATGGACCCTGACAGTGGGCCGTTTGGAGCTGCCCTTGCAGCTGCTGAGAGGGCCAGTATGACACCCAAGCACAAAATCAGCCGAAGCCTCTCCCAGGTGTGTTCACCAATTATGCCTATCACCTGTGTACGTAAGGTAACCCCGCCCGTATACGGGCGGGGGTGAGGGGAGGGGGGTGGACATGAGCATGTCATGCAGCCCATAATTTGTACGTTTTCATGTCATGGAGGTCATGATTTGTATGTCTTGTGTAAACTGCTGCAAGGCAACTACCAGCATGTGCATCTGCACGATTTGAAACTCTGGTCGGTACCTGGCAAAATGGCCAAGACACCTCTGACTACTATAAGTGTTGGTCTGGTCTGGTAAGGAATGGAAAGGCTGGCCTGCAAGACAAACAAGAGCGTTGGATGGAAAGAATCAGCAGCCTGTTGCATGCACTGTGAGCTTGACTCTGTCAACAAGCAGCATGCTTTCCTGATGAGCGTGCTTACAATGACCTTCTGAACAAGTCAATCTCACAGCTTGTCATCATAATGGACAACAGACTACACCAAACCTGCCTGCATGACACTGGTTATGTTTCTCTGAGTTGATCTCCATTTTCCTCCAACAAAACTGAAAACCTCTATGGGCAATTGTTTGCAAACAAAATCTCACATGTTGTTGACATTCTGGTGCAGGAGGAACAGTCAGGCTGGTCAGGGGTGTCCCCATCAAAGGCCTCCTGGACCACCCTGCTCAAGTGGGGATCAAGGCAGCTGCCCTTTGCCAAAAGGGAGTCAGACCCTGAAATCCAGCCTGATCAGGTGACCTTGGCACATTTAGTATCTGAGCCTGTCTGTCTGTATACCTGTTAGCATAGTCAGGAAGCCCCAGCCTGACTACATCCACTTTGTACCTGGTAGGTCCTAACATGCATGTCTCTCTACCTGATGTGTCTACTTGTCATGTACCTGGCTGTCTGTACATGCGTCTGTCTAGTTGTTGACGTGACTGACAATTATCAAGGTAGGCAACAATTGTCTTCTGCTTCAAAGCATTTACACTGCTCTGAGTAACAGAGATGTGCGTGTGCGTCCAAGACTGACATCATTTGGCTGTGTCACTTGCCAGCATGCCAGTGCTACCAATGTCTTATCCAGAGCAAATTTGTGGCTTTTCATGTTGCACACACATGTGGATAGCTCATGAGACTGTTTCATCATGTCAGTCTTGAGCTTGAGCTGCAGAGTGAGCAGATCACAGAGTTGCTGAGGATTATAGAGCATCAGAGTAACCATCTGGAGCAGTACCGGGCTGTGCTGGATACTCAGAGGGAGTCCAACATCAACCTGAATGCAGATTGTGAGAGGATTCAGGCCAGGTAATAAGAATACAAATAACAATAACAATAATAAATAACAATTGCAATATTATTATTAATGATGATAATAAATTTGCTCTCCACCGGTCCCGCCGAAGGCATGCATTCTGATTCCATAGCAACCTTGTTGACAGGATTTGAACTCTGTCGTGTGTACAATTGCCATCCGAAACGAACACTTCTGCTTGAAGCTGATATACCCAGCTGATTGAGGGTTGCTGCGGTTCATTACCAACTTGTAGAACGAGACAGGGCATATGCGCACGTTGCCCTTGTGCTGAGGGCAGAAGTGATGTACATATGAAATCCATGCAGTATAGGAGACCCTTTGTCTCACATGGGTAGCATTTCCAAGAATGCAGCACCAGTTGCTGTTGATACCTCACCATGCTGGGATGCGCTGAAGCATTGTGGCTTTCTGTGCAGGCTGGACCTGCTGGGTAGAAGAAGCAGAAGGACAACATCGTCAGATGGATAGCAGAGCCATCATGCTATTTGCTAAATTCAAATTGTTTGTTCTATATACTCTCAGAAATTGACAAGCAGACCAAGAATCATTGATGCCTACCTATACAGAGGAGCCAAAATATGTGTACAATAGCTACTGCATTGGACAGCTCAGTTTGTATTGATAGCTGCTAGAACTTCTCTCTTGTTTGTTTTGGCTTGCCCCAGCTCTAAGATCATGTTTTGCATCCGCTTCCGCATTCGGCTATGTATCAGTGCCTGCATGTTCAATCAGAGTGTCAGCGCCATACTCAGTTTCCTGTCAATGTAAGTGTGTGTGTCCATCATAAACTTTGACTTCTGCCTTGGCATTGCGCCACCTCAGATATCACATCAACATGGCAAAGCTGTCTGTAGTGGAAAAACATGAGTCATGGCAAAAGTAATCAGAGCCTGAGGCGCTCACCTTGAAGCATTTGACATGGTACTGCACATGGTCATGGAAGGACAGGAGAGTCCACACAAACTCATCCAGAGTAGATTCCTTGACGTGGCGAGGCAGCACGACAATGCTGACAAAACCCCCTTTGGCCTCATTCACATACTCTTGGACAGACGTGGGGACTGGCACGGGTGCCTGGAGTTGCAATGCACAGTCAGGCGATGAAGAATTGGGGGCAAATGTTCAAAGCAGCATGCTGCAGCAATATACTCTCTCTGCATGTGGCATACATTACCTGACATCTACATTTAGCTCACTCAGAGTGTGCAGAAATGCATGCCTGAAGGGAGCAGTGTGTACTGAATGATACTGTGAAAGCGCAGCTGAAGTACTTGTCAAAGAATTAGCATGACCATTACCGGCCCTGCTGTAAAGCTGCACTGCGGTGCATCTCCACTAGCACCCAATCTGCGTGACTCTGCGAATCCCTGCAGCATAAATTATTTGTTTAATTAAATGCTGTATAATGCTTTAGTGCTATATTGCTGTAATGTTATATGATGCAAGCCAGGTCAAGCGCCAGCTTTGACTAATGGCAGAGCAACAGGTTGGACGCTTTTAGGTGGGGCACCATGAGCAGTCTGTAGGCAGCATGCACCTGAATGAAGGCATTTGTGTAAGCTCTGCTGGTGCCATCTGGCAGCCATATTGGAAACACAACCAGGCAGTCATCTTGGCTTTGCTTGACAAGGATTGGCTGGCCAGGCTTGCTGTATATGACCAGTGTATCATGCTGTGGGACTGCTCCTGCCTTCAGGGCTGTTAGGTGTTGCCTGCTTGCAGTTGTTTTGGGTGAGCACAGCCGCTGAGGTCTCTATGCTCATCAAGAGCTCGAAGGATCTCACCTTAGGCGCCAGCAAAGTACGTCAGCCCGCACAGAGGCAATGCTCTGAAACAAATTGAGCTGCTGTGCTCGCTCTAGACCAAGCAGACGGTCACAAAGAATCTCAAATTTGACCTGATAGGTTCCCTGGCCAGTCGAGACCCGACAAATTCTCTCGTGTCGGGCTTGCAGTTCATGTGAGATGGGAATCAGGTTGGTCGACACTGCTACATTGTCGGCAAAACCAGCTAAGGAGAAGGACACACGAAACACGTTGGGGCTATCTTGCTCCCTCTGCAGCAGATACTTGCTGCCATCGGTGTCAAACAATCTGCACTCGCTGAACTCGCTCTGAGGAGATGAATCTAGACGAGATTGCAAGGTCTCAAGCACTAGAGTGCTATAACGCACAACTCGCTTTGTGGACATGCGTAGGCGTTTGCATACACCACACTATACTACATCACACCGTAGCTGATCAGCCTACCATCTAGCCTGTGCGGATACGCCTACAATCACGCACTCTCCTGCCAAGTCCGAGGTGCACTGCTCAGGACTGTGAAGTCGTGCTGATGGTCGCACGCTCGCTGCCTCCAGGAATGCCGCGAAACTTCGCCACTGAAAACGCTGTCAGGTAGACATCAGGGTGTATAAGGAGCTGAAAGCCCCCTCGCGGCAGTGTTAGGTTGACTAACAAAGCCTCTACAGGACGTTCTCGCAAGATTTCAGTATCTGGCCCCGCAACACAACTTGGCCGCGACTATCAACTCACACTCTACTCACCTGTTGTTCCCCAGCAGCTGTCACACGGTTTTCGCGATCAAACTGGCGTTCTGACCAGGTTGCAAAGATCACACTGTACGTCTGCTGAGCCTGCGCAGCGCCTCACAGTATGTCGGTGCAAAGTCCAGAAGAATTGCAGGCGAATCTAGATGAATATCGGGGGCAGCTGGAGCAGGCATGTCGCTCTTCGCTCTGCTTGGTTGTTGAGCTCTTTCTACAGACAGACAACTTGTGCCTGTGTGCAGGTCGACGAACTATTGACCCTGGATCCAGGCAATGAAGAATATCAAGACCTGCACACGAGTTTGCTTGAGGTACTGTGTCTGCATCGCTGATGTTATCACCATGACCGCAACTCTTCTGCCTCAGACGCAGCACCCACAGGCACACTATGCTGCAGGTCATACAACTCACAGACGATCTCCTCAAGGACGCGCAGCAGCAGCAAGAACCTGCTGCTCCTGCACCAAGGCCTAGATGTAAGGCTTTGCATCAGGAATGTGTCTTCTTGCCCCATCAAATGCTAGCCTCATCATGCACATGTGCATGTTTTGGCCGGCAGCTTGAATCCTGCTATGTTTTCGTCAACGCATCTTGCCTACATGTCCCTCCCAATCGTTTGATTGCTTGCTTTTCTGTCTTTGCAGTATCACGCTTTGACAGAGATGAGCCTGTCCTAAGGGCATCAGCAACTGCCCCAGAGCCCTCCACCAGCGCAGTCATCACAGCACCAAGCTTACAGCTGCCCTCCATCCTCCCCCCACAAGTAGCAGAGCAGATCAGATCCGCGCAACAGCGAGCAGCGCTACAGAATCAAGCCCCTGCAGCCTGGGCCATAGGAGCACGCTGTCAAGCTGTGTTCAGTGGAGACGGCGAATGGTACAATGCTTCGGTTTCTGGCGTGACTACCTCAGACAACTTTCTCATCACCTTCGCTGAATACGGCAACCAAGAAGAAGTGCACCGCAGCAATGTGAGACCCCGGCCAGATGGGTCAGAGGTCTACCGGGGGGTGTCTGCCCCCAAGAGGAAGGCTGTCAATGATGCCCCAGCGCAACTGGAGGAAATGCCAAAGGTGTTATCACAGGAGCTTGTTTGAGCTGTCATCACTATGTACTGATGCATGGAAGCTCTTGACCGCTTGCATTCTGAGACGTGATCTGTACTGAGCGTCTAGGACTGGACATGAGTATGTATCTGTAAGGCCCTTGCTAAGCCGAGCCTTTTTGCTATGGCAACTGGTCTGTCTGGGGTTTTCACCAGCTTGCAAGGCATGTAGAGGAGCATATGACCTGCAGCACTGTTGAAATGGTCAATCATGCCTGGTGAGTGGCTACATGGTGTCAATTGATGCTGCTGACAATCTGTATGCACTGCACCGCTACCTATGTCGTGCTCAGTGATCACTGTTTGATATGGCAGGCACATCAGACGTTCCTGCAACTTGTTCTTGGTGATGCAGTACATGGAGATAACAGACAAGGACGATGACAAGGCTAAGTCCAAGAAGAAGAAGCTCCAGAAGAGTTGGAAGAGCCAGCAGCGCTTTGCCAAGCTTGATGCTGAGACGCAGAAACGACAGCAGAGCTGGATGGACTTCAAAAAGGGCAAGGGCAGCAAAAAGAAGGTATCAACCAGGACTGGCTGTTGCCTGCACAGACCAGAGACGTGTCTCTGCATTATGTTGTCTGTTCAGGCTTGCTGCCTTCTAGCACCATTTGTGTTCTGAAACTGTTACAGAGTAGGCAGAACAGAGTGAGACCCCAATTTTAGTTGTCAACTTGAGTTCATATTCCATCATAGAAGTGAGTTCATATTGCAGCATACAATACAGTTTGTACTCTGCCATAGAACAGTTATTCTCATTTATTGGTGGTGACACTTCTACATCTTCAAGAGCTGCTGTGACTTCTTGCAGGCAGGCTTTCTATCTACTGGCAAGAAGGGCAGCATGTTCAGCGTGCCAGATGACCCAACAGCAAAGGTGAAGGAAGTCATCAACTCAGCCTGTTGCACTTGCTCATGGCTGGCAGTATGCCTGAACACTTGAAAGCCGCATAATGCTGGGAAGCGTATTAGGCGCATGTGATCACTGTGAGCAGTTTTCAAGCATGCTTTGTGTAATCTGCATATACCAGGCGTATGTCAGCAGGCATATGCCTGCACCAAAGCATATGCCTGTACCAAAGCATATGGCTGCGTTTGTACAGGCGCAATAGGCTCACATCAAGTTTGCATCTGCAGGTTGGTGTTGTTGGCAGTGGGCAAGGCATGACAGACTACAAAAAGGTTGCACGACATGACTTCAATCCTGATGCAGAGTAAAGATGCACAGTCTTGGGCACAACTACAAATCAATGTTATCAATAGATTCTGTGCACCGTATTGGTCAGACAGGGTTTTGGATGGTTGATTTTGACTTCTAAACTGTATGCACTCATGCTGCGCTGCCTTTCAGCTATTCCTGCATGCTGAATGTTTACTGTGTATCTGAGACATTGAAACAGTCGGTACTGGAGTTCTTCCGGTGTAAAGCATGCTTGTCAGATGATATCTAGATTTCACAGTTTGACATATCTAGAGCAAGCCGTGCATGCTGACCTGCTCCTGTGTCTTATTTTGAGTGCTGTGTATTCAATGCAGGTTCAATGCATCTTTGCAAGTTATGTACTTGTTATCATCACTGCGACAGGTTTTGGTGCATTCCATCCTGCTAAAAGTGAATTCTGCACTGTGTGTCCTTATTGTCACTGCCTTTCTCACAACTACAGTTGATCTGGTTATCATCTTATGGTTGCTCTTGTGTTACCAGTCATTGCGCTTTGTGCCATGCAGCCGCTCTGATAGTCTAAAAGTTTTTGCGGTTTCAGGAGTTTTGTTGTCCCAGGCCATTACAAACTTCACAAAGTAACTGAGTGACAGCATCGTGACTAAATGGTCATACCTCCTGTCATTGCCTATATGCACACATGCTGGGAGGGTGTGGAATAGTACAGTACTTGTCTGCAGTTCTGGACGTCCAACATTGGTATGCACCTTCTGAAGCACATCACAAACACTGTGCAAGTGGGATATCATCAGTAATGTTCCGCATGTGAGCTGCACAGTGATGGAAGAAAACAAGGGATTGATGTCTTTCTGAGATGGATACAGATTCTGTGTATTCTGAATACGCAAGGTTGGTGCTGCTGCTGCTGCTGCTGCAATGGCTACAACATCAGCAGTCTGAAGCTTATGCTGTAGCTCTGATACCGATTACTGCTGCCACTGCAGTTACATTAACTGCGATGATGCCGCCGTTATTCAAATGTGTTCACACTTTGATTGCAGCAGCACTGGACAGAGCAGACGCTTCATCTCCTGATTTGCGTTTGGTCAAAAATCTAAAAGCAACACTCCGTGTGCGAGCTCGAGCTTAGGATCACCCCTAAGTGTACAGTGCAGCTTGTCTACAAAAGTTGGACGCTTTCTTGGACGCTTTCTTTGACCAAGCCTGCAGGTTGGAGTGCTGGCACTTCGCTGTTCAGTGTGCACTGGCGAAGGCTACCGGAAGCGGCTTGCTAAGTCCCATTTGCCTCGCCATGTCTTGCCTCGCGAAGCATGACCTATCGCTATGTGGCAGACATCGACTTTGCAGGTAAAACAGCAGTCCTCCTCAGCTTCTATTCCCACAGTGTAGACATATGTGTTTGCCGAATATGAGTGTTGCTCTGCTGATGGACCTGCAGGCAACAGCACGTTTGGCTGCGGCCCTGTAAAAGAAGCTCTGCTGCAGACAATTTCAGTGTCAGTCAAAGGAGATATAGGCAGCCACAGACAGGTGGGGTTTGCGCAGCTTAAAGTTGAAGTCAAAGCAGTGTCAGCCTCAAATACAAGATTGCACCTGCAGCCCCTGAAGTGCATTGTACTGCCCCAGCAGCACATCCACAGAAGCAACAAGGCAGGCTCCCCAAGCCGGGCCTACCAGTCATCAGTGCACTCAGCCCCCAGCTGCAACATGAATGGCATCCTGACAACAATGCCGTGCTTGGCGGCATCAAAGTGACGCCAGGCAGCAGCAGAAAGGTCATGTGGTCATGCCCCAATTGTCCGGCAGGACGCCCTCATATCTGGACGGCAACAGTGAAAAAGCGCTCAAGAGACAGCAGACGCCCATACTGTCATGGCAGAAAAGTGTGTGAGCATAGTTCTCTCGCTACTATAGCACCAAGGCAACTAAAATACTGGAATTGGGACAAAAATCTCAAGACACCTGAGCAGATACTTGCTGGCAGTAACCTTATGGCTGAATGGAAGTGCCCAGCATGCAGCCACAAATGGCAAGGTCGAGTACATCAACGTGTCAAAAATGACCGTGGTTGTCCGCAATGCAGTAGAAAGTTGTGTTTGGGCAGCAAACAGTCGACATTCAAAGCAGCGCAACACCCACTGCTGCTTGAATGGGACCATGAACGCAATACCAATGTCGGCATTCATCCCCACAATACCACCCTTGGCAGCAAAAAGGAGGTGCATTGGGTCTGCCGAAATTGCCCTAAGGGACGGCTGCACTTGTACCAAATGATGCCTAGCAGTCGTTGTGGAAAGCAAAGGCGAGGTTGTCCATATTGTGCTGGCCGGCAAGTGTGCAAATGCAACTCCTTGGAAACCCGTTTTCCCGTGACATCATCAGAGTGGGACTTCGCCAAAAACGACGACACCCCAGCTGAAGTCACTTCCAGGTCCCAACAAGTTGTTTGGTGGCTCAACTCTGTCCGAGGCAGTTGGGCTCAAAGGATCAATGAGCGCACTCACCCTCAGTTCCATCCCAGATGATACCACTTTTCAGGTTGCTTGAACTCAGCTTCATATGCCAAATTGTAGTAGCACGACACTGTGACACAACAATTTTGATGGCTTGCAAACCGTTCCCTGGACATCAGCATGGCAAGATGACTCATGCCTGATTGCATGTTGCGATGTTTGCACAAGTGCCCATATTGGGACTAGGCATGCTGGGCTCATATGCTTGCATGTTTATGCTATCTTACTCTATCGTATTGATCAAGCAAGACTGCAATATCTGTGTATGCCACGACTCTTGCAACACTGTCTGTTCAGGTTGGATACTGGAGCAGCTGTTTGTAGCAAGGAGCATTGGAGCTTCGTGGTTTTCAGATTTGGGTCCACTGGCTGCAGGTGATCATAACAGAAGCAGCAAATCATTTTGTTGTGCTAGACAGCGTTTGTAATTGTAGTTTGTGCCATGAGTGCTATTAGCACTACTGCCATACTCTTTGATGCAATCAGTGGTGCTGGACCCTGGTACTGCATTGCGTGTGGGTTGTTGTTCTCAGCGTTTATGGCTAAATCAGTTTCATTATTGTATAATATAATATTAATATTTACATAAATTTCCTTTGTAGTTGCTCTCTCATTGCCACTGTGTGTTGTGCTATGAACAAGTGTGGTACTTCAAAGGGCTTTGTGATCATAGGCATTCCCATTCTATTTTTCATACCGGTTTGGGCCCTTATTGCAGTGTCCACAGTACAAATGCATGACGGCAAGCGCAAGTGTCATGCCAGTGTGCCTTGATGTTCCCTCTCACATGCTGAGTGCTGCGGAGTCATGCGATAATGTGACTGACTTGTGATGTCTTTGCCCTCCTTGCCAATACCCTACTAGGTACCCTGCAGCCAAATTGCTGCTGCCATCTTGTCTGTGGGTGTTGCTACTATTCTGTGATGTTCCATGTTATTTCTCAGTGTTGAGATGTGTTGCAATGACGCTCGCTGTTGACCACTGCATCTGTCTACGCATCTGAGCTCGTGTTGCAGAGCCCTTGGCATCCATGTAAGTACTGGAGAAAGGTGTGTCAGGAACTGGCTTGTGGCTGACTTACAGCAATGGAGATCAAAAGGAGCCGGTGTAAAGGGCCTTTAATGACAGGTTTTGCAGCCACTCTGATGTTCTAGGCAAATTGAAAGGTGTTGCTACTGTTGGTGGTGGCATTGCATCGTGTCCAGCAGACTGAAGCTTATGCTGTGTAACTTGCTTGATCAGCGGTATGTCATCAGTTCTAATGATTGCTGCTGCTGCTATGATGCCATACCTGTTTCTCAAAATGCGTGTCTTTTCACAATGACTGTAGAGGAGAGCAGCTGGTATTGACGCAGAAAAATATTGACATAGAATCCACACAATCTGCAAGTGACAAGCTGTGTTGCAATGATGATTGTTGACAATTGCTGGATGCATGCAAGAGGCAGAGCTCAATCCGTCTAAATGAAGCAGCATATTGAAGGAGATCATGATACCTCAGCCAGCCAACAAGTCTCATGGCAGACTACAAAATATTGCTATACTGAACAGGGCAACAATACTGCGGTCCAGCTGAACAGAGCAGACGGCTCATCTCTTGATCTGCCCCTCAGTTGTCGTGGCCGCAAACAGTGACCTGGACAACGTGAACATGTGCAAGCATTGCATAGTAATGACCAAGCTGTTGCGTGCATACCCAAGACAGGAGATCATGAACGCAAATATTGCTTTCCTCTACATGTTTCCAATCACTCCCAAGAATGATGCCTAATAAGTTTTTGCGCAACATCAATTAGCCTACTCTGTGGTGTGTTGTATTACACAGAGATGAACGGTATCTACGCTCATGCACCTTGCAGAACATAGTGAAAAATGCATATGGCTAACGGATGATCCACTCATGTCATGGCGGTCTGTGCATCCGCCTTCAGCAACTGAGGTCTCTCTGAAGCCAATGGCTGTCTAAAGCCCAAGATCTCGTTCACCAAGCCCTTCTCATTGAAGATGAGCAAGTTCAACCCATAGAAGTGGTTCTCCTGGTGTGTGTCTGTCTGCTCCCCGTGTGAAGCCCAGTAGATGAAAGCCTTGTTGCTGTCTGAGGTGACAGCAATGGAGCACTTCACCTGGTCAGGACTCCAAATCTGCATGTGAAGAGGCTCAGTCAGTGATTCTGAAATGCTTGAAGCCTTAGTCAGAAACAACTACTGTAAAGACAGTGTTATGTTGACAGCATTTGTATCAATTGCAGCTTATGCGTGCCTCAAGTAAGACTGTTGCATTTGCTGGCCAGCAAGTTGCAGGGCAAAGCAATGCCTGACCACTGGAGCATCAGGGCATTCATAGTTAAGCGCAAGTTGCAATCAATTGGAAAGCAGTGGCAGAGTCTGTCAGAAGGATTGTCGTTGGCTCACCAAGCCTTCAGTGGAGGCCATAAAACAATCAGTACACATGTGCAACAGAGCAGGAATGTGGACCGCAGTGACAAAGCAAGTACAGCCAAAGTGTCCATAGAATGACAGCACGCACCTTGAAGACTCCGGTGATCATCTTCTTGAACTCCTCTGCGCCTGTCTTGGGCTCCCCACCAAACATCAGATTGTAGTCAGTGACATCCTTGTCCAGGATCTTGTCTGCAATGCTGGCATCCCCAGTCTTCCAGATCTCATTGAAGGCAGCTGCTGCTGCATGCAGCTTCTTGGTGTTCTCTGCTGATGGCTCCCAGTGCTTGGGATCAGAGAACTCGGCTCCGGCAAACTTTGGGATGCTGGAGTAGTCTGGGGACTTGACAAACTGCAGTCAGACCGATTTGTGTACACACATGTCTGTGGTTGAATGGGATGCAGCCATGTCAGCCACAAATCAGAAGCGACGCACTTCACGCTCAACATTCAATGAGCCGGCTTTAGCAAAGGCACCAGCAAGTTGAAAGGCTTGAGATGCATAGTGCCAAGGTCAAGGGTGTACCTTGCGTGCCATCTCATCCTTGGAGGGCTGTCTCAAGAACTTGATGTCGTTCACTTTGCCATCAGAGTTGAAGGTGTACATGAAGATGCTGAGGCACCTGCTCGGTGCAGTATCCTTGTCATCAAGCTTGGTGAAGACGCCATCCTTGGGCTCTGCCTGCAACGTATGCAAGTCATGCTGGTCGTCCATTTGCACACCAGAAGAGACATGAGAACAGCATACAGCCAGCTCTGCCCGTGGACGAGTACAAACGCTGATCACACCATATATGTCCAGTACCCTCAAAGCACATGACTGAGAAGGCAGACAAAACTCACCGTGTCAGCCACGAACGAGAAAGCAACACTGCTGGGTTCGTCAGCAGCTATGCAAAGGACCTCATGTTTGTAGTTGTACTTTTTGAAGAAAGCCTGCAGCAACAAGCTACCTCTCAGCCAAAGAACGCAGGCAGCAAACGTTGGACAAAAATTGCGCTGAAAGTCCTCTCGGTCATACTTGGTAGTACTTCTTCAGATTGTCGATGCCTTGTATGTCTGCATTGAGCGTGATGCTGTCTTTGTGAAGTGTGACTTTGCCACTGGCGAGTGTGTCGAGGTCTTCAACCCGCTGCGAGACAAAGATGCTCTCTATCTGCTGTGTGGTAGACAGCATGGTTGATACATTGTCAGAAGACATCTCGCTGTGTACACGCTTCTCCCCAGCTGACGGCTTTGGCAGACTGTCTGTGATCGCAAACACACCTCAGTTGCGAGAATGCAGCCACAAGTTACTGCCGGAATGCAACATCCGACCTACCTGTCATTCGCCAAAATCCGATGCAACAGCTTGTGTGTCCAAAAGTACAGGTATCAGGCAGCACGTTTGTTCTGCATGCGGAGCTATGACTATGACTTATAGGTAGGGTTTTAAAGTAGTAAAATGGTGTAGTAATGTGCTTTCACAGTGCGCTTTCTCACTTTGAAAGTGAGCAGCTCTGAGCAACTTCGTTTAAGGTACGT
>JAABUP010003128.1_pt1 | contig 29881 bp, 30 predicted proteins | sample 5559201 | NCBI WGS metagenome assembly JAABUP01 (sample SAMN10711887, study PRJNA513373) | rock metagenome | isolation source: Antarctica rocks | place: Antarctica | reverse complement strand
AGACCTAGGGCGACCAGGTGGGCGGAGCCCCTTAACTTGACCAAACAATAGCTTCTTAGGCAATCTATCATTGGGCATCCTGAAAACATGACCTAGCCATCTGAGTCGTTTGCCTTGCAGCTGAGACTCCACAGACAGGGTGTTGCACCTGTTCAATAAAAGCAAGCATGCTCATGTCGAACATGTTGGAGCACAGCTGCAAAGCAGTGTCCCTTACAGTTCACAATGCAACTGTTGAGCGTCAAGTGCCTGATTTCAGGTTTTTGTGGAGTCAAGTATGCCAGTCATCAACCACTATGAGGGCAAGGGCAAAGTGCGCAGATTTGATGCAACTTCACCTCCAAGCGAAGTGTTTGAGAAGGTCAAGAAGCTGTTTGTGCAGAGACCAGCCAAGAAGCTGTAGCCTGACCCACGGTCATGCACCAGACGAGGGCTTTTCTACAAGCAATACTGAACAGTCAACAAAGCAGATTTGTTCCCATGTGCAGACAGCGCTCAGTCTGACGGCTCACATGCAATTGAACTTCTGCTGCTTCCCTCTAGACAGCATCCATTAGTATCATGCAATTGCATATTGCACTCTGGCGAGAAAGCGTGGGCATTGCTGCTGTGTTCTGTTCTGCTGCATCCGTCAGCAGCTAATTTGCAAACAGTGATTTGCAGCCTTGTGTCCCAACAGAGTGCACTTACAGACGATCCTGCAGGCAAGGATGCGTTGTACTCATTGCCTTTGTAAACGCAAAATCGGCCTATTATGATCAGGTTTGGTTTGTTGTTTGCACTAGTAGTAGTACTGGTAAATCAGAAAACCCAACTGCTTTCCCACATCACATCTCAAACAACCCATGTGCCAAAGTCTGCCCCGGGTTTTGAAACGCAATATAGTAGGTATATGAAAGAAAGAGCTTACTACAAGAAAGAGCTGACTACAAGAAAGAGCTGACTACAAGAAAGGGTTCGCATTAAAAACAAGGGGTTATCACCTACTGACATACTTGTCTAAGAAAAAAACCCTAGCTCCTGGACTCTTCTAGAGAGCTGCTCTGTATAGAGCACATGGACTGGGAGGCGATACATGGCCATTATTGTCCAGATCATTAGTGAGGGGTTTGTACCCACATTGCGGTGGCCACCGCGTCCATATTCAGCCCATCAGCAACGCTGTCATAAATGCTGTCACAATAGACTTTGCTAACACGCCACTGGAGTGACGGCAAGACTGGCATCATCCTGCCACAAGCGTAAAAAAGAAACACTGTCTCAGACAATTCAGAATGGGCAGAAAAGGGGGTTAGAAGGGGTTTCACTCAAAAATGAAATAAAGGAAGAAAAGATCAGCCTGCATTGCTCAAGCAGAGCGTCATGTGATGCAGATCTTGGTACTAGTGTCTGCCGGCGCAATGCTCATCGTAGTTACTCCAAGTTGCTCAATCGCGACTTCATCAGTTCTTCCGTAATGTTGTTCTCTTGTTGCAGCATCAGCGCGATTGTGTCCAGCAGCAGCTGTAGAGCCAACTCATATGCTGAGCCCATAGGTAAGACACTGTTATTGACTAGTATTCGTGCTGGTTCTGCACTGCCACCAGCAAAGGACTTGAGGGGGGTGGGGCTGATGGGGGCTTGGGCGGGTAACCGCACCACTGTATCTGCAAAAGGCAATGGTGCTGTCCGATGTGCCGTGAATGCCACTACCCTTGCACCTGCACCAAGGGTCACCACAATAGTCCCTTCATGTTCAGCAGTAAGGATCATGCTAAACAGATAGCTGCAACATGGACTCCAAGGCAGCCCTATGTACATGATAGAATAGTTACCTCCACATGATTTGAAGAAAAAAAAGAAAAAAAAAGACTACGCCTTTCGGCGTCAATTTAATGAGAAGCCATTATACTGGGCTGCCCAGGGACTCATATGATTTGACAGTGCATAAGATGCAGGGCAGTGAGAGCAGCAGGAACAGCAAGCTCACCTGCTCTTCTTGCTTCTGAAGCGACCATGTTGACACTGGCATAGTAGCTGGGGCCAGCACTGATCAGCACCAAATCCCCACTACTCACTGCACCAGAACAGCTGTCCCCAACTGCACTGGCCTGCATGACACCCATGCATCAAGGCTGTCCCACACTGCTGCACAACTTATTTTTTCTTGGCCGTGAAGATTCTTTTAGTGAGTTTACTGCACAAGCAGTAGAGGTTGTCTGGTGGCTATCTTGAGTGTTCGTGTGATGCATGACGTGATGCATGCAAGCGAGAGTACTGTCCTTGATGACCTTGATACCGTGATTACCTTGATGCCCAATTGATGCAGGCGAGTGGCAAAGGCTTTGAGAACCAGGCCTTCCCTGCCAGGGCCATAGCAGCACACCTGCCCTGCCCTGCGCAGCGCCCCACGCAGCCCAGCTACCACTTCAGGGCTCACCTCTTCCAGGATGTTCCGGGTCTCACGCAGCTACAGCAGGCAAAACACTGATCAGAAACTCGTCAAGCTCAAGAGCATTCAGACGGGACAGTCCACAACAACAAGCCAAACATTGCGCATGGCAGAAAGCAATGCAGCAAAGTCTTGTCCCAAATAGAGTATATGGAGTACAGATGCAATAGACGCTGAAGCATAGAGTACAAGTACTGGCAGTATACTGCAATGCCTGCATTGTGCACGTTGTTGGTGAGCCTGCCAGGTCACTGATGATTGGCATACTGCTAAGCTGACAATGCCATGGAAGTCCACAGCAATGTTCTGTTCCTCAGCCTCACTGTTGTCCCCTTCCTCTTCAGAACTGCGAGACCTTTTCCTGCCAGACCTGCGCTGCATGCAGTGCGACATCAGCAGTCATTTGCCAAGATGCTGCTAATATGCTCCAGTAAGTGGTTCGTTCCTTGACAGTTGAGGTATTTTGGATTCTGGGCATTGTCTACAGAAAAGCCCTGGATCAGCCCAAGGACGTTATGGCTTCAAACGTTTGCTGATGTATCACCCCGCATCTGACCACATTCTGCATGACGACGTTTGTAGATGGTGTAAATGGTGCATCAACAAACATTTGAAGCCACAGCATCATTGGGAATTCTTAGTGAGCATTTCGAAACATTAATGCTGCTCAGGAGCCATCATCTTGTTAACATACTTGCACACGGAGGCTCAAAATGCAAACAACACACGACCTGCTCACATCAAACAGTTTGTGCATGATACAGTTTGATATGTACAGCACAGCTGGCTGATCTGGACATGACATGATTCACAACATACTGGCACAGGCGTTTTGTGAGACCGACGCAAATGCAACAAACTATCAAGAATCATGCCATGCCACATGGCCAAAGCATGGCTCATCAGCATGACTACATTGCCATGTGTGGCAGTACACTTACTCAGCTCTATCACTGGAGTGGGTGTGGTGCAATGGATTCTGCTGTGCAGACGTGGTCTCCTTGGAGTCCTGCAACAGTGAGCGATTCTTTTCTGTTGGAGCAAAGCTCTTTTGCAACGCAGTTTTGCATGTGTGTTTCTGATGAAGCTTTACCAAACCTTGCAGCTGCAGTCAGTATGGCAAAGCAACAGCATCTGCTGCATAATGACACAAAGTGCAGTGTGCAGTGACTACAAGGAGGATTGCACAGCATGAGGAGGCTTCACCTTGGCATCTCGTTTTGCCCTGGCCAGGCGATTCTTGAGCCAGACGACAACCTATATTACGCAGCATAAGATCTGTGGCAGGTGCGACTGTAGCTTGCTGCATCTTTGGTGTACAGCACGCTAGACAATGGATGAGCGAGTTGCAGTGTGTGATGATACCTGCTGCTCAGTAGCACTGCCAGCCTGTTGGACAGCTGATGTCAGCTCTGGTGTAGGTTTTGTGTGCCCTGCACTGAAATGCTGCTCTAGTAGTCCAATCTGGGCTGCATTAGGCTTCCATCTGGGCCTGCATACGCATTCGCTCCTCGCTTGTCACAACTGCTGACGTGTGCCAAGAATAGAGAGTGTGCAGAAGGCTAAGAGCCAAAACTGACCCACCTTGGTGCTGCTGCCAGTTGCTGTGCCTGCAGCTGATATTGAGCTAATAGGCTGTGGGTATCGGTGCCAGCAGGTACAAAGGGCTCGTTTGGTAATACAGAGCTCGTTTGATCATCGTTTCGCCGTTGCAAGCCCCTGTGAAGCTGCTGTTGCTGTAGCTGCTGCTGTAACGCGGATGCTTGCTGCAGCTGATGACTTGACTGGTGCTGTCCTGCCTGTGGACTGGCAGAGGACCTTCCGGCGCCAGCCAGAGCCGCTGGAAAGCTGACTCCGGAGAAAGCCTCTGATATCGCCGCTGCCTGATCTCCTCGCTCCAGCAAACCAAACAGAGTGTCAGCTGCCTCCCTGGACCATGTCGGAAACGCGGCCGCTAATTGAGCAGGCACGGTCAGCGTTCGGGACGGTTGCTGATGCTGTAGTTGGGTAGGAAGAACTCTATCAGCGTCAGACTGGCGTCGGTGTGAGACATGCTGTCTCGTGTAAGTGCCTCTGGGCGACAAGGGGTCATCTCCGCTATTACCGGGTTCGTCCATGCTCTCCGGGGGGATGCATGGCCCAGTCGAGATGATCTCTTTGGGGAATCGGGAAAACTGCACTGCACGAGCGGGCTGTGGGGTTTATGTAAGAATTTACACTGAAAGTAAAATAATGTACTGGTACAAGGCAAACATAAAATCGTAAGTTGCCTCATCGTTGGTGAGGATTTCGATTCATTACCCGAGTTCGCTGCGATGGCTGTGGCTGCTGCGCGAGAAGCTGCAGCACCCTTTGGCATGACGACATTTTCCAACGTTGACCAAGGATTCACCATGCCAATGTACCGTGGACCGCGTTTTGCCCGTGTTTTGCCCACATCACGCCCCTTCACACATCGGTTGAATGCAGGCTCACTGGTTGACATTGCCTGACGCCATCATGATCAATATGCGCCTACCAGATGAAGGGATGCAGGCAGATCACAAGAAATGATGCTGCAGAAGAGGTTGAAGCATCGCTATGCTTGCACAACATCACTATACTGGCAGCCGGGACACTGACAGATGCAATAGCAGGTTCTCATAGTATCCCATCACTGGCTGGCTGCTTGCTGTATTGCCATAGCAGCAGTTGCAAAGTGCACCGCATGTTGCAGTTGCATGCCACCCAGATATGAGTCAGGTCAAGGGTATACTGCCTCGGACAATGCCCAGCAGTCGTTCCAGGATCCTCGCGCCATCATCCCGTATGCCAGAATGCATGTATTCATTTGTGACCCATTGCCTGACCCCCTGAATCTTGCTAGCTGTCTCCTGGGCAAGCTCAAAGTCCACATACAAGTCCTGTAAAACAGCAAAGCTGCAGATTGTTCCATCAAATCAGTGTACATACAAGCTTTAGCCAGTTGGCAAATTGGTTGTGGTGGGTGTACACTACACCAGAAGGGGCAGGCCTGCCTGCAAACTATACAAGCCAGCTGGAGCAGACAGAAACACAGCAGCCTTTGCTGCATCAGCGCAGATGAGCTTTGAGGGCTGGCTTCAACAGCACAGAAGGCACAAGCACAAGGCTTCACACGGTGTGTTTAGTGACTGTTGAGCAATTGCATGCTGCTAATCACCTCATAGTAGGTTGCAGACGCAACAGGAACCTGGTTCTTGCCCAGGGCAGTGCTGTCATACAAGGCTCCCCAGTCAGACTTGGCTGCTATAACTTCAGCTGTTTCCTGCAAACATGTCAGTGCACATCCTCTCCCCGATTCGAAACGCAATATATGAACATGGTCTGCCACGAATCAGCCAAGCAGTATCAAAAACCAGTCAGGACATGCTCATCAGCTGCCGTCATCTCATGGAAGTGTACAGGGTGACAGTACCGGAATTGCAGTGACATGCAGCTGCCATGGTCACTGTGCAGAGCATAACTTGCAGTAACCGCCATGACGCAAAAGATGGCAGCGGCCAACAGCGATGTAGGAACAACAGGCAAGGTTGTAGACTCACTCGTAGCTTTCTGAGGGAAGCAAAGTCCTCAAACATCCATGGGAATACCATCTCACCTGTACGGCAGATGTCAGTTCAGTACCATCACCTGGAACAAGCGGCCCCACCGCATGATAGGCACAGGTAGCAGAGCAATGTTTTGTCATGTTTGCAGAGAGATACCAAACAAGCTGTGTGGAAGCGATGCTGGAAGCATACTGCAACACCATAAAATGTGATACACATCTACTGATGGCAAAAGAAAAGGAAACAGAAGAGGGTGCATGCAAGGAGCGAAAAGGAGTGGGGTGCTGCTTGTGAGCAACAGGTGAGTGTGTGAGTGCGAGCAAGCTAGAATGCAGGCAGGCTGGAAGCACATACCCGTCATGAGAACAGGTTTTCCGGCATTCGCAGCGGCTACGGCATCAAAGTCATCTGCAAAGTGTTCCTGCAAACAACATGAGCAAAGCTGGTCCAATGAGTCAACCATTGTATGCCGTGTACGACAGCACAGACAGACCTGACAGGCAAGGCAACATGAGGCAGAATGAGCCATTGCACCATACAACAATATGCAGCATAAAGCTTACAGACAGTTGGCGCAAGGGAACGTGCAGCACAACAATGGCTTCCTCACAGCATGTCTCAATCTGAGGCCGGCAAGGAGTCAAGCAGCTGACACGCAGCACAGACCTCTCACCAGCCTCAGCACAACAAAGTTTGATCCTGGAATGTGCAAATCAAAGAGGGCTTGTGTGTGCACACCTGGCGCACTCTATGAGCAGCCCAATTGGATGCTCCTAGACTGCAGTAGATAGATTCGTGCATGATGGCGTACAAGGGGTTGGTATCCCAGGGCATGGATGCCTGCCAACCCTGCACACACACTCACTTAGATCACTGCATTGTGGGCTACAGCGACATTGTAGAGGGGTTCTGTTCACAGTGCGATGTAGCAAAACCATTTCCTTGGTGTCTCTGATGACATGCCTGGCACAAATGCATTGACAACTGCAGCGACGACAGCACTGCAGGCATCATGTTTACTTCAGTAACGTCACATGACAATGGCGCCTGGACCTGGGGAACAGCAGCACAAACGCCTGCCTCTGTGGCCCTGCAACTAGCAGCCACTGCACCACAACTCAAGAGCCATCAGATGCACATGCTGACTGAGGCCTGAACAACTGCTGACTGCATAAGGTCGCATGTACACACAGGCTGATGAGCACGCATATGTACCGAGGTGAAGGTTGCACTAAGGTGACCAATTTCCTCATCAAAAGCTCTCTCTAAAAGCCAGTGGAGCCTCTCCATGCCCCCGCCCCCTCCCAACCCCAGGCCTAGCAACTGAAACGCCCTGCATGCATATACACTCTAAAGCTGATTGTGTTAATAGCATGCACAGCAACGAGCATAGTCTGAGTCTGCTCGTATCAAGCGTTATGCAGGCATGCACTCATTTCCCATAAGCACATAGCACATGTGTGGGAGCTCATCTCCTGTGTCTTGTAGGTGGCCTTGCAAACGGGCAACAGTGTCACCAAATGCAATGCAGCTTTTTTAGCGGAACACGCAATGCCAAACGCTATGCATTATGTATGCTTGTTGCAGAGGAAGCTGCAGCAAGGGATATGGGAGAGGCAGTGCGGGAGAGGCAATGCAGGACAGGGAGTGACAGGGAGTGAGAACAGTGTACATCTGTTCCTGATGTACAAAGCTGCACAGATGCATTTGTGCGCAGTGTTGCTCTTGTTGACTTTTGGCAGCCGCGCCACCAGCAAAACATCAACACATAGCAAGCACATGCACGCCACTGTGGCTGACCAACCTGGGAGTCAAGTGATCACCGTTGGCCAGTCGCAAACCACCGCCAGCCTGCTCAGACAGGTACGTGATGATTCTCTGGACCCTCGCCACATCACTTGGAAATCTCTTGTAAAACTTATGGTTCTGAGCGATGACGCGAGGGTACAGATGGCGATAGGCATCCTCTGCTGCACAGTGGGAGTCTATGCAAGGCGGAAGCCCACCCGTCAGCATCACCTCAGTCAGGGCTGCATACAGCAGACAACACCTCAGTCAGGGCTGCATACAGCAGACATCACCTCAGTCAGGGCTGCATACAGCAGACAAGGCTGGCATGCGGACTGATTCACAATCTTTGCAATGCATGTGCATCCAATGTAGCATCAAGGTGTGTCTGCAACTCTGAAAGCAAGTCTGTCTTGTCAGGAACAGTGCTTGATGCCCTGCATCTCTCTCAACTGGTGCTCAAAAAGTGCAAGGCTTGAACATACATGTAGTGCGCAAGAGACTGAGAAGCCAAGCAGAGATGTGTCTGACCACAAAACAGTATCAACAGTGGATGCAGGCTGGTGTGTGTTAGGCTTCAGGAACAGCCTGAAAAGCCTTGTTTCTGCAGCCATCCAAATGCAAGAAATCGCTTACCTTGAGGCGCAGTAGATAGGTATTGCACAGCGCAAAACCCGCCAAAAGACTGTCCCAACAAACTCCAACGGCTGTTCTGAGCATCTGAAGAGATCAGCAGAGTCTCTCGCACCAATTCAGCATCAGCAACAATGCTGTCAGCCCTGGAAGCAGTCATGTATAGCATGGTTGTTGGCAATGCCTTACCACTGGTGTTCCAACAACAGGGACGTGAGTGTCCAGATTGTCTGACAGCAGGATGTTATGCCGCGAGTGCAGGCCACAGGGCGCAAGCTCTTTGTGAGGTGCATGATGACGACCTGGTGGAGCATCAGGTTTGCAATGCTGTTGCTGATAGGGCAGAGAGCTCTCGTGACACATGTCAGACTGTGTCTATACTTTTAATTGTAGCACTAGTAGTTGCTTGCATGATGCTGCTTGGGACCACAACACACAGGTTTCACCTGAAGTGCTGTAGGTAGGACGCCTGCTGCTTTGCAGAACCCTTGGCAGCTAGATTGGCTGCAGTGATGGGGCTGGAACGGCCAGTGCCCCTCTGATCCATTAGCAGCACCTTGAAATGTGCGGTTGCACACTTGATCCAGGAGCTGCTTTCCACTGGACGTGGCGCCTCAAAGCCTGGACCACCTGGGTTCAACATTTTACGTCAGTGCCAGAGCCTAGCACTCTTCTCTGTGCTACGCTGCTGAATATGACAGGTAGGCATGGCAGCAAAAGGTAGATGATGACAACCTTGCAGGAACAGCAAGGTTGGCAACTTGTGTCCTATTTTGCTAAGTGCGCTGACGTCTCTTACAAATAGACTAATGCTGGCACCCTGCTTGTTGCCGTGGTCTAGTGGAACCTGCAGAAGACAAGACTTGAATGATATTGCCTGGCGACCGGCAGCCTGCTTGTTATTTCTCATAATCTGTGATGCTGCTTGCATGTGTTGCTGTGCTCGCACTGTTGCCCGACAGCTGCCATGGTGCCCACCACTGATCACTGCATGGGACAGCTTATGCCAGCTGCACAGGACAAACTACGCAGTTCTGCACATGGGCCGTACTTCACAGTACCTGAAATGTGTGGTCTGTCATCCTAAGGCCCGGAACTACGGTTGATTCTCCCACAGCATGTTTGAGCGTCATTTTTGTATCAACGGAGGCAGCCGAAGACGCAAACACACTGTTCTGAAAGGTTGCTGAGCGCGAGCGGCCGTAGTGTGCTTTGTTTATGTACGGCCTTGGCTTCAGCCGGGTTGCAAACAAGGAACTCGCATGTTGAGCGCTTACTGGGTGAAAAAATTGCGACGAATCACTTCCGCATCTTGTTGGCATGAAGCTTCAGCTGTTTCAATCCATGGAGCACTTCCATGTGGGTGTATTACTCCGTCGGGAAGTTGTGTGTACCCGCCGAGAGCAAGAGCGTTGACGACGGACTTTCCTTCCGATCTGGCAATGCAGGGAAGCCTTAAGGGCTGTTGTGGCAAGTCGCCCTCAAGGCGACTGGCGTCGACAAAGTGCATCTTGACAATACAGTCAATTGTGATCGACAGTATGGTGGGGAAAGAGGGCGGCAAGGCCAAACCGTTGAAGAAGGCCAAGAAGGAAGGTAAAGAGCTGGACGAGACTGATTTGGAGTTTCAAAAAAAGAAGAAGGAAGAGGCTGCAGCTTTGAAAGCGCTCAAGGAAAAAGCTGGTGCCAAGGGAGGCTTCGCCAAAACAAAGGGCTCTAAGTAGGCTCGCCCCCAAGGTAAACAAGCAAAAATGCTAGCTTTGTGTGCAATTGGAGCGTTTCTGCAGGAGACTGTGGCTGATTCAGACCGCTGAGAGCAGGATCTTTTTGAATGCACGTGCATCATGTTGCAGGTCGTTCACCTCAGTGCGGCCTTCAGTATTCTTGCACATGCAAGATGTATCCAGCAAAGCGGCCACTTCTACACAGTGTCTGAGCTGCAAAGTGACAGGCACAGTTGTCTGCCTGTCATGCAGTGGCTACCTCGGAGCTCAACTTTATGCTAGACCTATGGCCAAAGTTCACCGATATACGATGGTTGGCTTTGCAGCAGGATTTGCAATCATGGGAGTAGCACATGCTGTGACGTGATAGTGATTCTGGTGAAGACTACTTGCATTGCTTTGATTATGCTTGTTTATGACACTAATGGTTCAGTGAACATTCAGACCTTACAACATCTGTACTTGGTGTAAGACAGTAGGTAATAAAGTTGACTTGCTGCTGAGGCTATTGTTGACCCTGCTCAATTTCTCCAGATCAAAGCTGTCTGCTTGCAGAGCAACACACACTCAGGCTGTTTCTTTGACCAAGCGGCTCCAAAGAATGGTCCAGACTTTGAGATCCCAATGGATGCACCATCCTGGTTTTCTGTGATTGTACGGAATTGCGTATCCTCTGCACTAGCAGCGTGGTGACAAGTGCTGCAGAGGTGAATGGCAAGGAATGATTACCTTTTGTTGTCCCAGTATGCCACAGTTGGATGTTACACAAACCTTGTCACATGCGTCAGCAACACTGGCATAACATCTGCTAACAATCTGGACATAGCAACCAGCCTGGCTATTGTGATGTGCTGCTGTGCTTTCTTTACTGATTTGGGGGTGGACTTCTAGCTTGTCATGCCTGATCAACAGCTTGATTGTGACAGCCACCCATGAACCGCATCTAATTGCTTATCAGTCCAGCACCAAAGTTAGAACATTTGGCACTAGCCTTCTGTGTTTGCAGGAAGCTGGTATTGCCTGTTAAGAGTCATTGCGAACTGTTGAGCTGCAGCTGCAGCATTCAATAGTTGCTCTTGCTGTTCACGTCATGGCTTATACAGGATCCTGACTCGCATTGCTCCGTTGACTGCTGTGTGTAGGACTCATACACCAACACTCATTGATGCATCAATATTTGACCCGTGCACTCATTGGTGCACATACATTTGTAAGCTCAATGAATTGTGTTAGCACAGCAACTTTGCTGTGGAAGTTCCAACGTGTATCTGAGATCCAATCTATCAAGAAAAGGCGTTGATGAAACAAGGCTGCTGGTTCCTGACTTGACAGCAATCATGTAAGTATTAAAGCCCTCTCTGAACATTCATCAATGTGATTACTGTTTTTGAAATTATTTATAGTGGGCAGTTTTGGCCAATTCTCCATCATCAGGCGGACAATTTGGCCGAGCGGTCTAAGGCGCCAGCTTCAGGTGCTGGTCCGAAAGGGCGTGGGTTCAAATCCCACAGTTGTCACACATAAACCTGTCAACTGAGCCACCACTTTTTAATTGTTCACATGACTAGCCTTTGGAGCTGTTTGTGTGCAAGTCGCATTTGATCCGTGTACGTGCAGCTTTATGCTGGCAACGCATGGCACTAATGAGAGCCAGTGATGTTGTGAGTCACATGCATGCTGGCTGCCCTTCTGCTTTGTACTGGGATGCGCTTCACAAGCTGCTTGTTCAAGCACTTCACAAGCTGCCTGTTGAAGTGCTTCACAACCCATGATCGTAGCCTACGCATTGTCATCTATTTATGTTTATCTACACGGTTACTTATTTGGACTTTTTGGTACCCCATGGAGGACCAAGCATCCCATGCAGGACATGATGTACCACAGGGCTCCACATAATATGCATTATACCGGTACTTCGTCTTGCAGCATGGAGCAAGAATGGCAAATTTGCCAAATCACCCTGACCTACATGCATTACACAGTTTGAACGTCCCAGCAGCGCTGCTGCCATGCAATCTGGTGAGGCTAGTCCGGAGGCGTTTATCCTCAAGAGCGAGCTAGCTATGCGCAGACACGCTGTTCTTGTGCCTGCTGAGCTGCCAAGTGCAAAACGTCAGAAAACTGCAGGACCCAGAGAGCCTTGCGCTTGTGCGCGTGCTCATGCCTTCATCTCAGATTCTCCCTTAAGTCCCAGCACGCAGACTCTGCAGATCGCAACCTCTGTGTCTGCAAGCCTTTATGAGAGTTTACAGGATCCACCAGATTCTGCTGGCGCTTCCAGCGAAGAGGAGGCAAGCTTTGCCGTCAGGACTGATTCAGAACTGGATGCATTTTCTGGACCAATTCAGATGCCTGCTCAGCCCTCGGTCCACCCCAAGTCAGACCTGCCAGCAGAAGCAGTTTCAGGACCTGGGATCTCGTCAGATCAGCATCCTTCTACAGAGGCCCAGCCGCAAGATCAAGCTGACCTTCAAAGAACACAGCTGCATGGGCAGGTCAAAGCTGACTCTCACTTCACAGAGACACAGCCGCAGACGCGGGCTAAATTTGAAGAGACTGAGCCACAGGCCCAACCACAGGCCAAAGCTGTATCTCACAGCCCACTGGCGCAAGCACGCTCTCAGCAGGAAAGCACAGCAGGCCATGACGATTCAGGACCTAGCAGCACATCCCATGAGACCAACATAGCTGCTGCTGCACCCAAGCCTGAGCCTGACAGTGCAACCTCTCCTCCTCCGCTCAACGGTCCAAGCAATGTCCCAGCTATCGTCGACATCACTTTGGAGCCCAGCCTGCAGCCAGCAGAAGAGCCGGCAGTGACATCTCAGTCTCAAAAGATCACTGTCGACCAGCTACTGGCCTCTGGGCCTTACAGAATTGATGTTGAGCGCAAGCATGTGCTAGCTAAAACTTTGAAGAGATATAAGGCCAAGGTGGACGAAGTCCATGGCTCGGGCAGGGTAAGACAAATGACCCACAATCAGCTTCAGTGCGTGATGAAGGCATGTGCTCTCATTACAGTCAGTGCAGGGTCTTCAACAATGTACAGCATGTTGAAACCACAAGCTGTTGCTTGCAGCGGAAGCCTGATATGATTGCATTCAAGGAGCTGAAGCAGCTTTCTCCAGAAAGGGTCCATGGGCATATAGCAGGAGTGGAATTGGGTGCACGCTTTGGGGGTAGGGGTGAGGTTGCCATCTTGAGCATCCATACTCAAATGATGAGAGGCATAGACTGCTAGTAGGTCTCCTGCTCTTCGCATTAAACCATAAGCTTCTCCAGTCAGCGTATATGTGTTGCCTATTGTTGGGAAGCAGATCAAGTCACAAAGTCCGGTGGTGCTGCTCACTAGACAATGTTGATGTTGAGTAAGCTTCCGTACTGCCCTCGTACTGATGTCATGTGAGTGACGCAAATGTGGTGTAAGAAGCGTTTGCTCATGTGGGTTTGTTGCAGAATTTGCAAAGCTTGCATCAAATGCTGTGCTAGCTGACAAGTATTTGTGTAATGTGCAGCAAGGGGTTTCCTGCATATGCCATTGTCATGTCGGGTGGGTACAAAGATGATGTTGATGAAGGGCTGATGATTGACTACACCGGGGAAGGAGGTCAAACGGCTGGCAAACATGTGAGATGCCGTCCTTGTATGCGCCAACACTGTTGCTTTTCAACTTGTCTCACAGTCATTCATCACTTGTCTTGACACAGTACTTTGTGTTCAAGTCAAGATCTTGACGCTCGTTTTCTGTTGCGCTCATTTTAACGACCAGATTGGTAGGCACAATATATGAACTTGACGCTCATTTTCTGGTGCGCTCATTTTAATGACCAGATTGATAGGCACAATATATGAATTTGAAGTCCAGAAGCTTTGAGATAATGCTTGTGTACTTTGTGTGTCATGAATTGCTGGATTGCTTGTGTCTTTTCTGTCATGACAAACAAGCTTGTACCATGTCACTCTGGGACTCTGGGGTGTCTGTGGATGTATCCTGAGCATGGGCGTACAAAGGCTTGTCATTGCGTTCTTGTAGACCAAGGATCAGACCTGGACTGCTGGCAATTTGGCACTCCAAGATAGTCTTGGCCAAAAGGTGCCAGTTCGGGTAGTCAGAGGCTCCACAGAGAAGGTCAAGTAAGCCAGCTAGTCTGTTGCACATTCAGCATGACTGTTGCAGAGCAGCCATCCATGTGGTGCCCTCAGAGCTGCCGCCATCACAAGCATGCATCAGTACACACTGGGTCCTGAACACCGCAATACTATTCTGTTGCAGTAAACGTTTTTGACAATGTGGCATGTATTGCAGCGCATGTGCTACTGTAGGGAAAGTTCACCATGCCTTCATTGTCTGTGATATGCACGATGCCTGCCACATGAGAAGCCCACCAGCCCTCTCTGTCTGCAAGACAGTTTCTCACCATTTCACAAGTCACGTGGTTGACTGCAGCAACCAGAAGGAGCTGATCTACACCTATGACGGCCTGTATGAGGTCACAGCAGCTGACATGGTGACTGGTCAGGAGGGCTTCAAGATATGCAAGTCGGTCCATCAACCTTCTCAAGTCAATTTGTTTCTGCAATGCTACCGCTTTAGCGCTGTTGCCACTGCTTTTGACCGCCAGCTCTTCATTCTGCATGCTTTTGTGCCTGTTCCCCAAAAACATGCAGAACAGACTCATCAGGCAAAACTTTCAGCCTACTACAGGGCGGCAGCTCGCATGATTCTGGAGGCTGTTCCCTTGCCTGCCTTGCATTGCTATGTCCTGCACACAAAGCATCTTGCATGTGGATTGTGCACATCTGACCTGGGAACACGCACTTTTGACTTGACAGAGGTGGTGAGAGTATGAGAAATTGCAGGTTCAAGCTCAAGGCTCTTGTGGGTCACAGCAAGGCCGGTCAGAAAGTGACATATGGAGCCATCAAAGGCGCCAAGTTCAAGCAGCTTGCTCTGGTACATGCCCTTTCTTGTCCTGCTGTGTGCCTTGGCACACTTGCTGCAACACAAGACTTGCATAGATCCACATTCACACTCGCTGTGCACAGGAAGCACAAGTTGGTTATGCGCTATGTACAATATAGTAAGGGTGTTTTCACATTGCAGTCTCATTAGATGCAGGTTTGACCCAATGTCAAGTGACGAGCTTTGCATAGTCTTGACAACACTGTACATGCACGCATGTACTTGTGTGTCTGCACTACCTTTGCAGTCCCAGGGCAATTGGCGCTGTTACACAAGTTTTCACCCAGCTTCTCGGCATCATCTGAAAATGGGTTGCATGGTGTACAGGCTCAGCGAGGGTCACGTATGGCCTCATCACCTCAGGCACCATCAGCTACCCAGGCTGCTTCCAGGCTGAAGGAACAGGAAGCTCAGCGCCTCACTCAGCTCAGAGGTGCTCCCCTGTTTGCACTCACTAACCCTTCTCCAGTTGTCGCATACAATTTGTCCATCCTGTTCCTCCCAAGGTTTTGCACCACATGCCGTGCTGCTTCAACCCTGCAATGTGCCCTTTTGCATTGCCTATGCGTGACCAAAGCCAACCTACATGCACATGTGTTGGGCTGAGGAATGGCACCTGACCCACCAACTTACCCCTCACCTGCTTGTTGTTGGGAGCATGTGCAACTTCTTTGCTTGCCAGTCAGTCTCATTGCACTCATGCCTTACATAGCAGTCAAGCTCAGCAGCATCATTCAATCAATCATTCTTTGCTTCAACACATGTGTTCTAGTAAGAACCAGGTGCTCACGATCCTGAGTGGCTCCCTGCATGACGTCCTGTTTTTGGCAGTCAGCGCTAGCGCTGCAACAGGAACATGCAGATTCTGCTGCCAAAGGCAGGGTCACATTTTCAGCATATCTTCCTCAGCACTGCCATGCTAACTATGTTTTCCCCCTTTTTTTGCTTCTTTTTTTGCTTCTTTATTTTTTTCCGCTAACAATTGTGGCTGTGATGTTTCAGGACGGCCAGGCCTGCTGCTTCTGGACATCTCACATGACGTAGAGAACAGGCGCATCCCTGTTTTCAATACTGTGGATGATGACCAACCTCCCACCGGCTTGCAATATATCAGGTACTGTCATGCAACTTGTCAAGTGTATCAGCACTGTGCTGCTGCTAACCTGCAGCAGCTTTGCTTTCAAGCCTGTCAATGAACACAGGATTTCAAGTCCAAAGGCTCAAGCAGCTGATCGCGCCTGCTAGCATGGGTGTCAGGACACTAAAAATAGCAGGTTGTTTGTGAACTGCAATAAGAGATTTGTCTGGCAGTTCTCCCAAATGTCAATATGCCATTTGTGTTGCATGTTAACCGCATGGTGCAGCACATGCAACAGAAGCATGCCAGATGCAACATCAGTGGCAGCTTAGCTACCCGAGGGTAAACAGTCTGCTGCACAAGTCTCAAGACACTCAAACTCCTGCTGCCAATGCAGCCAGTCAGATGCTGATTACACCTGGCAAGCTCACAAATCTAGGGTGCATCTTATAATTAACATGCATGACCGATTTCCTCGTCTGCACGAGTTGCCTGACCTCATCTGTCAGAAAAAGCACAGGCGTTATGATCATCACAAGTACCATCAGCAATAATTTGCTAGCGCTGCTGTCTATCAAATAGATACACCTGCTCAACATGTAGGCTCCCAGTCAGAAGGTCTTGGGCTTATGATGTTACTATCCAGATGTACCACCCACTCAGGTGTCATGGCATGTCCTGCTTTGGTGCAGGTTTCAGGAGCATCTGGCAGCAACAGCCAGCGTGCCTGCCACTGACGCAGCCACTCAGGTGTTGGGCAGGGCAGATGAGGCCATGGGCTTCCACAACCAGTGTGGCCTCACCAGGGCTGACACCACCAAGTGCCAGTACACTCCAGATGGCCGCTTGTGGGAGACCAACAAGTATGGTGTGTATGAGGTGAGCAGCCATGCTGCACTAGCACCTCACCCTGCTGTTGCCCTTTCACTATAACCGCTTACAAAAAGTATACCATTTTTCGACTTTTAATGCCCATAAAAACTTGTATGGAAAAGGGGGGGGGGGGGGAAAGAGAAACGGTAAGAAATCAGCTTTGAAAAAGAAAGTTGCCATGCATGATGTCACCTCACTACGGGAGCCGGCCTGCAGCCCTGACCAGTCTGCCCCTGGTCACAAAGCCTGCAGGAGGCACACAACATGGTGTTGCTTTTCGTAGCATGATGCAGGTGCAGCAGCATTCTTTGATAAGGCCATGCAAGCTGTTCAAGCCTTCCTGTAGAGAAGCTAGCGGCATCCTTGAGCCTCTGCCTATTCAGATGATCAGGCTACATTGTAAACCAAAACTCAGGATTTTGGCTGCGTGTTTGTCATGCAGTGCGCAGAGGGTGCGTCATCCAGGGTGGCCAGGCACTCGTGCAAAGACAGGAAGAACCGGGTGGTGACCATAGGCGTGGACCTACCACTGGAGGTCTTCAAGACTGCAAATGGGCGTGGCTGGGGCGTACGCTGCTCCTGTCACATCCTCATTGGTGGCTTTGTCTGTGACTATGTGGGCAAGCTGATGACAGACACTGAGGCAGTAAGTCTCTGTCATCATGCAGTGTCTCTAATGTTGTCCCTCGTCTGCGTGATTTGCAAAAGGGAAGTGACAGGCAGTGAAGCAGTAAGTCGTGTTGCTTCATGTCGAAAATGACGTGCACCCAGCGTGTCAGGCTATGTTGGCAAGCTGGTCAAAGTAACTGAGAGTGATGTCAACTCTCGCTACATTGAACATAGCTACCTGAACTGTGGCGTGCCCCTGCTGAAGTCTGTCTAGGAAGCTCACATACAGCAATGCAATTTTGTAGACTGCTGTTTTTGTGACATCACAGTCTCACACTGCCCAAAGTCACAAGGGCTTGACCAGGCATTTTGCCATTTTGGGCAGCATGAGCTGCCTCTGATCTCTCTACAGATACGTATGAGGCTGCTGCAGCCTTGCTTTGCTGTGCTGCCTTTCATCCTGTTGCACATCTGCACACAAGCTGGCAATGTCAGCTGTACAGGTGGCTGGGCCGGGCACTGAGTGGTGTAGCCGCTGCTGTGAGGCTTTGATAGCGCTTTTGTGCATGCCTGCAGGCAATGTGGCGAGGTTCATCAATCATTCATGCAAAGGGAATCTGGTGATACAGCCAGTCTTTACACACGGCTGCAATGGGCTGTTATACAGGATTGCTCTTTTTGCCAGCGAGGAGATTGCAGCACATACCGAGCTGACTTATGACTATGGGTACGCTGAGGGTGTAGTGCACAATAGACTGATGGTGTGCAAGTGCGGCTCAGAGCACTGCCGTAAGCGCTTGCTGTGAGACTCACCGTCATTCATCTTTGGCAATTGAATGCTTTTAGAAACTTAATGCATAAAGCTGTCTCCTCATTGTGTGTTGCTGGTCTAGAAACAAGTGCATTGTTGATTGGCTTTGATGTAGTCACCACCTGCCACAAAGTACTTGTATCGTGTATGTCAATTATCCAAGACCTGTGCATTTGCATTCTTGTATTGCAGTCACATTGTTTGCACCGTCTGAATATGACAGTCAGAAGATGGCAGCTGTAGAAGAAACACAGCGATTCGCAGCAGTAGCTTCTTTACACTGCTTAGGCCTTTCGAATGGCCTGTGATCATGTATGCTATGAGCTAAACTTCGCATGTGGGTCTGCATGCTTTGCGTTGCCAGCACACCCACAGCTAAACATGCCTATCAAATAGGGTGACATGATAAGCAATTGCGTGCTCTTCTGATCAGGTCTTGATTGAAAATGTGTGGCAGCAGCACTCAAACGAGTCAGTCTCAGGTCCAGTTTGCAGGCCCCTACTGACCCTAGCTAGGGCGAAATTGCCAACTGATCAGACACACATGGCAGGTTGGTGCACTTACTCTTGCTACCGGCTAAAGAAAGCATGATGGGGTAGCTGAGTGCGCTTTGGCCGCAAAGTTATCCGCACCTTCTGCTGTATGTGTCTCGATATTTTCGAAGCCCCAGGACTGTGAGCTTGCTTTGATGGCAGACGATCCTCAGAGCTCCGACTTCGCTCCGGAGGAGGATCTTACCCCCGAGCACAGCTCAGACAGCTTAACAAATGGAACCACCAAAGTCGCCGCCGACAGAAAAGTCATAGCGAAGTTTCTGATCTCTAACGCAGCAGCAGGCAGCATCATAGGAAAGGGTGGGGCGACCATTTCCGAGTTTCAGGAGCAATCAAGCCCTCGGATTCAACTCTCACGAAACAGCGAGTTCTTTCCGGGGACAGCAGACCGAGTGTTGTCTGTGTCGGGCCCCGTGAACCAAGTCCTCACCGCACTGCACCTCATAGTCGGAAAGGTCAAGAGCGAGGAGGCAGTAGCGGACTCTTTGCTGTCGAGAGATGGCAGGTCTACACAGCTTAGACTTTTGGTACCAGCAGCACTATGCGGCACCTTAATTGGCAAAGCTGGAGCCACCATCAAAAGCTTCCACGAGGATTCCCATGCAATCATCATGGTATCCCCACAAGACCGACAACCTGCAGGGGTGCCAGACAGGATTGTAAAGATCACAGGTACGTCTCCACCCTACATCGGTTGTGATTCTTGCTTATGGTGTGCTTGAAAGCACACGGGCTGCCCTTATGCTCCGCAGGGCAACACTGTACCAACCTGTTGTGTCAGGCGCCCATGGGCTCAGCTTGATACACATCTGCTCTTGTCTTCTTTCAGGTGAACTGGAGCACATCATGCGTGCTGTGGCGCTCATCCTCAGTCGCTTGTCATCTAATCCCAACTATGACCGCTTCACAAGCGAGCGCACAAGCTACTTCAACCAGTTTCCTCAAGGCAGCAACGCATCACTGGCTGTGCCAGCATTGTCTCCCTCAGGCTCTCCCAACAAGAACATGCCTGCCACCATTCCCTTGTCCCCAGGCAGCAGAGCAGGTGAAAGCGAGGTGACTTTGCCAGTGCCAGGCAACAGAGTTGGTGCAATCATTGGCAAGGGCGGTGAAGTTATTAACCAGCTAAAGTCAGTGGTTGGAGTCAGGATCAGGGTATCAGACCGAGAAGATCTAGTGCCAGGCACACAGAATCGCAAAGTGACAATTTCTGGTCCTACAGAGTGCGTTCAGATTGCACAAATTCTCATCAACCAAAAGATCAGTGCAGCTGCAGGTCCAACAACTGGTTGAAAATTTTGCCTCGGTCTTTGAGCAATTTGTCCTGAAACTGCAGAGTGTCAACTTTGTACACCTGTTTTATGAATGTGTGACAATGCTCGCCTTTTACAGTGCACTGCAGGTCGATATTATAGTGCCTTTCAAATAAATGGCATTTAATGCAGCTGTTGTAGTCAGTGAGCATGGCTGACATACAGCCGACACTCAAGACCTTCGTCTAACACTCTGTTGACCACGTCAATCATTGTAGAATCTGTGTTGACTGACTGCATCACCATGGCTCAAGCCAGCAAATGCATTACAAGGTAGATCTGGAGATACCCAACAAGGTGAAACAAGCCGATGTCTGATCGCATGCACCTTTGTGCATGCACCCACAGCCTGATTTGCTGCATGTTGCACAGTCTGTCATTCTTTGTGCATTCTTGCTCTAATGCTGCTCATCCATGTGTGAAGATAACAGTATACCTAGTGCATCAATATACCTGGTGTCAGTAGCACACTCTGCTGATGCTGCATTGCAGGATTGTGCATTAAAAGCAGCAAGCACACCACTGCAGGTCTGACACCAGTCAAACATGCAACAGTGTTTTTACAAAAGAGCTTGTCGAGATGATTGCTGTGGCGCAGCACGCATTTTAAAAATCTCACCACTCTGAAAGTTGCAGCCCCACTGCAAACCCAAGCGTTTTTGCTTAGTCAAGCTTGCAGCTTGCCTTACCAGCAAGGCTGTTGCTTTAGCAGCCAAGCTGTTGCCTTAATAACCATGAGCCAAAACCACTGTGATATTGCCAAGTGTGAACAAATGACAAATCAGTGAGCGCCTCTATGATCCAGGCATTTTACCCAGCTCTGCGAAGTAGTGCATCCTTGAGAAAGTATATCTGAGATCCAATCTATCAAGGAAAGCAGCAAGCAAGACTTTTGGCTTTGCTTACACAGCCTGTGTTATCGCAGCTCAACATGCATTTCCTCAGCTAAAGCCTTGCGAGTCTGCTCTTGCAGCCCATTTATCTCTTCATCAGTCAAGCTCCTCTCCATGCTTCGATACGCTATCCGGTAGCAGTGACTTGTGCGTTGCTGCATGCACATCAATGTCAGCACTGCAGATTGGTGACATGCGTTGGTGTCCAGAAGCTTGCAGGTCAAAATTTCCTGTCTGGATGCAAACGCAAAGCCAACAGTACAGCTGCTGTAGTATTGCATAGGAGTTGTGTAAGCTTCTAAGAGTCTGCTGCAGTTACAAGCAGCAACACATCATGTTGCAAGAGGGTAATCAATACAACCTGGATCATCAAGATGAGATGTAACATGCAGACAAGTCAGACCAAAGTTGCAGGTCATGGTAGCATCTGCATCTCACGCTGTACAGTAGTTGGCAAGAGACATCACGCTGCACAGTAGAGGGTGTGAGCAATCACCTTCTTGGGATGTGTGAAGGAATCTATTAGCTTGACTTCTTCTACAAGGTCACCAGCAATGCCCCTGACTTGCTCGCACAGGTTATTCTCTGTGAAGGAGTCATCAGTTGGCAGCCAGAAGCTGACATCCTTGTAGCATGGCGGAAACCTGCACACACATGGAACCACTTCACTGTCAGCGCAGGAAAGCTATCATGTGCTAACATTGCACCCTGAGCCTCTCAAGTAACATGCTGCAGTTTGCTCAAACACTCACACAAAAGGCTTTGCTTGCTTGGCACTGAAGATGTGGATGCTGCTTTCAAGCCAGAGCAAGTCAAGCAGCTGTCTGCAGATGTCTGCATCATCTGCAGTATCCTTGTACTGCATCATTGTGCAACGAAAGGATATTCCACAGGCATGATGGACTGAGCACTCATCACTCTGAAAGGGCAAGCATGGCAATAGGGGGGCGAGAGGCTTACTTAGAGTAAGGCTTGAACTTGTTGCGCAGCTGACCCTGCTTGAACTGCTTGGTGAAGCGCTTGTCGTTGCTCCAGAAGAGGCGGATATCAGGGATGTCAAAGAGCACCATGGCAAGACGCTCCAACCCAAGCCTGCAGCACCACAGCCTGCTGTCACCAGATTGTTCACATTCAAAGCATTTTACGTAAGGCTTGCACCTATTGCATGCGTTCCGCTTGTCACTTGCTGAAAGGGAAGCGCATGCAATCCTGGCTAGGCGATAAACACTACCCTGCTGTAGAGACTAACCAGCTGGCCAGATTGCAAGCAAAGACGAGCCACAGTCAAATCCCCCTGAAATCTCTGCCTGGTCCTGTTTGTACCCTCCCTTGCTCGACTTGGCCTTTTGCATCATGTGTGCGCACAAACATTGGCTGACACAATAGGGCTGATGAGCTAGCCTGTGCAACAATAGGTTGGTCCCCAAGCCACTGACCGTGCAGTCCTTACATCAGAAAGATTGATGCAAGGAGCTGAGCTCTTGCTTGGAGCGTCAAAACTGTCTAACACCATCAATGAGGAATGCAAGCAGAGGCTAGGACTCAGGCCCCAAAGGTGAGAGTGAGTCACAGAGGGTGAGATAGACTCGGCAAACAGTCAAGGTGAGCAAGCAGACATTGAGTGTGAGTCATCAGAGGTGTGAGTGACTCACTGAAGGCTGAGGTGGAGCCGGCAAACAGTCAAGGTGAGTAAGCCAAGAGTAAGGGTGAGTAAGGGGAACTGACCCGAAGGCCCAGGCAGTTTTGCCCATGTGACCAGCCTCTTCTAGGATCTGGCGCTGAGTCACCCCACACCCCAGCACCTCTAGCCACTCCCCTTGGAAGAAGATTTCCAGCTCATATGATGGCTCCTACGCATCAAAGCATGACGTGTGACTTTTGATGCATGTGCATCATAGCATAGGTTGAGCAATGCTTAATGTCTGACTAATACTTGATTCTGGACTGCAGAATGTCAGACCAACCAGCATGACTGCTGTGTGACACTCCCTCAGACCAGATTGAGACAAATGAACTAACTACATCCGTGCCCGATTGACCATTTTAAATGAACAAACACAGCTGTAAATCACACAAGAGAAGTGATTGCCAGCACAGGACAACAGTTTGTAGTTGTGACACACTTAACTGGCAGTTCATTGACAGTGCAACAGTGGGCAGACATTCTGGCGAGACAATAGTAGCAGAATGCCAAATGGCTGGCGTATCATGAAGTGCAACTTACAGTGAAGGGGAAGTACGCGTCCACAAACTTCATCTCCACATCCCCAAACAGATGCTTGGTGAGGCCTGACAACACAAACTTGAGGTCTTCTGAAGCTAGTTGGGTCCCAGATTTGCCTGAAGCTTCAATCTCCTCATCAGAGAGCACATAGAGGCCCTCCATTTGATGGAAAACAGGGTAGTGCGAGGCATCTATACTATCCCTTCTGTACACATCCCCAGTCACAAGGAAGCTCTTCTCTCCCTTGCGCAGCAGCTCTGCTTGGTGAGCCGATGTGTGGCACCGCAACACCTGCGTTTCAACAGTTCCAACACATAGTTTGCAATGCACATTTCAGCTTGCAGCCTCTGTCATAATCAGCGTATGCCAAGCACGTATCATACTCAGCGTATGCCAAGCATGTAGTACATGACATGCAATCAAATGATGACACAGGCAGCTGATGAAGACACACATTGATGTCAGATTGGTTAGGAAGAACAAGTGGAGTGCTAAAGCTGTTGTGCCTAGCACTGCATACTGTCATCAATGACCATGCTGTAGAGCATCACCAGCAGCATTCTGATGGACAGTAGGTCTTAGGACAAGAATGCATACCGTGTCTTTGTCTACGTAGTAGGTATCATTGGGATTCCTGCTGACATGATCTACGGGGGTCAAAACATCATCAAAGTTCTGCAACAATGGAGTCCCTTGGGAGGCTTTGTGTTGCTTGATGAAGTCAGAGGGGCATGTGCGGCAGGCAAGCACACACGAGAAGAATAACAATGCATGTGATAGGCTTACCGCTTTTGTGGACACTATTGGATAAAGGTCATCAAAGCTTGTGAACCTCCCTGGATAGTTTGCTTCAAAATACTCAACAATAGCTTGTTTGATGATGCAAATGGGGTGATTTGGTTGCCTGCACCAGTGCAAGACACGCTGAGTTCATGTGTTCCAAAATCATGTGCAGCATTTGCAAAGGATGTGTCATGCATGCCAGGACTGCATTTTTGTTAGCAGGTTTGCAAGCAAGAGACTTACTGGTGTAGGTTTACACCAATCTTCTGGAAAATGTTGTCAGTGACATTGTTTGCTTGGTTGTTAGTGATCACATCTGCATGCATTTCATCGTGTGAAAAAACACAGTGCCTAGTTGTGGCATTGACATCAATGCAAGGCCAGGACATTGTGCCAGAAATTGTATGGTCACCTTCCCTTGAAACTGTCACAGCACTGGAAGTTGTCAGCGCCCTTTGCTGTCTGCAAGGCTTAGCCTGAGCACCTGTGAGGCAAAGCAGGCTTGGCATTGCATTCCAAGCAACTTGGTGGACATCACAATCTGGTGTGAAGCATTCATAGCTCACCTGCGAATCGGTTTGCGCCAAAGCCTTGAAGCAAACGCCAATACGGTAGCCTTACGCGCCCGGGGACTGTGGTGAACAGATAGCTCGTCAAGCAATGCGCAAATTGAGGCATCATCACAATTCATCCAGCACACTAAGAGGTGACCAAAAAGGATACACAAACCTGAAGCGACGCAGTGCAAATGGCACATCCTGGGAGCATGTCCAAGACGAGACACCGCCTGGACCACTGACATGTTAACGCGCTTGAAGCGACGCTCTGTCGATACAGCCTCAGTGCATGCGAATGACGTTTTTCAGGTTTCGGAGCACGTACTTGTGCATGAAGCAAATGCAAATAGTACAGCAATAAATGCTTGTTCGGCTTGTGACTAAGATTGGTGAGTAATACAGCTAGAACACGTGTGGATGTGTTGCTCGCTGTTTCGCTAAATTTTCTGCCCTTTCCCTAACGAGCAGAGTCGCGGCATAGCCTCAAGCGCTAAACTTTCGCACATACCTGAGCAATCATGTGCATGCAAACATCATGCGAATCGTGTCAAAAGCCAACCTGGAAGGGTTGTGGTCGGCATGTAGACCAGGTGCGAATTCGTCTCGGTGTCATTTGCAAGCTTAAGGAGAAATCTCACAGCCAATATGCACAGGTTACAAGCAACGAATGTGCCCGTAGGCATTGAAGGATGTGCCTATCGAGAAACGGTGCACGTGCAAGCCTTGCACCCAAGCAGAGCAGGACAAGGGCATGACACAGGACGGACAGTGCGCGTGAACACGACCACAACATGTTGTATATAACACCATAGACACTTGCATTTCACATTGACAGGTCGACCGAAATGTTACAGCTAGATCTGCAATATACTCAAGCAAATCTTACTGTGCTGTTTAAAATAAACTCTGAAGCACGATCGCGAGGGATCCTACTGTGCTGTTGGCTGTGCGCAGCCTCTGCACAGCCATTTCAGCCATGCAGATATATGTCTACTTCCAGCAAGGACTGAGTCAAACTGCTGAATCAAGCCAGTTGTGACCTGCTGCGCCATGTAAAACACTGGTACACTACCCAGCTCCAGTTGCCTTCCGTGAGCAGCTTCAGATTTAGCAACTGCATTGTTACACTGTGGCTGTCACTAAAAAAACTTATGGTCAAGTAATGCACACGAACACAAGCAGGGCAGCACGATCAGCTGGTGCATCTGTTGAAGGAAGGAAGGCAGGCACTTAAAGCACACGTATAGGCACATCTATATCAAAACTTTCAGCCATTTTTTGAGAACAGATGTCTGGTCAAGTATCTGGTACAACAGATGTCTTGTCAAGTATCTGGTATGACAGGCATGAAAACCTAATTTCATGCATGAGCACGACCTACATGACCATGCAAACAACACCAGCAACAGGTCTAGACAATGGTCCAGCAGCAGGCTTACCTTTCTGGTACTGTGCTCGTGGGTCTGACTCACAGGCCATGAGAACAAAGAGAGGGAAGGCCATTCCCATCAGGGCCTCGCTAAGCAGAAAAGAAAAGAAAAGCTGCGGGACAATACAAAGGCTTCCAAAGCCTGCAGCAACATTTGTCTTCTGTACGCAAGTATAGTTTGATTGCACGTGTGAGACCTAGTTCATCTTGCCTGCTCACATCACCTGAGTGACAAAAATACAGCAAATCTATGGTATGACTGGCAAATGGAGCGTGTTTGAACACAAATATGTGGTTAGTACTTTCAGGTGCCGCTGCTGTGATTGCTTAGTGACACGATGCAGTCAGCAGCAGCACACTTTGCAGGACACATAAATGTCCTATTGTACAAGTACTAGAAGATGGCATGCATGCTTATACAGAAGGCTTCAGCGTTTCAAGGCAAACCCAGCCCAGCAGGCTTACCCGCAAAGTATGCCCAATGGCTTTGGAAGAACTGTACTCTGTTCTCAAGGGGGAGATTGGTTAGGCTCCATTTGTAATCAAACCAGTAAAAGGCATACACCCATGATGTCAACAGAAACTGAACAGGTCTACCTGCAAAACAGCAGAAAATGAACATTAGTGTGCTGTTGCTGTGCAAAAAGATATATCTGACATATGAAAGCTTTTGTGTACTGGAAAGTAAAGAGGCAAAGGCAATGTGCTTGTCACAACTGCAAGGCAGCATCAGCCGCTCCAAGCTGCATTGCTAGCATGTAGTGTTATGTGCCGACAGGCAGTCCTGCAAACTAGCATACTTGCTGTGGGTCCAAATCACGCAACATCCCTAGCAACACCATGAGATTTTTGCTGGATTGCAAACACTTGGTATCATGTCGAGCCAACTTTGCTTGGCATACCTGCATATGGTACAAGTCTGACAACAACATTTTGTGCAAGAAACACGCTGAACAGCAGTACTCTGTACACCTCCTGCGCTATGAATACATTGAGTGGCTGTGGTGCATGGCGTAGCTTTTGCCTCTGACGCCCTTCACCGACTGCTTGCTTCTGTATCACATTGAAAGCATGCTCTGCTATTTCCTGATACCTGCGCAAGAGGAATGCAGGTTGGCTCTGTCCTGGACATCCTGTATAAAGACAATCTGTACAAAGACAGTCTGTCCTGGACAATCTGTGCAAGGTTCAGCTGCACCCAAGCTGAACAAAGATTCTTGCTTTGCAACTATCGTGAGTTGCATATATTTCACCTTCAGATTGCAAGAAAGCACAGTCATGCTGGGTTACAAAGCCTTGTTGCCCTTTGCATCAACTGAGAACAGAATCAAATGGCTGGCTTTTGCATAGCATGATCTGAAGATGATTGTGATCAAATGCATGATGTGTGATGCTCTGTAGAACAGGTTTCTCACCAGAGGCAGTTGACTAACAAGCTGATGGTATAAGCTGGAAACAGCCACAACCAAGTATACACTGCGACAATCAAGCTATCAGCTGCATTCAGAAGCAGCGCGGGAGCCCAGCTGTGAAGAGATATGTGCAGCAACCAATGTGTGCCAGGCTTTAGCACATGTTGAAGCAATAGTATGCTGCCCAGGAAGATGACGCCGTTGAGCACGAAACATTGAGCAACCTTTTTCTGCATCAGCAAATGGCCTATTGCACTTACAGAACAGTATACTGCGTAGGTACAGCTACTTTACGAGACCCTTATTGCAATACATACCACAATCCGATTGTCGTGAACGAAGAACACAAAACAACGGTGGAGTGAAACTGCATCCTTAAATCCAGCCCACCTGCAGTCCTCACCAAGGAACATCAGTGTCAGCAAAGCAGGAGGATTGTGAACCTTGCTTGTCTGCTCACCACAAAATGCCCACTGCTTTGATAGCCTGCACGTATCCCGCAGGTTTCAAGCCCGCACGCATACCAGGGTTGTGCGGAAAGCATGCGACTGATTAACACTTGCGCTGAGATGTAACATTCCTTCTGAGGTTTTCATACCTTGATTAGTCACAGGCAGCCACCTGGCAGCAAATCATACATATCTCTCATGATACATCTCTGTCATGCATCATCGGCCACAACGGCATCAAGTCTGGTGTATTGCCTGGTCCTTGTGATCGTCAGATGGAATAAGCACTCAGTCAAGGCTGATTTGCGCTGGGCAATGCATTGAACTGCAGATGGTCCAAAATTCAACTTTGGGGAAGAAATGGTCGAAAGTGAAAGCCATTTAGGCGCAGGTACAGCTTGCTTTAGTGCTCCTTGCACGTGATCCGCGTTCACCCGCACGAGCAATCACGCCAAGTCTGTACAGCTTGCTTGCATGGTTCACATAGACACGAAGAAGAGTATGCTGCGCACAGCATTTCACAAAACTGAATCTACATGACAGATAGCGAAGATGATTACAGGTGAATTGCAACGGCTGAACCATGCACACCATCCTGAAGCAAGCGAAGCAAACACTGTTGCTGCTTGAACCCTGCAGACAGCATGGCTTTGTTCAGTTTCATGTCGCGAATGCACTCCCAAAGCCAAATCACTATGACACTGCCTTGGCTATTGCAACACCACTCTCTCAATTTATGCAGAACTTGATTCACAAGTTGTTGTATGTTGAGTTTGGCTGCAATTGAGTTTGGCTGCAACAGCGCTCAACTTTTCATACCAAGTTCAGGTCTATGCACTGAAAGCTGTCATCTCAGGTATGCAGCAGCATCATGCGATAACCAGAAAGTGCTGCATAATCATCCAAAACAGGCAGCCTGAGTCTCACCAGGGCAAACAGCCTAACGGTAACGCTTGAGGCTGAGGCTGTTGTTCCTCTTCCATGTAGCGCGTCTGCTGGGGCGCAGCTTGTTGGTTGCGTGACCCTTGTGTCGCAGACCCCTGTACTTCTTGCCAGTGCTGGTCAGACCACGAAGCTCACGGTGCTTGTGCACTGGGTTCACAATCCAGTTGATACGTGCGTCCTGCATGTTGCGTGAGCACCCTCTGAATGTTGAGTCTGTGTGGGGCAGCCTTGACTGTGTCTTGCTGTGTCTTGCCATAGATGCTGTCCAAAAATCTGCTGCAGCTCATAAAGCTGACTGCCAGAGCATTGCTATATTTGGGACAGTTTGCTTGGAAGCTCAATAGTGACACCAGGACCCAGTGCAAATGCACACCACCAACATCAACAGCCAGCAAATTGTTAGTGCCATTTATGCCCAAAGTATTATCTGTGCATTACATTTCAAAGATTGTGCACTGTAACGTACTGACAGCTTCTCTGCTGCCAAATCAATAGTCAAACGATGTGCATGTAAAGATTTCAGCAACAGGCTAATCATAGGTGTAAATACCTTGCGGATAGCAGTGTGGTGAGGGTCCACCAAAATGATCTCAAAGTACTTATAGGTTGAGTCCTGCAATGGTAGGACAAAACGTCAGCAATCTACATTGCTTGTGCCAACAGCTGTCTGTTCCTGCAAAACGTCTGAGTGTTGAGTCTGTACAGCTTGACCAGACGGTCAAAATGTACCTGGTTGACCCAGTATGAGTTCAACACTCTCAGGCCACCAAGCTTGCGTCCAGCCCTCTCCTCTGCTACAGATTTCAGGTTCCTTGTGGGCTTCAACTGTGTGATACCTTGCC
>JAABUP010003127.1_pt1 | contig 29884 bp, 24 predicted proteins | sample 5559201 | NCBI WGS metagenome assembly JAABUP01 (sample SAMN10711887, study PRJNA513373) | rock metagenome | isolation source: Antarctica rocks | place: Antarctica | reverse complement strand
CGCTCACCGGCTTTACGATACATACGAAGCCATCGTCGATGCTTGCTGCGCCGCGTGGAATGCTTTGATCGCCGCACCAGACACGATCACGTCCATCGCCACACGCGAATGGGCAAACGTGTCATGAGCCGCCGCCGTTGGTATCAGACGTCCGCGACGGCAGAAGTCGTGCTCCGAACCGCCCACCACGGCCGATCATGCGGACGGCCCAGGCGCGAGACCGTGCACGCTGCCGACCAGGAACCATGGCGTGAAGCTGGCGCCTTTTGGCAGACAATGATCGGCGCCGAGCCATGGGCGGATCGACGATCCCCCGGATCGCGCCCCCAGAGGGGTCGAACAGGCTTTCAGTGCTGGAGCTTCGTCATCTCGTCCTTGAGCTGCAGCTTTTTGCGCTTCAGCTCGGTCAACTTGACGGGATCGGTCGCGGGACGTGCCTTTTCCGTCTCGATCTGCTTGTCGATCACCTGATGGCGACGGGTCAATTCAGCGATATGGCCGTTCAAGGACATCCCGAACTCCTTGTTCCGTCGCGGAAAACGAATCCCCGACGACGACAGGATGACACGCCTGCGGTGCTTCACAAAGGCCCGCCGCGCCGACACCAGGATCACATCTGCGCGAGCGGCTTCGGGGCGGCCCTCGGACGACCGCCAGGCTCGCTCCACGGGACGTAATACCAATCTGCGTTGATCACGACGGGTGAGCCCAATCGCGCATACCGATGGATGTGATGGTTTTGGGCGCTGCGACGAGCCTGTTCCAGGCGTCGCAGCACTGGGTGAGGATTGCGTTGTAGCTGTCGAAGATGAGGTTTGAGAGCCAGTTGTCGCGCATGTACTGCCAGATGTCTTCTGTCGGGTTGAGTTGCAGGCGGAGGGAGCGCGGTGGCAGCGGCATGAGCGAGATGTTGGCGGGAAGTGTGAGCTTGGCTGTCGTGTGCCAGCCGGCCTTGTCGAGGATCAGGATGGCGTGAGCGCCGGGTGCCACAGTCTGACTGATCTCAAGCAGGTGAGCGTTCATGGCGGCAGTTGTGCAGCGCGGAGAACGAGGCCGGCCGCCTTGCCGGCTTTCGGGCAGATGGCGCCGAACAGATAGGCCGAGGCGGTGCGCTGATCGTGAGGTGCCGAGGGTCGCGTGCCGCGTTTGGTCCACCGTCGCGTGATGCCGTTCTTCTGGCCGATGCGCGCCTCGTCTTGAAACCATACCTCGATCACGGTCGCGCTGGGGAGCTTGGCTTTGACGGCCTCCACTGCGGCGGGGAAACTTTTTTAAGATCCGCGATCGCGTGCTCATCGCCGCGCCCCTCTCGCGGTCGATACGGCAGCACCGGCCTGATCGCTCTCTCTACAAGCCCGCGTAGGCATCGACGGTGGTCCTCACCATATTGTCGATACCAAAGTTATGCCGGACGTGCGCCGGAGCTCGAGTGCGAATGTGCCGGCGAGCGCCGTCATCCCCGAGCACCCGCGCCAGCCTGTCCGCCAGAGCGCCGGCGTCGGCCTCGACCGAGAAGCCTGTCTCGTCCTCGATGAAGGTTTCAGCCATGCCGCCGACGCCCGTGCACACGATGGGAACGCCCACCGCTCCTGCCTCCACCAGGACGTTCGGCAGCCCTTCGATGCGCGAGGTAAGCAGGAAAACGTCCATCGCCGCGATGGCGCCCCAGGCGTCGTGGGTGAGGCCGGGAAGCTTGACGGCATCCTCAAGCCCGGCCGCAGCGACACGCCTGCGGGTGTCCTCCAGCAGCACGCCCTGCCCGAAGAACACGAACTTGGTCCCGGGCCGCCGTGCCAGCAGGGCCCGAGCGGTTTCGACCATCAGCTCTGGGCGCTTCTCCTCCGAGAAGCGCAGGATGCTGCCCACGACCGTGTCGCCCTCGCCGAAGCCGAGCTCCCGCCGCAATGCACGGCCGCGGTCGAAGGGGATCTCCGCCGGGAAATCGAAGCCGTTGTGAATCACGCCGACGCGGTCGGCCGGCAGGTCGAGCCAGCGAGCGTAGTCGACGGCACCCGATCGGCTGTTGTTGAGCAGCAGGGCGTCCCGCCGACTGTCGAGAATGGCCCGGTAGGCAGGACGCATGTACGGTTGGAAGAAGCGGAAGCTTTCCGGCGAGAAGGACCGACCGCCGAGAACGATCTTCGGCACGCCCACCAGCACGGCGGCCAGGCCCGCCAGCGTGCTGCAGTGGTCCATCCAGGTGTGGATCAGGCTCGGGCGAGCCGACCTGAGCATCAGCGCATAATGAAAGATGGCGTGGAACAGATCATCCACGCCGAGCACCTTGTAGCGCGACAGGCGGTCGCGCACCTCCCGGATTTTCGGCGTGTCCCAGTCTGCCGATTGTCGCGACACCTCGAAGGTGTAGATGCCGGCGGCCTCCAACGGGGAGCGGAAGAAGTCGTTGCCGGGGGGGTCGAGATGGTCGCAGGCAACGTAGACTTCGAGGTTGGAGACGCGCTTGAGCCCGAGCGTCGTATAGGCGACCTGGCGCTCGGCGCCACCCGGCCCGAGGCTGCCCACCACCATCAGGGCCCTGTCGCGCACGAAGGCCTCGGCCGGCAGGCGCAGCCAGTCCCCCACCAAGCTCCGCATGTCGTGGAACAGGTCCTCGAAGTCGCTTGCGCCGATCTGTGGCCCGACCCGGGCGCGGTCGAGCGCCTTGAGGAGTTCCGCTTCCGCATCGATGACCTGGAGGACGTTGCCGAGGGAGCCCGCCAAAACGATGCGGCGCACGCCCGCGAGGCGCGCTTCGAGCAGCATGCGACCGCTCACGCTGTGCTGAGCGTCGGCCCCGAGCAGGATCACGGTGGGCGGGCCGGAGCGCTTGAGGCACCAGCTTCCGCCGCGCCGGTCTGTCCACCAGCCCGCCACGGCCGAGTCGCGGACGGCCATGTAGCCTCCACCGTCGGCGAGATAGGCGCCGATGAGCCCGCGCGCGACCATGTCGCGCAGCAGCTGTTCTGGTGCGTCGAAGGGGGCCGCGATCGTGACCGAGTGGGCGGCCGCGGCTTCGCGCACGGCGCGGCGGACGAGGGACTCGATATCGAGCATCAAACAGGTCTCAGGCGGAGCGGGTGCGGTCGTCGGATGCGCGCTCCAGCCCCGTGGCGGCGCGGATCTCCGCGGCGGCTTCGAACGACGACAGGCTCATCTGAGCACCGAGGTCACGCTTGAGCTCGCGCAGCACGTGCGCGAAGTCATGGCCGTCGCGCATTGCCGCGACCTCGGCCGTCACCATGTCCAGCCGCGCATCGAGCATCGCCCTGAACTCGCTCAGCGCGCCGTCGAAACGTCCGCTCATCATCTCGGCCGCCTTCTCGGTCTCGGCGGCCTGCGTGGCGCACAAGGCGTCGATCCGCTCGGCTATTGATACGAACCGCTCCTCCATGGCGCGCGCCAGCCCGGCGATATTCGCCGCGAGCGCGTCGCGGGTCGCGCGGGTTTCCCCAGCGAGCGACGCGCGACGCGCACGGCTGCGCTGCCACGGCGAGATGCGATTCAGGAGGGACATGAGGAGCGGTTTCCGGAGAGGCTGCGGTTCAGGCCCACGCAGCTTCGGGTGCTGCATAGCGTCTTATGATCTGGCTCGGCGTCGGCAATGCGAAGGGGTCGTCCGCGTCGATCCAGGTGCGGAACCACAGCTCCAGCATCAGGAGCGCCCAGATCCGGTAGGCATGGTTGTCGCCGGCGCAGTGCGCGTCGAGCATGGCTTTGACGGCCGACAGGTCGAACAGGCCGCGGGCGCCCGCCCGGGGGCTGAGCAGGACGTCGTAGGCGAAGACCCGCATATCGGTGCGCAGCCAAACATCGATCGGCACGCCGAAACCCATTTTGGGCCGGTACAGCAACTCGTGCGGGAGGTGCGGCTCCATCGCCGACTTGAACAGTGACTTGGTTTCCTTGCCCTCGAAGCGTTGCTCCTCCGGGATGCCGGCCGCCCATTCCATCAGCTTGTGGTCGAGCAGGGGCGAGCGGGCTTCCAGCGAATGTGCCATGCTGGCCACGTCGACCTTCACCAGCAGGTCGTCGGGCAGGTAGGTGTGAAGATCTGCCCAGGCGGCACCGATCGCCATGGTGCGGCCCTGGTCGAAATAAGGCTCCAGCGTGCTCATGGCCGACTGAGCCAAGTACTGCCTCATATCGCCGGCGTAGAGGCTGCGCTTGGATTCGTCGCTGAAGTAGGCGATCGACACCTCATAGGTCGGGTGGTGCGGGCGATAGAGCCGCTCGGCGGCGGCGCGGGCGCGACGGACACCGCGCACGCGGTCGAGCCAACCGGGCGCGGCACGCACGGCCGACTGGACGCGGCGCGCCGCCGCTCGCGGGATCGGCGACGTCTGGTCGAGCTGACGGCAGCGCAGGTAGCGCGAGTAGCCGAGGAAGCTCTCGTCGCCGCCGTCCCCGTTCAGCGCCACCGTCACCTGCTGGCGCGCGATCTTGGACACGTAGTAGGTCGGCACGGCCGAGGAGTCGGCGAACGGCTCGCCATAGTGATAGACGAGGTCCTCGATGACGCTGAGCCCGTCGGGACGGATCGTCAACTCTTCGTGGTCGGTCCCGTAGCGCTCCGCCACCATGCGGGCGTAGGGTCGCTCGTCGTAGGCCTGCTCCTCAAAGCCGATCGTGAAGGTCTTGACAGGCTTGGGCGAGGACTGGGCCATCATGGCGACGACGGCGGACGAGTCGACGCCCCCCGACAGGAAGGCCCCGATCGGCACGTCGGAGATCATGCGCAGGCGCGTGGCCTCGCGCAGTTGCGTGACCAGCTCCTCCCGGAGCTCCGGCAGCGGCCGCGACCGCGCGCTCGATGGGTGAGGTAACGACCAATAGCGCGTCTTGACCGGTGGCTTGCCGCGGCGGACCAAGAGATGATGGGCCGGGGGAAGTTTCTGCACGCCGACGAAGGCCGTCATCGGCGAAGGCACGTACTGGAACGTCAAATAGTGGTGGATAGCCTCGTAGTCGGGCTCGCGACGGAAGCCCGGGAAGCTGAGGATACCCTTGATCTCACTCGCGAAGATCAGGAACCCGTCGTGGATCGCGTAGTAGAGGGGCTTTTTCCCGATGCGGTCGCGCAGGAGCACGAGCCTGTCCTGCGCCGCATCATAGAGCGCGATGGCGAACATGCCGCGGAGCCGCTGGACGACGTCGATACCCCAGGCGGCGTAGCCTTCGACCAGCACCTCCGTGTCGGAATGTGTTCGGAAGCGGTGCCCGAGCTTCTCCAGTTCGGCCCTCACCTCCTGGAAATTATAGATCTCACCGTTGAACACCACGGCGATCCTACCCGTGGCGTCAAACATCGGCTGGTTGGCGTCGCACGACACGTCGATGATCGACAGGCGGGCGTGGCCGAGACCCACGCCGTCGGCGACGTGGATCCCGCAGGCATCGGGCCCACGATAACGGAGGGTGGCGATCTGACGCTCGACGATCGCACGGGCGTTGACATTCCGCGTCCGCCGGGTGGTTTCAAAGAATCCCGCGATGCCGCACATGCCGATATCCTGTCTTCAGGCTGCAATGAAGGAGGCTCAGGCCAACCCTCAGACGGCGTAATGGTCGCGATACCACCGCACGAAGCGCTCGACACCCACCTCGATGGGAGTGGTCGGCTCAAAGCCGACGTCGCGCGTCAAGTCGTCGATGTCGGCGTAGGTGGCGGGCACGTCGCCGGGCTGCATCGGGAGGAACCGCTTCTCCGCCTTGCGCCCGAGGCAGTCTTCCAGGACCTCGATCATGCGAAGCAGGTGGACGGGCCGGTGGTTGCCGATGTTGTAGATCCGGTATGGCGCATTGCTGGTATTCGGCGTCGGATGCCCGCTGTCCCAGAACGGGTCCGGGACGGCGGGTTGCCGCCCCAGTCTCACCAGACCCTCGACGACGTCGTCGATGTAGGTGAAGTCCCGCTCCATCTGACCGTCGTTGAACACGTCGATCGGCTGGCCGGCAAGGATCGCGCGCGTGAACAGGAACAGCGCCATGTCGGGCCGCCCCCAGGGCCCGTACACGGTGAAAAACCGGACGCCCGTCGTCGGCAACCGGAACAGGTGGCTGTAGGTATGGGCCATCAGTTCGTTGGCCTTCTTGCTCGCCGCATAAAGGCTCACGGGATGGTCGACGTTCTGGCGCACCGAGAAGGGCATCTGGGTGAGCGCACCGTAGACGGAGCTCGATGACGCATAGAGCAGGTGGCCGACGCCCGTGTGCCGGCAAGCCTCAAGGATGTTGACGAAGCCAGTGATGTTGCTGTTCACGTAGGCGTGCGGATTCACCAGCGAGTAGCGCACACCCGCCTGCGCGGCCAGGTTGACGACGAGGTCGAAGGTTTGCCGCGCGAACAGCGCATCGAGGCTCGGCTTGTCTCCAAGATCGATCCGCTCGAAGGTGAAGTTCGGGTGGGCCTGAAGACGCTCCAGGCGCGCCGTCTTGAGCGCAACGTCGTAATAGTCGTTGACGATGTCGAGGCCGACGACAACGTCCCCTTCCGCGATGAGCCTGCTGGCCAGGTGGTATCCGATGAAACCGGCGGCGCCCGTCACAAGCACGGCACGCTTTTTCTTCGGCATGGTCAAGCTCACTGACCCTTTCGGGAATGGCACGAGGCCGCACGGCACGGGAACGCAGTCCGCGCACCGGCCCATGTCTGGAGCGCTTGCCCGGTGCCGCGATCAGGCATACGAAGGCTTTCATCCAATTGCAAGCTTTCGAGCGGGCTCCCCCGAACAGTGGATCCTGCCTGACCGATCTGAGCGAAATCACGATCGATCGTCGAAAAGTGGCCGTCATCGACCTCGCCTCCCTGGGTCTGCCCGTCGTCGTCGCCTTCTTGCGTGCTGGCTTCGAGGTGACCGGATTCGACATCGATCGCGGACGGGTCGCGGAATCGCGGCGCGACGAGGATCGCACGCGTGAGGTCGACGCGGAAACACTGCTCGGGTCAGGCTTGCGCCCGACGCACGAGGCGGCGGATCTTCGCGCGGCCGACTCTTTCATCGTGACGGTGCCGACGCCGATCGACGCGGCGTTGCAACCGGACCTGTCCGCGCTCATGGACGCGTCACGCACGTGGGAGCGGACCTGAAGACAGGCGACATCCTCTGCGAGTCCACCGTCTACCCCGGCTCGACGGAGGAAGACTGCCTCCCTGTCCTGGAACAGAGCTCCGGGTTGGTCGGCGGCCGCGACTTCACCGTGGCGTTCTCGCCGAAGCGGATCAACCCGGGCGACAAGCGACACCGCTTCGAGACGATCCGAAAGGTCGTTTCGGGGCAGGACGCCCACACCCTCGACATCGTGGCCGAGACCCACGGCGCGGTCGTCGAGGCCGGAGTGTTCCGAGCAGCATCCATCAAGGTCGCCGAGGCGGCGCGTGCCGAAACCGGGGCTGAAGGTGAAGGCTCGCCCCCTGGGGGACCATGGCCTCGGCCGGTATGGCGGCGACGAGGCGGGGCGGCCGAACGGCCGCGACGGCGAGCGCCACGATCGCCGCCGCCGACAGGACGATACCGAGGTCGAGCAGCCTCGCGGGCCGGCGCCGCTCCGTCGCGGGGGCGGGCGCTCGCATGTCGTCCCGTGTTGGATTCGTGGAGTTACCTCCGGCCGCGTCACACCGGGTCCACTGCGATGACCATGCTCAGGCGATCGCGCAGGGTGTTCGGGTCCTCGTTCCGCAGCGTCGTGAAAATCACCTCCGGGCCCCAATGGGAAAAGCGCCCGAGCCCGGTGGTGCGAATCTCCTCGTGCTTGGAGAAGGGCCATGGCAGCTGGATGTCGTTCTCGAAGATGTGGACCGGCGAGCCCCTCCGTTCGGCACGGACATCGTCGGCGATGAAGCCGAGGTCGGGCGCCGGCCATTGCCAGGCGATGCCCTTCTCCTTCGGAAAGCCGGCCTCGGGCGGCGCCCTGCGCACGGCGGCGACGACGTGGATCTGCGATGCGGTCGAGGAGGCTTCGCCCTCGGTGTCGGGCCCGACCGGCACGGCCTCGCCTTGCGGCACCACGGGGCCGACGAGCTTTCCATCGCGGAACAGGAGCAGTTTTGCCCCCTCCGGCGCGCGCAGCGGCGCGGCGGTGCGGCCCCACCAGGCTCCGTCGCGGCGCTCGAAGGGTCCGAGCACGCGGCGGCCGTAGCGCCGTTCGATCGACAGGCCGCCCGGGATCGGGAAATCGACAAACGTGCCCGCACCGGCGACACGGTCGAACACGAACTCGTTGCAGCCATAGCCCGAACTTTGGTCGGAGATGCGCTCGAGCCGGAATCCGTCCTTGGCGTAGACGTCGGCGATCGCCTCGATCGAGGCGCGCTCGTAGGGCAGGCCGCCGTACCAGTCGACCACGTCACGCCAGCGGCTCATGCCGCGCAGGCTCACCTGCTGGTAGTGGGTCCAGCTGCGCACCCACTCCTTGACGAGCTTGTCGCGCCGCGCGTCCATGAAGGCGACGCGCTGCTGGGGGATCAAGTGGGTGAGGACGTAGGCCGTGTTGAAAGGCCAGGGCAGCGCGTTGTAGCGGCGCTTGATCTCCTCCCAGCGATCGGTGACGGCGCCCAGGTCGTTGTAGATCGCGATGAACAGCCGGCCGCCGACCTTCACCAGCGGCTTCACGTTGTCGAGCGCCGCCCACATCTGGCCCGTGTGGTGCAGCACGCCCCAGGAATACACGATGTCGAAGGTGCCGAGCTTGCCGAGATAGTCCGGATCGAGCACCGAAGCCCGCTCGACCGTCCAGTTCGGATCGTCGGGGAAGTACCGTCGGCACAATTCCCGCGTGCAGGCGTAGGACTGGGGATCGTAGTCGAAGGAGTGCACCCTGGCGCCGAGGCGCCGAGCCGCCAAGCTGAACAGACCGCTCCCCGATCCGACGTCGATGAAGCTCTTGCCCTTGAGGTCGGGCACGCCCAGCATGGTGACGAGCGAGCGCTCCGCCAGGGCGATGCGCTCGTCGTTGAGCAGGCGCAGGAACAGCGACCAGTTCCTTCCGAAACGGAAGCGCTCGCCATGGGCGACTTCGGTCTGGAAGCTGTCTGCCGCCGTCATGTCTGCTCCGTTAGGGGCGCGCCAGGTCGGCCGGCGTCGTATCGCGCCGTTCTAGGACATCACCGGGTCCGCGCGCTAGCCCTCGGGAGGATGGGAGGATGGGACGACGAGGTGGTCCTCCGCCCGGGCCTCGTCTATAGCGATCCTCCACGCAGCGTCTTCGCGATGTTCGACAAGCTTTCGCGCCTCCCGGTGATCCCCGCCCTCGGCACGCGCCCCTGCATCCAGATGGTAGACGTGCGCGAGGTCGCCGAATGCATCGACCGCATCGACGCCGCGCCACGGGTCCCGAAACTGCTGATGATCGGCGCCATGCGCTCACGCTTGACATCGCCGACCTGCTGCACGCTTGGTCGTGACTACGCGAGGCAGCAGAAGTGAGGAGACCCGCGTCTCACGATCACGACGAGGCGCGGACAATGGGTCTCAAAGTCCTGCATATCGGCAACATCGCCCAGAACGGCTACATCAACGCCACGATTCTGCGCGCCCGCGGCCACGACTGCGACCTCGTCGCGCCGGACCTGCTGCACGCCGGGTCCTCACCGGAGTGGTACGAACTATCGACGGGCGACGTTGATCCGAGCCTTTTCGGCGACGATCCCTTCTTCCCGGACTTTTACGCTCTCGGCCGCGCCATGCCGGAGGTCGGCGACTGGGTGGCGCAAGGCCCGTTCCTGCCCGCCCTGATCTACCTGTTGCTGAAGCGCCGCGGCGACCCGCGCGCCCACACGGCCCTCTCGGTGCTGTGCTATCTCCGTTTCAAGATGACGGTGCAGCGGACCACGGATCCGCTCGCAGTGCCCATGGGACGGGATGCGTTCGAGGCGCATCTCGCGCGCCGCGACCTTCGACCCCGTCTGCGCCGCCGCATCCTGCTCGGCCGCATGGCGGAGGACTATTGGAACGACATCGTGGCCCGAGTGCGCCTGCAGGAGGACAGCCCCTACGTGCGCGGCTGGCGCCCGCCGCTCTCGTCCGGCACGCTCGATCCCTACTTCGCCGCCGACCCCGGCCTGGAGGGGCTCGTCGGCGGCCTGCGGAAGCGTGGCCTGGCCGAGGCCCTGTTCATCGAGTTCTCCGGGCCGTGGATGGATTATGCCCACACGGCCCGGCACGGCTTCACGACCGAGGAGGTCATTCCGTACCTTTGGGCGGGGCGCGCCCTGCGCGAACTCGTGTCCTGCTACGACGTCGGCATCTTCTACGGAGATTCATGCAAATTCGCCTTCGCGGCCGGCATCGAGGGCTACTGGGCGCTGGAGCACGGCACCATCCGCACCCTGCCGTTCGAGCCCAACGCGAATGGCCGCATGGTGGCGGCCGGCTTCCTCAATGCCCGGCGCGTGTTCCTGACCAACACCGATTATGCGAGCGCCGAGCCGCGCCTGGAGTTCGCGCCCGAGCAGCGCGTCTACTTCCCCCACCCTTTCGACGAGAAGCAGGCCCTCGCCTTCCGCCGTCATCATCCTCCCCGGCGCGACCCGGCCCGCGCCGTCTTCTTCTGCCCGGCCCGGCAGGACTGGCGCGTGCCCGACCCCCGCATGGCCAAGGGCAACCACCTGTACTTCCGCGCCGGGCGCCTGCTGCTCGACCGGGGCCGCACCGATTTCGTCTTTCATTGCATAGATTGGGGCGTCGACCGCGAAGCGTCGCGCGCGCTGGTGGCCGAGCTCGGCCTCGGGGATCATGTGCGCTGGTCGCCCATCATGCCGAAGGGCCAAGTGTGGGCCGCCATGGTGGATGCCAACGCGGTGATCGACCAGTTCGTGCTGTCGGCCTTCGGCGCCTCCACCGTGGAGGCGCTCGCGCTCGGCTGCCGGCTGATCTCGCGCGACGACGGGATCAACAACGCCGTCTTCTTCGAGGAGCCGCCGCCGATCTTGGCCGCCGCAACCACCGATGAGATCGCGGCCCGCATGCTGGCCGTGATGGACGACCCCGGGGACCGCGCCGGATGGGGGGATCGGGGTGCGTCCTGGATCGCCCGGCACCACTCGGCCGACAGGATCTACGCGCTACAGATGGGCGCCCACGCAGGGTGAGCCAAGCGCGTCCCGGTTGGGCCGTCGCTCGGAGCTACTCCGACCGGCCCGCGATCTCCCCCGAGAGGATGGCGGCTATCCTGTCGGCGCTGCGCCCGTCGCCGTAATCCTCGATCTCGCGTCGCTCGCGATAGGAGCCCTGCGTCCATAAGCGGTTCCAGCCGGCCTCCACGGTCTCCACCCACTCGGTCTCCTCCCGCAGGGTCACACAGGCGACGCGGTGGAAATAGGCCTCCTTCTGCAGGCCGCCGGAATCGGTGTAGACCGCACCCGCATGATGGACCAGCCTCGTCATATCGAGATAGCCGAGGGGGTCGATCATCTGCAGGCCTCGCGCCGCAATGCCGTGCCGGAGCATCAGATTGCGGGTCCGGGGATGGATGGGCATGACAATAGGCTGCGATGCGGCGGCCCGCTCCAGCCAGGCGAAGACGCGGGACAGACGCTCGGGGTCGTCCGTGTTCTCGGCCCGATGCACGGTCGCCACGGCGTATCCCCGCGGCTCCAGCTGCAGCCGCTCAACCACCTCCGAGCGCCCCGCGGCGCGCTGCGTGGCGTAGAGCGTCGTATCGTACATGACGTCGCCAACGGCGTGCACGCCCGACAGCACACCCTCGCGCGCAAGGTTGCCCACCGCAGTGGCGGTCGGACAGAACAGCAGGGTGCTGAGATGGTCGGTCATGACGCGGTTGATCTCCTCCGGCATGCGCCGGTTGAAGGATCGCAGGCCCGCCTCGACATGGGCGACGGGGATGTGCAGCTTCGCAGCCGCGAGCGCCCCGGCCAACGTCGAATTGGTGTCTCCGTAGACCAGCACCGCGTCGGGCCGCTCGATGGCCAGCACCTCTTCGACCTTCTCGAGCATGCGGCCCGTCATGGCGCCGTGGCCGAGCCCGTGGACCCCGAGGTCGTAGGAGGGCGCTGGGATATCCAGTTCATCGAAGAACACCGCCGACATCGCATCGTCGAAATGCTGGCCCGTGTGGACCAGGACCTGCCGCAGACCGGCCGAAGCGAGCGCGCGGCTGACCGGCGCAGCCTTAATGAATTGCGGGCGGGCACCGACCACCGTGACGATCGTCCTCTGCATGGTCGTCAGAGCGTCCCCGGCACGCGGCGTCGCCCGGCGGTCCGTGCTCGACGAACCCGCGGAGGGGCGGCCATCACTGCACACCCGCCATCGCCGGCCTCGGCGACCGCCACCGGTCGAGCCAGCCGAGCCACGGAGATCGCCCGCCGCCTCCGAAGCGGCTGCGCGCCGAAGAGCGGGGTGCGTCCAGCGCCCCCCCGAAGAAGCCCGTCTGGCAGCACCAGCTCTCGAAGCTGAGGAGGCACCAGATCAGGGCCACGTAGTTGCTTCGGCCGCTCATGTGGTCGTCGAGCTTAAGCTGGATGTAGGCGGGCTGGAACACGCCGCGCTTCGCCAGCGTGGCGAGCTTGGCTTCCACCCAGGGACGCAGCGCCCCCCGATACCATGACGCGTCCGGTGGGCCGAAGCCCATCTTCGGCTTGCGATAGACTTCGTCCGGGACCCAGGGCCGCACGGCCTCCCGGAACAGGATCTTCCCGGTCTGACCGTCCGACAGCTGGGACCAGGGGATCTGAAGCAGGTAATCGACGACCTCGTTGTCGAGGAGCGGCACGCGCGTCTCAAGCGAGTGGGCCATCGACAGCTTGTCCTCGAGGACGAGGAGGCCGTGCAGATAGGTCTTCGCATCGACGTACATGAGCACGTCCCACGGATCGCGGGAGGGCGCAGAGCGGATGACGTCGTCGATGGCCGCGAGGGGGTCGAAGCCCCCGGCGGCGGCGAGGAACTCCGGCGTGAAGGCCTGTGGCAGTTCGGCCGCAGGGATCGGGACGCTCAGCACCGACCGGTACACGCTGAACGGATCCACCGCGGCCCCATCGCGCGGCACGAGTTGGTACCGGCCGATGTAGCCGGCCGTCATCTCGTCGCCGCCCATGCCCGACAGCACCACCTTCGCATCGGCCGAGACGCGCTGTGCGATCAGGTAGTTCACGTAGGCCATGCCCATCCGCGGATATTCGAGCGCGCCGACCGTGGCGTCGAGCGTCCGCGTCAGCGAGTCCTGCGGGAGTTCGACTTCGATGCGATCGATGTCCAGCGCCGACGCGACGGAACGCGAGAAGTCGCGCTCGTCCACGAAGCGGTCCACGCCGACGCCGTCGAGGTCGAAGATGCAGGAATAGGCCTTCATCTTGGGGTCGATCCTGTGCCCCGCGGCCGAGATGGCCGAGCTGTCGATGCCCCCCGACAGGTAGGCGCTGACGGGTACGTCGGCGACCGCCTGGCGCCGCACGGCCCCCAGCAGGATCTCGCGGAACTCCCCGGCCTCCTCCTCCGGCGAGCGATCGCGGCTGCGGTCGAACACGAAGTCCCAGAAGGTGCGCCGCGTGCGCCGCCCCGGCGAGATCGTCTCGCAGGTGCCCGGCGGCAGCATGGCGACGCCGCGGAAAGGCGTCCGGCCGTGCCACATGTTCATCAGCGTGAAATATTCGACGATGCCCGCCGCCTCACCCTCCGCGGCGACGATGCCGCTCGCGTGGAGGGCGCGAACCTCGGACGCGAAGGCGATCGCCCCATCGCGGCCGGTCGCTAAATAGAGCGGCTTGACGCCGAGCCGGTCCCGCGCGAGGTGGAGCGTGCGCCTCCGGCAGTCCCAGACCGCAAAGGCGAACATGCCGTTGATCCGCTCGGCGAGCCTGTCGCCCCATTCCTCCCAGCCGTGCACCAACACTTCGGTGTCGGAATGGTCCGTGCGGAAGCGATGGCCGGCGGCTTCGAGGTCGGCGCGTAGCTCGCGGTGGTTATAGATCTCGCCGTTGAAGACGACCCAGACGGTCTCATCCTCGTTCGGCATGGGCTGCTGGCCGCAGACGAGATCGACGATCGACAGCCGACGGAAGCCGAACGCGCAGTCGGCGTCCTGCCAGAAGCCGTCGTCGTCCGGCCCGCGGTGCTTGATGGCGTCCGCCATCCGGCGCGTGCGCGCTCCGGCGTCTCGAAGCGCGCCGAAGTGGACCAGGCCTGCTATTCCGCACATGCGATGACCTCGACTGGTTCCGACCCGATCCGACCGAACGGCCTCGGCGCGCGCTGCGCCTACCTCGCCTGTTTCCGAGCGAACCGCAACCCGGTCCGGCCCGCGCCCGCCGCCGACCTGATGTAAGTGTCCGGACCTCAAGCGGTCGCGGTCTCGGGCGTCTCCCGAGGCGCGCCCGGCTCGGTCCGGAGCGCGGCATAGATGTCGCACAGGCGATCCCATTCACGGCCGGCGTCGAGGGTCTCCAGCGCCACCGGCACCGCGGCGCGCCGGGCCGCCAGGAAGTCCGGGTCTTCGGCGAAGCGGTTCATCTGGACCGCGATGGAGGCAGGATCGTAGGGATCGAAGGCCAGCCCCACGTCCAAACCCTCCGCGATGCGCACCGCCTCGGGAAAGTCAGCGACCAGGAGAGGCAGGCCCGCCGCAAGATACTCGAAGATCTTGTTGGGTAGCGCCAGGTAGAAGTTCCGACTGAGGTTGGGCAGCGACCACAGGCCCACGTCGGTGCCGAACGCCGCCGCCACGACATCGCGCGACGGCACCGGATCCGCAAGGATGAGGCGAGACTCAACCCCGGCCTCGCGGGCCACAGCTCGGTAGTGATCGCCGAACAGGTCCAGCGACGGCCCACGGATGACAAAAGTGACCTTGGGGGCGAAAGCCAACGCCTTGATGACGGGCTCCAACATCCGCGCGGGGCCTGTCCCGCCCTGATACATCACGACGAACGTGTCCGGCGGGAGGCCAAGTTGCTGTTTCAGCGGCGGATAGTTCCGGGTCGGGCTCGCGTTCAGCGGTGGGATATTCCGAAGGACATCGACGGTGCCGGCTGCTCTTCCGCACAACCATTCGAGCTCGCGGGCAATCGAGTGATTGACCGTGATGACCCGGTCGGCCAGCTTTAGAATGAGTCGTTCGGCCCATCGGAACAGCAGTCGTTTTCTGGGCTCATGCGGCTCCCAGGCGCCCGAGACATCATTGAAGGTGACATTCTCCGAATACCACTCGTGAAAATCGCAGACCAGGCGCGCACCTTTGTCGCGGGCTGCCCTGAGTCCGATCAGCGCAACCGTCAGATCGTGGCAGTGATAAGCGAACGGCTTGTAGCCCATCGCTGCCACGTACATGGCGTTGCTGACGAGCCAGGGCGCGGTCATGACGTAGCCCGATGTCGCCAAAGGCAGGAGGTGGAAGCGCACACTGGGTCCCCAATCGAGCGCCTGATCGGCCGCAGGCGGTTGCGACAGGTCCGGCGCTATAACGATGACGGACCACCCGGCCGAAGCGAGGGCTCGCGCCTCTCTCTCGACCCGTGGGTCGATACGGAGCGCCGAGACGACGAGCATGACGATTTCGGCGCCGGTCGATGTTCGCTCCCACGGCTCGAAGACGAGGAACGGCCTGATGGCTCTGCGCCAATCGAGAGGCACGAGATCGCCGAAGGTCCGGCTCACGACCTTCGGTGGCCGAGGCCGCCGCCATCGACCTCTCCTGTCCATCGGCTTCGCTCGCAGCACCGTGGCCCCTTCGTCGCACTGAGGGGCTGGGCGCTTCACGCGGACCTGCGGGGGAGCAGTCTCCTCAGGTCCGCTGCGCTCCGCCGCTTCGAGCCTGTCCAGAGATGCCCGGATGCCGCGGATGTCGTTGTCCAACGTTTCGCCGCGGTCGTGCAAGGCTCGAGCCCGACCGCCCTCTTGCGAGCTTAGATCGGCGAGAGCGGCGCGCACTTCTTCCAAGGATCGCTGCAGAGCGTCTATGCGTGTTCCGAGCGAGCGTCCGTGCGCAGCCGTTTCCTGGCGAACAGCGTCAAACTGGGTAGTGAGACCCTCCTGAAGCTTCCTGGTCCCGATGGCGCGCATCAAGAGACGCTGTGCGCTGACTAAGCTGTCCTTCATTCTAATATCACCTCGTTATCGCGAATACGCTCCACATTGCGCCTTGATTTCCCTACGTCATATAACCTTCGTGTCGCATTGATATACCGCTGATCACACGGAGGCACAACTCACAAAAGCACCGGAACGTCTCGCCCGTCACAGCTCAGAGCATATCGTTTCTCCGCGATAAGCACCCGGTTGCGTCCGTCGATCTCGATGTCCGAACTGAGCTTCCCTATGCGACGGAAGCTACTCGGCTGGAGACAGCAGGTGATTCGACCAGTCTGCAATAGACGGCGGTCTGCAAGGCCACGATGCGATCGGCTGAATGATAGCGCTCCATCCATGACCGATTGGCGGCACCGTCGCCGGCGAGGTCGGAAGGGTCCTCGATCACGCGGCGCATCGCTGCAGCGATGTTCTCTGCCGTCCGGCACGAGAAGAGCGGAGGTGCCTCTCCAAAGAACCTCTGGGACTGGCGATCGTCGTTGTTGGTGATGACGCGGCGGCCTAACATCATGGCTTCGAAGGTTACCCCGCTGAAGGACGCTATCAGGAACTGATCGATGGCGGCATCGGCGTGGAGATACTCCTTCCAAAGCTGGTGCTTCTGCATGGTCGGCACCCATTGGACCATATCGTCGATGCCGAGCAGGGCAATGCGCGCTCGGCTGGCCTCGAGGTCCTGGCCCCATGCGACCGATCTCAGCCTGCAGTGAAGCCCGGCGTCCTTCAGAAGACGGAGGGCCGCGAACACACGGTCGTTGCCCTTGGCCCAACCCGGGTCGCCGTCGACCCAATGCTGGCGCGTGGGGGTGAAAAACACCGCGAGCCCATCGGTGCGCGGCGGACGAACGCCGTTTCTTTGTGCAAACCGAGCGAATTTTTCGCTGTCGAAGGCGTGCGGCAGCGCCACGACGCGGTCGCCGGGCAGGCGCATGCGCTCAGCAGCATCGAGGTTATCGATGTTGGTGACAAAGGTCGCTTCGGCCGCTCGATAGCTCGCCATACACATCCTGCCCTCGCGAGTCTCCTCGAAAGGTATCGAACGGAGGGTGCCGTGCTCGTAAGCTACGAAATTCCTGGCGCCTGCAACGTAAGGCACAGCCGTATAGGTTGCGTATCCTTGCACGACGTCATAACGCGATAAGAGCTTTGGTAGATAGGGGTGCCACCACCATTGATAAAAGAACTCGAGTTCATCAGGCAGGTCAGCGCGTCCGATTTCCTCGAAAGACTTCCTGTTAGCGGCACGGATCGACTCGACGTTTCGCCGCATCATCTGGAGACGGCGTGCTGCGTCCCTGCTGATGTCGGCGGTACGCGCGAACCGGAGGAATTTGCGGCCGCGCCAACGCAGTCGACGAGCGAGTCCGGTCTCTCTTAGAAAGGCGGAACTGCCGGCCGCTTCGAGGGCACGTCCCAGCACCGACATGACTAGAGCATTGGCAGGGGTCACGAGATATGTCACCTTCTTGCCTGTCAGCCGATGGAGTGCGGCGATGGCGTGATCTCGCCACGTGCTCCGCCGCGACAAGAGCCAGCGTTCAAACGTCAGCATCCGCCAGAGCATCGGAGCCTTTCCGCTCTGAGCCGTCTTGGCCATCAAATAACGAAGGCAGGCATCCAGAGGTCCCGCCACGAACCACTCGGGCCGCCGAAATCCGTTGAGATTGACGCTCCACCAATCGGGAAAGAATGGATCGCCTAGATCTCCGACAAAATCTGCGTCTTCCCATTCCGGACACGCCATCGTGTGATAATAATCGAAGGAAAGGACATCGGCGTCGATACCTCGATCGCGCTGGATTTTAGCGTTGTTGTAAGCATTATTTGCTATATTGCCAATATGTAAGACGCGCAAAGGGCGCCCGCGTCGCTTCTCGAACTCGGTCAACCATGCGCGCATTTCGTGAACGCCAGGATGGTCTGGCTTTTCGTGCCGTTGGCCGCCAGTCTCGCCGTCGTGTTTCGCATCATGTCGCATGTCTCTAAACCTCTCTGAGAGGTGGAGCGGCAACGGGTTCGTATCACGCTCGTCCGAGAGGATGTCGAGCAACGGACGTATGGGGATCCTGGAGAGATGACAGCGCACGACGGGCATCATCGGCCTTGCTCTGCGGCGACCAACTCGAATGGTTTTTTCGGCTCCACATACGATGCCACCATGGCTTTGGCGATCATCGCCGGATCGTGCCATCTCTCGACGAAGCGCCGGGCGGCGAGCGACCAATCGGGCCACTCGGCCCGCCGATCCAGGACTGCCGCAATGTCCTCGGCGAGGTGCGCGGGACGGATGTCGCGGATTGGCAGTTCGGCGATCATTGCGGCCGGCACGTTGCAGAAATCCTCCTCCCGCATATAGCATAGGACAGGCTTGCCCATGGCCATCACTTCGACCGCGAAACCGCCGTACCAGCCGGCCAGGATCTGGTCGATGACGATGTCGGCACTCTGGTAGAGGCGCATCGCCTCCTCGTGCGGCAGACCTTCGACGAGAAGCAACTCGAAATCGTACCTGTCCTTGAGCGTTTCGAGAGCCGCCAGAATCGCCGGAGTCCCCTTGATGGCGCCGTCGCTCGGGGCGTGCACGATCGTGATGGTCCCTTCTACCTTCGGAGGGATCACCTCGAAATCGCTTATCTCCACGTTGCTGTAGGGAAGGAACTCGGCCCCATGCACGTAATGCCCGAGTTCGGGGTTGAGGTAGAAGACCTTGTCGGCGAGCGGCAGCGCCTCGTCGATGAAGGCCTGCCGGCGCGCGTCGAGGCTGTCGATGCAGTTGCCGAAGAACCTGCACGCCCCCTCGCGGCACATGGTGACCGCGTTGCGGGCGTTGGACAAATGCGCCAGGCGGACGTCACAGCCCTGCAGCGTGAAGAACACCCGTCGACCGAGGGTCTTCGCGACCTTCAGGTCCAGGTAGGGGTAGGGGCTGGGAGTGGCGAAATCGTCCCAGGAGAACAGCGTTCGTCCGAAATAGAAGTGCAGAACGTCGTAGTCCAGCGGGGCGCGAAGGCCGGCTTCCATTCGGGCATAGATCTCGGCCTCCGAGGCGCCGCCAGGTGCGCCCAGCACCTTGTCGGCCGGGTAGCGAAACGACGGTGCCGTCCAATGCACGACGAGGTCGCTCTTGAGGCCGAGCGCGCGCTCGTTGCGGGACAGCGTCCAGGGCTGGTTTCCGACGTTGGCCGGGGCATGGAGGACGCGGAGAAGGGCGCTCGACCCTCCATGGCTCGCCGAATTGACGGCCCCAGCGACGGCCTGCCGATCCGGCGTCTGCGTCTCCCCGGTCCGGGTCTGTTCCGGATGATCGGCTGTCGGCCGCGCGTCGAGGCCCGCAAGGGGCGGGAGCCGGCCGTCCTTGGCCGCGGCGCCATGCGAAAACAATTCTGCCCTGGCCTGGTCCTCGGACAGCCGGCGCATGCTCTGAACCTGTAGGACAGCCCGCTCCTGAGCGCTCTTCGCGGTCTCGAAGATCACGCCGATCCGGCCGGGCGCGTGCATCACGTTCTTCAGCAGGGCCGCGACCCTGCCCACACCGCGTCTGAGGCTCATGCTCCCCCGCCCGACATGTCTGTCCCGTCCTCGTCCCGCGTGATCGCTCGCCAAGAGGACGAGATTTGTTCCTTCAGCCCTACCATCAATTCCAACGACGAGGCGATGAATTTGGCATCGGTCGGATTCCCGCGACGATAGCCCGAACCGGTCCCCGTCGTCGCGAAGGCCGCGTCGGTCGGGAGAGGGCGCCAAACCTCGACGCGAGCCGGAGGGGCTCGGATTCACACGAGAATCTTGACATGCCACGTTTTGACGGTGACACACGTCGACCGATCGGGTCTCAGGTGGCCCGAGCGTCGCCAGACAGGTAGGGAACATGCGGGGTTTGCTCGCGCGCGCGCAGCATGGACTGATGCGCGGGCTCGGCATGAGAAAGCTGCGGGAGGCGCTCGACGCGAAATCCGACGCGACCCAGGCCGACCTGCTGTGGCGCCTCGATATTCTGCAGGCCGCCTTGACCGAGCGTGACCGGGTGGTGAGCGATCGGTTGGACATCTTGAACGAAGGTCTAGGAAGGCTCAGCAACGAACTGTCGAGTCAGGGCCAGTCCGCCACCGAGCGCGGCGATACCGATCAGGCGACACTCCGCGGCATCCGGACCATGTTGGACGTGGTGCAGAACCATGTCAGCCGAAGAGGTGGGTCGGCACAGACGCTCGGCGAACTCCGTGCGGAGATATCCGGTCTACGCGCGGATTTCGCCCTCCAGGCCGAGGTGCTGATGGACCATCTCGGCAGCAGAGGTGGGTCGGCACAGACGCTCGGCGAACTCCGTGCGGAGATATCCGGTCTACGCGCGGATTTCGCCCTCCAGGCCGAGGTGCTGATGGACAATCTCGGCAGCCGAACGTTCGGGAGCGTGCCGTGACGTACTCGACCGCCCGGGACGCCAGCGCAAGGCTTGAATCGCCATCCCGGCGATCGCTGAAAATCCTGCATGTCGGCAATGTAGCGCAGAACGCCTACATCAATGCGTCCATCCTGAGAGCCCGCGGCCATGACTGTGATGTCTTGGCTTTCGACTGGTACCATCCCGCCAGTTCGCCCGAATGGTACGAACTGGCCTTCTCCGACGTCGGTGCAGCCAGCCTCGGCGATGATCCGTATTTTCCGGATTTCTACGCGCTCGGCCGCGACATGCCGCTGGTCGGCGACTGGGTCGCGCACGGGCCCTGCCTGAATGCCCTGCAGTACCTTCTCCTCAAGCGTCGCGGCAATGCGAGGGCGCACGCGGCCCTCTCGACCCTGGCTTATCTGCGCTTCAAAGCCACGCAGCAACGCACGCTTGCGCCTATGCTGACCCCAATGTCGGAGGATGCATTTCGCAACAGGCTCGCCCATTACGATCTCGACCCGACGCTTCGGCGGAGGATTCTCCTCGGTCGAACTGCCGATCGATACTATGACTGGGTGCGGTCACGCGTGTCGAATCTGGCCGGGTCCCAATACATCTACAACTGGCATGCCCCTCTGACAGTTGGAACGCTCGACCAGTTCTTTCCATCGGATCCGGTCCTGGCGGGCGTGATGGGCGGTCTTCGCGCACGGGGGCTGGCAGAGGCGTTCGGCATCGAGTTCCGAGGCCCGAGGCTAGACTTCACGCATCTGGAGACGCTCGGCTTCACGAGCGCCGAGGTGACAGGTTATGGAACAGTCGCACCTCTGCTGCACGATCTCGCATCGCATTACGACCTCTGCATCTTCTACGGGGAGACCTGCAAACTCGCTCTTGCGGCCGGCATCCCGCGATACTGGGCGTTGGAGCACGGTTCGATCCGCAACGCCCCGTTCGAGCCGACGACGGAGGGACGCCTGCTCGCTGCGGCCTTCGCCGGCGCCGAGAAGGTGTTCCTCACCAACACCGACTACGCCACGGCGGAGCAGCGCCTCGAGTTCGCCGCCCATCAGAGAGTCTATGCCCCCCACCCGTTCGACGAGGCACCGGCCTTCGCCTTCCGCCGCATCTACCCTGGCCGTCGCGACCCGGACGGCACTGTCTTCTTCTGTCCGGCTCGCCACGAGTGGCGGTCGTGCCTTCTCGACCCTCACCTGAGCAAGGGCAACGACCGCTATTTGCGGGCGGCCCGCCTACTGCTCGACAGGGGGTGGAACGCATTCACCCTCCACCTCGTCGATTGGGGGGCTGACTGCAAAGCGTCCCGCGCCCTCATCGCGGAACTCGGACTCGAGCGGCACGTGAGATGGTCGCCGCTGATGTCCAAGCGGAAGCTCTGGGCCGCCAAGCTCGACGCCCACGCCGTCATCGACCAGTTCGGTCTCTCCGCGCTTGGCGGGGTGGGCTTCGAGGCGCTGGCGCTCGGGGTCCGGCTTATCTCGCGAGACGATGGGGTCAACAACGCCACGTTCTTCGGAGAGCCGCCCCCCATCATGGCTGCCTCGACGCCGCATGAGATCGCGGCGCGCATGGAGGCCGTGATGCACGATCCCGAGGACGCGGCCGGCATCGGCGAGAAAGGGATGGATTGGGTGAGCCTGCATCACTCCGCCGACCGTATCCACGATCTCCAGATCGCGGCTCTGTCGGATCGATCCCCGTCGCTCTCGACGTCCCGGCGAACGCGGGCAGATCCGATCAGCGCATCATAGGCGGGGATCGACGCACCTGGACAGGCCCTCGTCGAGCCGGACGAGGGAGGACAGGTCGAAGAGCGCCCCGAGCCGCTCGACCGGCGGCGATAAGTCGAGTGCCGTTCCCGTGCCGACATCGAAGAGCGGCGCCGACCCGAGGCCGCGACCGATGAGCTCCGCGACCTCCCGGAGCGTCGTCGCGTGCGGCGAGGCCACGTTGAGGGTCGCGTTCCACGCCCCCTCGACCGCCCTCGCCACGACCGAGCAGAGATCGTCGATGAAAATCGGCGCGAGCCGCATCCCCTCGCCGTCGGCCGACACCTGCACGGCCTGGCCGCCGCGCACGCGGTCGATCAGGCTCGGGATCAGCCGCGCCGTCTGCCCCGGCCCGTAGGGGGTGAAGAGCCGCAACACCGCGAGCGGGAACAGCGCCGCGTAGGGCCGCGCGATCACCTCGGCGGCCAGCTTGGAGGCGCCCAGCATGGAGGTCGGCGCCAGCGGGGCGTCCTCGCCGAGCCCTCGGTCGAAGGGCTCGTAGACCGTGCCGGTCGACAGGAGGCAGAAGCGGGACGCGCCCGCCCGGGCCGCGTAGTCGAGGAGAGCCGCCGTACTGGCCGCGTTGACGGCGAACATTTCCGCCGCGTCGCCCGGAAAGGCGCGGTAGTTGCGCGCCTGCGCGGCGTGGACGATGGCATCGATCCGTTCGGGGAGCGCCGCGGGAGCCGGCTCGGTGCCGAGGTCCCAGCGCACGGCGCCCGGCTCCTCCGCGGGGCCGCGCGTGACGGGAATCGCCTCATGTCCCGCGGCGGCCAGACGGCGCATCAGCGCCCGCCCCACGAAGCCGGTCGCGCCGGTGACGAGGACGCGCACCCGTCAGTTCGCCGGCCGTGTCACGAGAACGGAAATGCCGTTCGGGTTCGCGTCGTTGAACCGGTACTCGACGGCGCCGAGTTCCTCGATCCAGCCTTCGACCTCCGCGTGGGTGTGCTGCCAAGCGTCGTGGGGGTGATACCAGTCAAAATTGACCATATTGTTCGTCTCGTAGTCGAATGCCTCGTTCCAGAAGCACTTGACGAAATTGTAGTACAACAGCCGCTGTACGTCATGCACCCCGGCCGGTATGCCGAGCACGTCGATCGGCTTCGTCAACGTGATCGTGGCGTTGAGCCGGCTGAGTTCGCGCCCGAGTTCCGTGAGCGGCTCGCAGGCTTCGTAGCATTGTTCCGGCGCGAGCCCGGTGAACGTGTCGCGGATGTGGCCATCGGTGAAGCTGCGCGTGGCCCCCATCTGCCGGTAAACGTAGAAGAAGAACTGGCCGCCCGGCCGCACCTTGCGGTAGAGCGCCTCAACGGCGGCCTTTGTGTCGGGCGTGTGGTGAAGCACGCCGTCGGCGATGATGAGGTCGAAAAACGCGTCCGGGAACGGAGCGGCCATGAGGTCGGCCTGCACGACGGAGCAATTCGCGAGCGAGCGCGTGTTCTCGAACGTTGTGTGGGCGGCTTCCGAAATGTCGAGCGCGAACACCTCGCCCCGGCAATGGCGCGCGATGAAGCGCGTGTTGAAGCCGGAGCCCGGGCCGACTTCGAGGACGCGGCCGCGGTCGGCGTAAAAGCCCGGCAGATCCGAACGGTCGCCGAGCCCGAATTTTTTCGTGTACCAGCCGAACAGGAACTCCTCGTGCGCGGGCTTGATCCCGTAGCTCCTGAAGCGGTGCCACTTGTCCGAGAACGTGACGTTCGTCTTGGCCTGCTTCTCCGCCGCCTCGCTCGGCGACGCGTCGGCCCGCGGCGCCAAACCGTGCCGGGCACTGAAATCGGGGAGTTCGGGCTGCATGGCGCCCGACAGGAAGCAGGGCACGCCGCGCAGAATCGGGAACCAAGCCCCGTCGCGGGCGCGGAGCACACCTTCCCGGACGTGGTCCCCGTCCTGCTCGAAAACCTCGAGTCGCAACGGCGCCGAAGGATCGGCGGGGTCGCGCAGGGCGTCGACGGCTTTCTCATGCATGAGGCTGTGGTCCGGTGGTGCGGAGGCAACGGCTCGGGATCAGAAATATTCCTCGCACACCTGCTCGAGGTTGAGCAGGGACCAGATCAGCAGGCGGCGGTTCTCACGGCCCTGGAGGTGGTCGTCGACGAGCGCCAGCACGGTGTCGCGGTCGAGGTAGTCGTAGATGCGCGCCTGCCGGTCGACCAGGCGCCGGCGGACGTAGTCGATGCTTTCGCCCCGGAACCAGCTTGCGTCCGGCGCCGAGAAGCCCTGCTTGACGCGCTCCGCCACGGAGGCCGGGATGTGCCGCGCCATCATGCGGCGCAGCAGCAGCTTGCCGTCCCGCGTGCGCTCGAAATAGCGGTCCGTCTTGGTGCCGGGCTCGTTCTCGTTGAAGCGCACGACGTCCGTGAGGTTGCCGAGCTTGAGGCGCGCGGGCAGCCGCATGGCGAAGTCGACGAGGTCGTTGTCGAGGAACGGCACGCGCGTTTCCAGCGAATGCGCCATGCTCATCTTGTCCTCGACGACCAGGAGGCCGTTGAGGAAGGTGGTGGCCTCGAAGTAGAGCGAATGGTTGACGTAGTCCTCCGGGCGGGTCAGCCGGTCGGCGTGCTCGTGGAACACGCCCCGGAAGATCGCCAGCGCGTCGACCCCGGCGGCCTCGGCCGCGATGGGCGCCAGGAGCTTCGCCAGCCGGTCCGGCGGCACCAGCCGCTGCCAGAAGGCGAAGTATTTCTCGATGTAATGGTCGAAGTCGTCGTTCACGACGGCGCGATAGTAGCGCCACGGATAGCCGCCGAACATTTCGTCGCCGCCCACCCCGGACATCACCACCTTGACGAACTTGCCCGCGAGCCCGGCGGCATAGAAGTTCGGGTAGCACTGGCCGACGCGCGGCTCCTCCAGCTGTCGGGCGAGCCGGGGGATCACCCTCTCCATGTCGCCGGCCTTGAGCACCATCTCGTAATGCTCGGTCTTGAACAGGTACGACATGTATTCCGCCGCGCCGCGCTCGTCATAGCCGAGCTCGACGCCGGAAGCGGAGTTGAGGTCGAAGCCGACCGTGAAGCTGCGCAGGTAGGGGCGCTGCTTGGCCGACAGCGCGGCGATCGACCCCGAATCGACGCCGCCCGACAGGTAGGTGCCGACGTCGACGTCGCTGACGAGCTGGCGCGACACTGCCTGCTGGAAAAGGAAATCGAGCTCATCGAGGGCCGCGGTCTCGTCGACAGCGCCTTCGGGCTCCTGGAAATGGTAGTCCCAGTAGCGCACCGGCTCGGGCTCGGCCGCCGAGCCGGGCCTGATCTGCAGGTAACAGCCCTGTGGCAGCAGCTTCACGTCCCGGAACAGCGTGCGGTCGGTGAAGAAGTTCTGGAAGTTCAGGTATTCCGTGAGCCCGGCCGGGTCCATCCTGGCCGACAGGGCGCCGTGGGCCAGGATGGCCTTGATCTCGGAAGCGAACAGGAAGACCGAGCCGGCCTGCGCGTAATAGAGCGGCTTCACGCCGAAGCGGTCGCGGGCGAGCGTCAGCGTCCTGAGCTCGCGATCCCAGATCGCGAAAGCGAACATGCCGTTGAACCGTAGCAGCGCGTCGAGCCCCCAGGCCGCGAAGGCTTGGAGCAGCACCTCGCTGTCGCTGCGTGACACGAAAGAGCGTCCGCGCGCCGTCAGCTCCGATCGCAGCTCCTGAAAATTGTAGATCTCGCCGTTGAAGGTCAGGGTATAGCGGCCGTCGTCCGTGACCATCGGCTGGCGGCCCAAGGGGGAGAGGTCGATGATGGCGAGCCGCCGGTGGCCGAGCGCCAGCGGTCCGTCGACAACCTGCCCTTCGCCGTCCGGCCCTCGATGTCGCAGGGCATCGCACATCGCGGCGACGCGGACCTGCGAGGCAGGGGCGCCGTCGCGGTGCAGGATTCCTGCGATGCCGCACACTTGAGGGCTACTGCCTCTCGGCCGACGCGACCCGCGCCCGCCGCGTCTCGACCTCGCTCATGTGCGACTTGCGCCACTTGATGAGGTCGCGCAGCCCCTCCTCGAGCCCGATCTCCGCCTTGAAACCGATCTCCTCGGCGGCCCGCTTCGGGGAGCCGATGCGGTTGCGCACCAGGGTGGCCTGACTGCGCGGCGCGTACTGGATCGGCTGGTTCGATCCGGTGAGGTTCAGCAGCAACTCGGCGAGTTCCTTGAGGGAGGTCCTCTTTCCGGTGCCGACGTTATAGAACCGGTCCACCGCCTCGGACTTGAGCGCGCAGAGGTTGGCGGCGGCGCAATCTTTCACTGCGACGAAGTCGAACGCCTCGCTGCCGTCGCCGAGGATCGTGGGTCCCTCGCCGCGATCAATCGCATCGAGCATTTTCATGATCACGGCAATGTAGGCGCCGCGGTAGTCCTGCCGCGGGCCGTAAACGTTCATGTAGCGCAGGCCGGCGACGTTGAGACCGTAGCGGTGGTGGAAGGCGCGCGCCATCGCCTCACCGGCGATCTTCGTCGCGCCATAGAAATTCTTGTTGTTGAACGGATGATCCTCGGTCATCGGCTCCTCGACGGCGTCGCCATAGACCGAGGCCGAGGAGGACATGACGAGCCGCTGGACGTTGTTCTTTACGCAGGCTTCGAGCACGTTGAACGTGCCACGGACGTTCACGTCGAAGGCGGAGCGGGGAAAATCGTGACATTGCAGGAGCCACAGCGCCGCGAAGTGCAGCACACCGTCGGCACCCTTGAGAGCGGCATCGAGAATATCCGTCTGGGTGATGTCGCCGCCGGCCTCGAACAGCTTGACCCGCGGATCGCCCATCGCCTCGGCCAGGTTCTCGTGGGTGCCACGCACAAAGCTGTCGAAGATCACGATCTCGGCGACGTCCTCGGCGAGGAGTTGATCGACGGCGTGCGAGCCGATCAGCCCCGCGCCGCCAATCACGACGATGCGTTTGCCTTCCAGTCTCACGACCGCGTCCTCTCCCGGTTCCGGTACGCCACGGTCGTCAACACCCGCGACCGCGTTCTTTCACAGCGAATGCGAGGCGGACCCGAGCGCCTGATCGCGCGAGCGACCGAACCGCCGCGCTAGCAGTTGTGACGTTGCTTAATCGGTCCTCCGAGTAAGGTCAACGCGCCCCTGCGAACCGGTGTCGGCACGACGGCCCGGCGTCCCTCGGGCGCTTTCCTCGACCAGGAAAGCCAGCTCCGGGTCAGGCCTGTTTCGCGACACGGCGGATCGCGAATCCGGGCCGTGACCCGATGCGCCGTGTCGCATCAAGGATGGAATCAGCACCAGACACAGGATCGACAGCACCTGCGATGCCGTCCGGCATAGGGGGTTGCGCAGGAAGCTCGGCTCGAGCCGCCTGAGCAGTCCGGCCCGTTGCGCGAACGCCAGCAACGATCCCCAGCAGAGCGCGTCGACCGGGAGGAACGCGAGAAAGCTGCCGGCGGGTCGGTGGAAAAAGGCCAGCAAGATGATCGGAAGCGTCAGCAGGACCAGGCGCAATCGGGTCGGCAGCCGGCTGACCACGGGAAAGACGAGATAGAACTGCTCCTCCAACGTCAACGACCAATATATGCCGAAAGTACCTGTCCAGAGGGGGAAAAGGAAATTATAGGTGAAGGTCGCGGCGGCACCCGCCTGGATAAGATTCTTGTGAAAATCTCCAAAGCTGCCACCGCGATTAAACAATCCCGCCAGGACCAGCATACATATAATCCAAAACAAGGCCGTTGGAACAATCCGGAAGAATCTCCTGCGGTAGAAGTCGCGCCAAGCTCGGATGAACAGGCCGTTTGCCGGTTCGAAAGAAGCCGCAAAACCGCGCGTAATGGCATATCCGGAGATGACGAAGAAGAGATAGACCCCTCCCCAGAACTACGCATACGAGTAGACTGTCGTGAGCGCGTGGACGGGAACGACGAGCGCCGCACTGATATGGGCGACGAGCGTCAGAAGGATTGCCACCCCTCTGAGATGGTCGATCTCGGCGATGTGGGAGCGCGTCGTCAACGTGATCCGCCTAGAGCGCCTGCCGACCTCGACGAGGTCAGGCCTTCGTGAGGTTCTCGCGGACGGCTGCGATGATGTAGTCTTGCGTGCCCGCATCGAGGTAGGGGTGCATCGGCAGGGCGACGACCTCGTCGGCGGCCCGGTCCGACACGGGGAGGCCGTTCCCGGCCGTAGGGTATCGACGATACGCGGTCTGGCGATGCAGAGGTGCGGGATAATAGATCGCCGTCGGGATCCCACGGATTTTGAGATGCGCCATGAAGGCGGCGCGTCGCTCGCCCGGGACCCTGATGGTGAACTGCGCCCATACGGAAGAACAATCGACCCTGAGGGCGGGAACGTCGACAACGCCCCGCAGACCCTCGATGTAACGCGCGGCGATCCCTTGACGTCGCTCGATCTCGTCGGGGAAGATCGCGATCTTCTCCAGAAGCACGGCCGCCTGAAGCGTGTCGAGCCGCGAGTTCATCCCGATGCGGACGTTGTCGTATTTGTCGGCGCCGCGGCCGTGAACGTGGAGTGATCGCATCGTCGTCGAGTTCCACATCCCCATAGAGCGCGACGTTGTTCTGGATCTTGCGGCCGCTGCCGACCTTGACCCTCGGGCCGACCATGACGTTCTGCCCGAGCACACAGCCCTCGCCGATCTCGACTTTGTTTCAGGACGTGGACGAAGTGCCAGATGCGCGTGCCGGTCCCGACTCTCGCGCCCGGGGCGACATCAGCCGGCGCGTGGATCCGCACCCCCGGGAAACGGGGGTCGTCTCGCATCCCATCGGACAAGGCGGCAATCACGTGACCGGGCCCGATCCGTCCGGAACGAACGGGTGACGCGCCCCGCCCGACACCAGGGGGAGGGAACGGAACTCCGACACGACGCTGATGCACGGGCGAACGTCAGCGAGCCCGAAGCTCCTGCCCGCCAGGATTTCCTCGTAGCTCCGGGTGTGGAGATCGGTGAAGCCGTCGGAGAACTCGAAATCCTCCCCGTCCACCGTGATGGCCCGGAAGGTCGTCTTGCGGTCCCTGACCTCGGGCGGCAGATCGCCGCTGTCGACCGACAGGAACCAGCGGACGTCCGCCCTCTCGTAGCTCAGCGTTCCCGAGGCTCGCCGCGGGTCCCGAAGCGTGCAGGTTTGCGACAGCAACTCGCCAAACACGAAGTGCAGCATATCGAAGAAGTGCACGCCGATATTAGTCGTCACCCCGCCCGACTTGGCCTCGTCGCCCTTCCACGAGGCGTGGTACCAGCGACCGCGCGAGGTGATGTAGGTGAGGTCGACGTCGTGGCGGCGCCTGGACCCTTTCACCCGCTCCTGCAGCGCCTGGATCGCCGGGTGGAGCCGCAACTGCAGGATGGTCGATACCTTGCGCCCGGTCTCCCGTTCCAGCTCCAGCAAGCCGTCGATGTTCCAAGGGTTGAGGACCAGGGGCTTCTCGCAGATGGCGTGCGCGTCGGAGCGGAGCGCGAACCGCACGTGCGCGTCGTGGAGATAGTTCGGCGAGCAGATGCTGATGTAATCGAGCTTGGTGCCACGCCGGCGAAGCTTGTCGACGTGGCGATCGAAGCGCTCGAATTCGGTGAAGAAATGGGCTCCGGGAAAGGTGCCGTCGATGATCCCGACGGAGTCGTTCGGATCGAAGGCAACGAGGAGGTCGCCGCCGACCTCCTTGATCGCCTTCATGTGCCGGGGCGCGATGTAACCCGCCGCACCGATCA
>JAABUP010003126.1_pt1 | contig 29905 bp, 33 predicted proteins | sample 5559201 | NCBI WGS metagenome assembly JAABUP01 (sample SAMN10711887, study PRJNA513373) | rock metagenome | isolation source: Antarctica rocks | place: Antarctica | reverse complement strand
GGTGTCGGAATAGTTGGGAGGCTAGCGACCGTTGAAGGGAAAAGCAAATACGCTTGTCGGAGCCGACCTATACCTCACCTTAAGCTGCTTACTACAGCATCTATTGTCGAGGTGAAGACAGCCTAACAATGGGAAACGAAATGCGTGTACAGAGAAATTAAGGCAACTCCTGAGCAACTATCAGGGGACGACGGCTTTCGATGCCGATGGGTCTACACATGGGCGTTAAGATGTATTCACACAATCATCGAATCAGGTAGTGTGGTCCTGACAAATTGTCTAGTGCTCCATTTCAACCCATACATACGACATCCATACCACCCACACTCAATCACAAAGACCGTAGTCCTCATCATAACTATCCGTACCCAAAGTCCCCCTAACATGGTAAATAGCTGCAGTAGAACACGTGGTCATCGAAGGCACTGAAGCCCCACTCTGTGAAACACGATGCTCCTATCTGTCGTTCGTGAGACATGAAATTTTCGTTCTTTGGCTGTGGTTCCTTGTGGGATACGCTGCCGGCTATCCTGAGCTCCTGACCTCAATAGAGACTGACCTTGGGTTGCTATTTCGTTGCTTGCTCGGCGCTTGGTGCAGTGATGGAGGAGGGTTCAGCTGGGCTTTGGATTTGGCTTCGGGGTGAGTCGTAAAGGAGTGAGGAGTTTGGGGGGTGATGACTGGGTGGTTTTTAAATGGGTTGTAGGGTTTTCAGGGGTGAAGTCGTTGTGGGTTTGAAAGCGGTGCGTTGGTCGTTTATTGGTTGTGGGGGTTGGGGGTTGGGCGTTGCTGACTTGCTTATTACGTGTTGGGTTCTGAGTGGAAGATCCATGAAAATTGGCTTTAGGATGACACTTTTGTTCTCGTCTTTGGTATTCTCCGGTTGTGGATATTTGGCTGGCGGTACTGGGATTTGAGCGGCTTGCTTTTGCGAGCACGGCTTCTTCTGGATTGCCATTTCTCCATGTGTTTCTGCTGCGGAATTAAGGATCTGCGAGCTGTGCACAACGCGGAAGATTGAGTGGGTTGATTGTGGATCTCATGTAGAATCAAGAATCCTGGAGTGCACGGCTTTTTCGATGTCCTGCACCATGGATCTTGTCAAATGGAAGTTGTTCGAGTGGTTGGGGTTGCCTTAGTTGAGCCATAAACATCTCAATGGGTGTCGTTTGTTTCAATGACATATCATTGCAGGCTGGAGGTTGGTAAACTCAGGCGAGCGGTTTCCAAATCTCATTGAAACACTGAGTTCGGTTTCCTAAGCGTTCGAGTACAACTTAGAAAGAATGTCAAGGGTCACACAATTTTGGATAATTCATGCAAGCCGGTGGAATCTGGAGAGATTCAATGCCGCTTGATGCATTAGAGGATCCCGTGAATGTAATGACCGCTACCAGAGGCTCGAAAAGTAGATTGGTATTGATGCTTTTTGTCTCGGCCGTAAAGATCTGTGATTTGTATCAGCTTTGCAAACGGTACGAAGACAGATTCATCGCAGACCCTCGTGAACGCTTTCCAAACGCGAGTTCATTGAGAAGTGATATAACGGAACCCTCTTCGTAGGAACGCACGCATTCGCGCTTGTGGTTTGGGCAGTAATTCTCATTGGGTATCTCATATCCCATCCAGGCTATCCAGAAAGCGATCCGCAAGCTTCTCCCCCCTCTTGCTAGCAATCATCTTCTTCCTCTCCTCCACCTGCTTCTTCTTAGCCTCTTTTCTCTCCTCTCTCTCCCTCCTTCCCCTTTCCGTCTCCGCCCTCTCCCTCTCCAACGCCTCCATCTCTTGCTTCCTTCCGTCGCTGTCTTTACTGAATTGATAGAACCCCACGCCCTTGCTCCTGATCTCTTTACTGGCGTCGTAATGAACTTCCTCTGGTGGCGTCATGCTCCGGTCCCGCTTCCTCGCCAATGTCTCCATCTGGGCCGCTATCGGCTCGTCTGGATTAAAGGCGGCTGCTTGTATCGTGTCGCCGTGTATGAGATTTTCGGGCCTTGAGGGTCTTGCTGAGAATTGCGAAAGCTCCTCTGTAGCATAGGCCTGTGCGTTCCGCTTCCTCAGCTCTCTCGCAGCCTCTGCTCTAGTGCCTCTCCGCTGCCGCCCAAACTCATCCTCGTACTCCACAAGCTCTTCTTCCTCGCTATCGCCACCGCCATCATCAGAAGAGGTTTCATCTTTACCCCCATTCCCACCTTCTTGCTCTTCAGCCCATTTCCGATCGAAATCAACCAGCGCATTCTCCTCTTTGTTTGTGCGACCATCTGTGGGCGGCACGTAATCTCCCCGCTTCATACTCGCATAAAGTCTGGCTTTCTCCTCCATCTTCCGCTTTGCCCGTTTAAAGGTCGCTGAATCGACCGCTTCGCTGCTTTGGGCATGCATTTGGGGACGAGCGATGCCATCCTCGGAAAGGTCGGCTAGGGCCCGCTTTTTGCTACCGCGGTTGTGGGCAGTAAATATGGAGTCTTTTGGCTCCTTTGAAGGGCGTGGTCTACCAGCTGATGTTGCGTTGCCAGAAGGTGTGGACAGGAGGGATGAGAGGGTGGAGGTAAAGACGTGGTTGCTGGGGCCTGTTGCGGAGGTGGACTTGGCGGCTTTGGGACGAGGTTGCCCGTAGAGGGAGGATGTGGAAGCCATTTTCTTATTTGATTGCGTTGAAGAAAGCCTGGGAGGATCTGGATTCTGAATTCCTTGTTCTGACAATTCCACCACAGTGCCAGGTAGTGACAGTGATTTCTGCAGGGCTGAGCACGAGCCATCAAAACCGTACTCTACATGCCTTGCGTTCCTAGCAACAAGTCTTGAATTAAAGGACTACAATACTACTCCTTTGACCCGCATAGTACTCGTGAATTCAGCATTGCCTTTTGATTATTTTGACTGGAACAAATTGTCTTCACTCACAGCGCTCGACATTGAACCAGTCCTTAGGCCTCCGCAGAAGTCAAGATTGAGGATCCAAAAACACTGATTTCAAAGAGTAATTCTACAAGCATCTCCTACATAGTAATCAGGCAAGTTCCTCAGGTCCTAATATGTATTCAATGTGAGTTTTCGTCGGTCATGATTCAAGTTCGCCATTGGAATTTGCTGGAGAGCCTTGTTGAAAGTCTCAATGGCGAAGCATCTGAACTATTATGTTCTCGCATCCTGGTAATGCTGGACTGTATTGGTGATCATTCAATTTATTGGACGCGCTCATTTTCCTTATGCAATGTCATGCGAAGGGGCGTTAACGGTGGGGCTTCTGTAGGCACCGGTGACGCTATATGTTGCAAGGCTACGTAACGAACTCGAAAACCTCAGCTGTTTATAGTGGCAAAGATGCCTCAACTTGCCTTGTCGGCAGTCACACAGAGCAATGAAATATCATGAGCAGCCTCAGAGGATCTTTAGATCACATTGGGAATTACGATGGTTGATTATCCTCCCAGCCAGATGAAGGAAGAGGAGAAGACGGATAGAATACCTGAGGTGCAACTGAGCCACGACAAGAACCATCAAGACATCATACCTCCAAATCTGTTTCGCAAACTCTGGCTGAAAGTAACGGATGACAACGGCCTGACGCTTCATGGCTTTCGACGTTTCAAGACAACTCATCTGCTGAACCTACGCTTTCTGGAAGAAGAGATCGATAAGCTAGATCATGATATATACCAAGCTGGGTTAAAGCTGGGATACAAGCCAACTCCTGTCGACAAATTGGGGCTTCGGCATGGAAAAAGGGATGCTAATGCTCTGGATGCAGAGCAAGTCATAACTGGAGAACTTGTCTTGAAGTTGCGTGATCTGCTTCGGCAGTATGGTATGTCGATCTGGAAAAGATCTAGGCGGATATTGCTTTGAGCTGACTTGTTAACGTCTTCAGATGAAGGCTTGATTGCATTCAATAACATTATGCTCATGGAGACGTTTGCCCTGGCAGACAGTAATTGGGAAGCAGGCCTTCGCACCGACTTGAATGCGTATGAGACCTATAAAACGAGGCTCGTCCGAGTAGACCAGGCGCATCGCAGCGGCTCAAGAGACGTTCTACGGCACACGCTTCGCAAATGCCTGCGTGCCTTCTGGTTCTTTGTTCGTTCCGAGGGGAAGAAAGCAGCGACAGGTGAACCCTACACGTCGGCTTCAACATTGGAATCGAATATAAGCAGGTCCTTTCAGAATACAGCTCGTCTGGCAGAGTTTGTCACACGCTTTCTCGTGGCTTTACTGGCAGCTGCTTTCCTTGTGGTTCCATTGATTGTCTTGTCGCATCAATCGAGCGGTGCAACTCATCTGACGACAATTTCCATTTGTATTCTTGTATTTTCTTTACTTGTGTCGCTTCTGTCAAAAGCTTCGAATGAGCAAACTATGGCGGCGTCTGCGGGGTATGCAGCGGTTTTAGTTGTCTTTCTTTCTAACAGCTCTAAAAGTTAGTTGGCTTTGCTCATAGAAAAGGGGGCGTAATTGCCAAGATTCTTGAGATGTCGCTAAAAACGTACTGCACGTACAGCACAACATGGTGTGCTGGCAGCCAGTCAAAGCCTCTCGCAGGTCACCCACAACCACGTTGATCAATTAGCGTAATCCAGGTATATTGCCCAACGGCAAGACGCGGGATTCTTTCATTCTTCTTCATTACAAAGAGTGGTACTTTGGGCTTCCGCCCAAGCAAGGCTGTCGCAGCCTCGAGGCTCATGGGAAGGCCACACTCTCAGTCTGCCATTCAATATGCCTAGTATCATAGCACTGGTCCATAGAGCTGCCGTTTGTCCTCGGCTGTGCATCCTGCGTACCTTGATGGGCCGGTAGCACCTGACTTGAAGTATCTTTTCAGGTCTGACATTCTCGAACCACCCACGCCCGCTTTGGCAGGCGGAAGTCCAGCCTGATCGTTATGGGAGGCTCAAAAGTTTGTTCGCGATTCTACAAGCCGAGCCATGCTGCCTGTATGTAGCACAAAACTCCTTCCTGGGTACGGAAGTTACAACTAAGCCTTGTGTACTCGTCACACATACAAGATGGTCGGCACCGCATAGTCCGTTGAACTCGCAACATCGTGGAGCTGAAGTCTCTCCATAATCCAACTACCCGATACTGATTCTCAACTGGAATCTGATCAGCTTGAAATTCGCATAGGGCAATACAAACACGTCCCGATATCAAGCCATGGCTATCGGACCATAGCTCCAATCGGCGGACTACAGTGTGGGCTGGCTTTGCGCTATAGCCGAGAGCGAATTGATTGCGGCAAGATTTATGCTGGATCGCTGTAACCAAGAGCCCATGGACCTCAATCGGTTTGATGAGAATACATACTATTTTCGGTGATATTAACGGCCATAACGTCGTGATTACATGCATGCCTCCTGGGTAATCCGGTCTCGTTTCCGCTTAAAAGCTTGTGCAGCCGCTGAAACAAAGCTTTCGGAACCTTGGCATACATTTGTTCGTAGGTATAGGCGGGGGTATACCTCGCAATCCCTCACCTGAGGATCCTAATAACGATGTCCATCTTGGCGATGTTGTCGTGGGCTGGGCAAACCGGACAGGGGTCCCTGCTGTTGTTCCGTACAATTACAAGAGATTGCGAGATGGGAATCGATCTGAGCTTCTAGGGTTGTTAGACAAGCCCAGCCGTCAGCTCCTGAATACCCTGAACCCGATATCGAGCGACCGAGAAATGAAGAGAAGCAGATTTCATTGCAACCTTCAGAGGCTAGCAGATGTGCAAAAGTTCCAGCACCCAGGCCTTGATAACGATATCCTTTTCGAGGCGGACTACTCCCATGTCGATGCCAAGTCTACAGAGACCACTTGTAGCCATTGTGACCGCGAGCACCTAAAGGAAAGACGACCCCGAGAAACGACGATCCCACAATTCCACCAGGGTACCATACTTTCAGGTCATATGATCATCCAAAATGCTCGGGCTCGGGATAAACTCAGCAAAGAATACTACAATGCCATTTGTTTTGAAATGGAAGCTGCGGGAGTCGTCGAAGACACATATTGTCTGGTTACACGAGGCATTTCTGATTACGCGGACGGTCATAAGCCCCTATCTTGGGAATATTACGCTGCAGGGACTGCGGCAACGTTCGCACGAGACATATTGGAGAGGATACGACCTGCGTTGGTGGAATCTATCAAATCTGAACCTATCGGTATGGAGGACCCGTGAAGTGTTGCAATGTTTTTGAGTTGGTGGGGGACAGATCTACTGAGGTGCGATCACTTAGTGACTGGGTGCCTCTTCTGATTCTTTGCCTTCTGATAGATCCAAAAGACGGAATTTCAGATCTCGTAACCAAAGCTGAACGGTTCAAAAGGCCACAGCGAGGAGGTATCGAAAAAGACCTTGCCATTGCGATGAGCATCCTCGAGCAAGCGCGCAGCATGCTACTCCATTCAGGCATTACTGATCCTTGCCTGAACCTCAAGGTCTATTTTCGCTTGATGACTGTCGCGTTGGACCTCGCCCATGACGGAGAGTGGACTATTGATTGCAGATTGAACCAGCATCGATTGGCAGAGGAGTACGGGGTTCGGGCAATGACAGCGGCTCGCATGACCGGCAATGCAAGCAAAATGGCACAAGTCAGGTTGGAGCAAACTTTTTGGAAGGGCAGGGAGGCTGAACTGGAGGACAAGAGAGTTACAGATCCCTGGGAAATTCGAAGAGTGAAAGATGAGGCACTGAAAGAGATGAGGATAGCGATGGAAGAATTGAAGGTATCAGATCGAGACAAATTTGAGAGATATAAACCTCGGGTCTCGAATTGGCAAAAGCGCCTCTCTGGACCTTAAGCCAATTGCCTAAATAAATCCTACAGACCTCCCATAGACGTGTACGTATAGAGAATGTATGTCCTGTGCTCCGAGCCTCCTGGGTATGAATGACGCGCCGTCTCAACCCCTTCCCTCCAACTCCATGCAAACATTCTGAATGTTGCACGCAGCCTCCGTAATCTTCATCAAACGTTTCACATTGTAGTACTAAATACTGGGCCGCTCGTCGAAAGTCAACGAGCCCCAACGTGGGTCCTGCCTGCCGACTTCTCCAAATCTTGCCGTGTAAGATCCAACATTGCAAGGCCCAGACCCCACCACACCCCCGTATCCCGGCCTCAGGGTCACCCCATCAGCTGACGTCGAAGGATTGCGGACGCTATCTTCGTACCACCGATCGGGGTAGGGGAGCGGACTGATCTGAGCTGCCTTAAGACCTGAGACGGTTGGATTTTCGGAGCCCCTAGAACAGCTTCGGCAAAAGGACGAATCTCCAATGCCCGACAAAGCTGAGGATGAGGGTCGATGAGCTGGAGACATCTCGGAGCTATATGGATATAGTTGGCCACCACGGAGCATTACCGCGCTTGGTCTGGCTGGAGTTCCTGGGTGAGTTCGTCGATGCTGTCGCTCTGGCTTCCGAATATCTTCTAACGACCGGCTGTCGAAGCGCCTGCTTGAACTCTGGGCGGGTTGGTAGGTTCTAGACCGACCTAGCTGACTGGAAACTACACTGGACCTGGCGGGGCCAGGTAACAGCCGCGGCTGGTGTGGGAAGTCCTTTATCGCGTGAGTAGTATCGAAGTCGAGCTCGTTCGAATCGTATCCTTGGATCTGCCGCATGGGAGGTGGTCGTGAACCACGGAAGTGTCCATCTAATGAGGATTCACGCCGCTCTCTATCCCGTATTCGCCGCTTACGTGACCTGCTACGTGAACGCGCCATGGGCGGACGATGGCGTCTCTCAGAAGGCCAACGATCGATCATTGTGGCTGTAATATCCCTTTCATGATCCACATGTGTTCTGTAGGTTTTCAATATATAGTGGCCGCAGCAGCAGCCTGAGAGGACGATGAGCGCAAGAGCGATAGGAGAGATGATGACTCCAAGGACTATGGGCAGAACGAGCAGAGGGTCGTTGTGGATAGCTGATCTCTTAAGAAGAGATTGTACAACGCTTGAGTCTGGGATAGGGGACATAGTGAGGGTGAGAAGTGCGTGAATGGATACAGTGTGAACCGCACTTAGATATTTGTGATAGGCTGAAACCCGCAGCATGCGTAGATCAAGTGGGGGAACCGTTTAATTATCCTAGCAGGGAAAGTCTACGTACTTGATAACGAAATAGCCTGGTTGAGGCAAGCAGACGGGGCTTATCTCCAATGCGGTCCTCCCATCTGCCTAATACGACTCAACTGTGACATGCATAATGGAGTTCACTCAAGGAGAGTCCTCCGCTGATCAACACAATGTCTATAATTGGATCAAAAATCGAATCAAAAGTCAGGAATGCCTATTCAATGTGCCAAAAATGAACGATTGATGGCGCAAGCTGAAAATACGGGCATCCAGCCATTTAAAAATCCTGCGTCATAATTGTTAGGCTTGTGGCGAGTCCAGAGAAAACAGTGGAGACAACTTTCGCACCAGATGAGATACGCATGGATTAGAGACATCAAGACAAGGCAGCTGCATAAAATTGTGACCACTCGTATCGAGGTTTAGAAGGTCGAACTCTTTTGGCTTAGCCTGAGAGGGGGACTAGACGGGCGTCGCGACTTCTGTTCTTCCTCTCTTGGTGGAAGTATCTGTTGTGATTGGCTGTCATGCAGGTAATACGTCTCTACATGCATGAACTACAACATTGCCGAGCAGACAAGCTCTGAGGTGACGTGCCTGGCGCGCTAGCTGTGCCACTCCCGCCACGCTGGCATTGGGGCGGAGGCGGAGGCTAAGGGCGGAATGTCGGGTAGCGGAAAATGAGTTTTGTGGGACCATTCGAGCCTGGAAACTTGAGTCATGCAATTTTCACCGCGTAGGCCAGTCTCACAATGTCTAAAGTAAATCAAGTGTACATAGCGGTGATAGGCAAGTCTATTTCATATAATCTGCAGCTGTCCCTGTTTTTATTAGGTTTGCAGAAAAATAGTACACCATTGTGTAATTTTATCAGTAAAATCGTTCGTGTGCCTGTTAGCTTGAACGCATTTACCAGTTTTTTCTCGCTCTCTCAGCGCGTGTAGGGAATCTGTGTAAGACTGTCAGCGAGTGACCTCAATCGTTCAATGAATTCAAGATCATATAAACGTCCTTTGCCATTAATCTCTAATTATTCGAACAGGGGTCGGCGGTGTGGGAAAGCATTTCCTCCAACAACTCTCACTACTCACCCAAAAGCTTCCCAATATCTCTCTCGTTCTCATCACCCGCTCCAACAAAAGCCTTAGCGCTTCAGCCCAAACTCCAATAGACCTCGGAAAATGGGAGAAAGACCTCGACGCATCAGCCTCGCCCGCCCTCTCTACTCAAGACGTCATCAATTTCCTTGCAAAGATACAAGGGAAATGCATAGTTGTTGACAACACTAGCAGTCAGGCTGTAGCTAATGCATACCCTGACTTTCTGGAGTATGGTTTCAGCATCGTCACCCCAAATAAAAAAGCCTTTAGCAGCACCCTCGACCTCTGGCGCGCCATTCACACCGAGAGCTACCGCTCCTACGCTCCGTACCTCGAACGTGGCCTAGTCTATCACGAATCATCCGTCGGCGCCGGTCTCCCCATCATCTCCACCCTCAAAGACCTAATCAATACAGGCGATGAAGTTCAGCGCATCGAAGGCGTATTTTCGGGCACGATGAGTTCTTTGTTCAATAGCTTTGCGCCAGTCGAAGGGAATGGCGGAAAATGGAGTCAGGAGGTGAAAAAGGCGAAGGAAGCGGGGTTTACGGAGCCAGATCCCAGGGACGACCTCAATGGCGTCGATGTGGCAAGGAAATTAGTCATTCTTGCGCGCTTGGTGGGGTTGGAGATTGAGAGTACGGATAGCTTTCCAGTGCAGAGTTTGATTCCGAAGGAATTGGAGAGCGTGGAGAGCGGGGATGTGTTTTTGGAGAGGTTAGGGGAGTTCGATGGGAGGATGGAGGAGGTGAGGGATGAGGCGGTTAAGGAGGGGAAGGTCGTTAGGTTTGTCGGGAGTGTTGATGTTGGGAAGAAAGTTGTTAAGGTTGGGTTGGAGAAATTTGATAGGAGTCATCCTATTGCTGGGTTGAAGGGGAGTGATAATATTGTGAGTTTTTATACGAAACGATATGGAAGTAATCCGTTGGTTGTACAGGGTGCTGGGTAAGTTTTATGTCCTCCAAATTCGTCATCTCTTTAATGACATACCATAGCGCGGGTGGTGCAGTGACTGCTATGGGGGTAACAACGGACTTGATCAAGGTTATACAACGCATCTCATAATGGTGGAAGGCATTTTCAGGCTAAAGAAAAGTTCATGTCTATCTTTACACGCCTTCGCAAGGGGTCTACAAAAGCTAGTGAGCCGAAAACCAATGCCTGCCTTGCCATGCAAACAACAAAACCATTATGTGATGTACTATCCCGAGCTCAGAGAGCCCCGTAAAAGCAACACTCCCATTCTTTGACTATAACGCCCTTCACTCGTCACACTCCCCTATCGTGCTGATATGCTTCCATGAACTCGTCCATCCCTTCTGGGCCCATCGAGCCTGATGACATCAGCAACATTTCGATTTAGTTTGACAGGATATTAGCCTACCATACGGGTATTTCCTTGGCTTTACATCGGAGTTTCTATCGAGATGATGCAGTAATGGAGAGAAAATCCTCCAGCTTGCATCCAGCTCATCTCCCCTCACTGATCTCGAAAAGTCACCCTTCATTGCATCTAGGAGAAGAGCTTCGTACGCATCCGGTATGTCACGGCCGCGATACGTGAGGTCAAGATCAATGGCGTCAACTTTAGTCTGAAGGCCAGGCACGAAAGAGTTGATAGTTAGGAAAATGCCTTCGTCTGGTTGGACTTGGATGGTTATTCGATTTGGGACTACGCCTTGGAAGATGCCGGCGTCTGCACTGGGCCGGAATTGAATCACGATCTCCGTCTTGGATTCGTGTAGAGCTTAGGTGGGGATCAGCAAGAAGTGTTATATGAAAGGTAAATCAACCTGACCCACCTTTTCCAGCCTTGAGCAGGAATGGAACGCCCGTCCATCTTTCGTTCTCGATACGAGCAACGGCCGCACAGAATGTGATACACTTTGAGTCATTAGGTACGTCCTTTTCATCCTTAAATGCGGGCTTCTCCCCATCTTCTGATTTGCCGTATTGGCCAATGATCGTCTCCACATTCTCGATTGCCGGGATTGCCTCAAGGAGGCTGACCTGAGCAGTCAATATCTAAAAAGGCGTTGGTCAGGCTCGGATAGGTGAGGTACCTTCTTTTTGCGTAGGTCATCTGCTGAGAAAGATTCTGGTCGCTCCATGGTAAGTAAAGCCAAAACTTGGATCATGTCTGCTCTCATGATTAATGGATAACCCATCAGAGGCAGACTCTGCAGGGAGACTTGCGGTTCTGCATCACGTCGCGAATGACGCCTGTGCCGTTGAAGTAGCTCCCGCGGCCTTCCACGCCTTTGCTCTCTGTGATAGACATCTGAGCGACCATGAGTACGGACATGGGAACGGGATCATGACAGTCAAACCTGCACACTGTCAATATGACTGTGATCCCAGATCGCGCTGAAGATCTCATTCCCAAATCTGAGTACGAGCAGATTATTGACTACTTCTTTCCCAAGATAATGGTCAACCCGGAAGATCTCCTCTTCCCTCCAATCTGGATCGAGAGACCTCTGAAGCGCTCTTGAACTTTCAAGGTCGTGGCCAAATGGCTTCTCAATCTAGATGCCCACAGCTTCAAGCGTTAGCGAAGTGATTCAAACGTGCGGAATCCGTAGACGTAGGCATACAGACGATTATTCTTGATACTCCCCTTTCGGAGTAACAATACTTTTTCAAGCCCTCAGACATTATTACGAAGACGCTCGGAGGAAGAGAGAAATAGAACAAGCGATGCTGCTCCTTTTTGCCTTGTCCAATCTCGTTCAGCCGGCCCTGTAATGCTTTGAATGACTTCTCTCCTCCCTCGTGTCCTGAGACATAGCTGCATCTGCTACAGAATTGCTTTAGTTGTTCGGCAAATCGAGGACTCTCTAATTTGATGGGAGCGCGAAGTATTTTGATGTATTCTTCTTGTGATATCTCGTCTGGAGCAAAACCAATAATCATCAAATCGTCTGGCAAAAGACATCTCCTCTCCTGGTAAAAAGTCAGGTTCTGGCTGACTACAAGTGGCCGGGTAGGAGTAGACCCTCACTAGACCAAATAGTGCTGGGTACTGTTTGAAATGTTGGCACTTGAGAATCTTGTAGACTAAGGGAGAACAAACGAGTTTCTTTTTTGCAAGGTCACCTGTGGCACCAAGTATCACTAGGATCGTGTTCTCTTGGATCTGCATCATCCGTGCCATATCCACTCAATATCAATCGTAAGCTTGTCGCTTTAGTGACGGCCGAGAATTGGACTCTTTGTTTGGGAATTGTAAAGATGTCATTTTAATTTGTGTTGTACGAAACCAGGTCCGTGCCAGCAATTCTGTCTGATGGCTTGAAGACTGAGTTCATATTGACGAGATAGTCTTGCACGGAGATTCACACGATGCTCCAAAGGTTGTGATGGTGAACCTACACCGTAATTGGCGAGAGCGTGGCCAAAATAAGCAACTGTAGCCCTGATTTTTAAATGCACGTCATTACTGTAAACCTGCATTCATGGGACGGGACTTCTGAAACCTTTTACAGATCAAACGAGTCACCACATGTTTTGAGTTTTATCATTGCATTCATGGAGGCGACTGTTTATGTATTTGTGTCACCTCGAGTGTAAACGATAACATGCAATACGAATCGCTAACTAAGAATAAAGCAATTTGTGTCGAAGCACTTGTATGCCTATGCTTTTGCCCTTAGTCATAGTCGCAGCCGATTCCTCCTAATTCCGAATCCTTTCCTTCACTCTTTGCTCCATTGAGTATGACGGATCCCTGACAGGCGCCCCCCTAGTAAACTACCTGTTGAAGACATCTGAAAGGACTTATTTCCCTCCGCTCCTAGTTCGCTTTCCAATTCCAGTAGCGGGAGCCTTTGGCTTAGGACCGGTCCCTTCCTTCTTGGGTTTCCCGCGAGCTGCAGGGGTCTTCTTTTCCCCATTCGCAGTAGCTGGCTTCGCAGCTGCGGGCTTGGCTGTGGCGGCACGTCGTCCTCTCTTCTTCGCAGGCTCCTTCGGCTCCTTGGGCTCAGCGTTCTTTGGAGTGTTGGTGCTGCCCTTGGGTCTGCCTCGGGCCTTCTTGGAGCTCTCTCCTTGGCCCTCGACTTCAGCTTCTGCCTTGCGCTTCTTGCCTGACTTGGTGCCCTCGGTTTTTCCCTTCGTGGCTTCTTCTTTCTCACCATCCTCCTCCTCATTGGCGTCTCCGTCTGCGGCTTCTTCTTCTTCGCCATCCTCGCCGTGTTCAGTTTCCTCACCGTCACCAGCTTTCTTCTCTTCAATGTTGAGCTCGCTCTGATTCTTCACGACATCGTTGCCAGGACGGGCGAGGTGGACAGCCGGATCGTTGGGCTGGGCGGCTTTCTTGATGGTATTGCCGCGCTTGGATTGAATAGCCACTTCGCCTTCATCTTTCTTTTCGACAACTTCTCCGCTTGGTGCGCTGCCATTCCAGTTCCACGAGACTATTAGGGCAAAGACGTTACTCTGGTGGCTTGAAAAAGTGTAGATGGGCTCAATTGGGAGTGGGCTGAGACACGTGATGATGCAGATATTAAAATGCAAGCTCATTCGTGTTGGAATTGCTTTCACAAGGAAAAGCGATCTCGATTGGGAAGGAACGTCATGCAACGTACCTTTGTCACCAACCTCGGGCTCTTCCCCTGCCATTGCGAGATATGTGACGGTGAATTTGTGAGGTTTCAGGAAATGAAATGCTGGTGATAAGAGTCGCGAAGCTTATGCGACCCCAATAAAGGAGAATGAGACTGCGAGAGGTTGTGCTGATGGAAGGAGGTAGAGAAGAAGAGATGTTGTTTTGAGGGAGCTGAGGGCGTCGCCAAAGGGTGATTTGGGTTCGGGCAATGATCTGCCCGGATCACGCTAATAGACAAGGCTAAGGGGCACGCGAGGCGCGGTGAGGTTATCAAAACGCGCCTGGAAGTTCTTAAGCAGTGTCATTCGCTCACCTTCGGAGTCAGTTTGTAGTAAAGAATCTGTTGGAATGCTCTTGATTCCTTTTGACCATAAAATACATTGTAAGGCATCTCTCAGGGATCAATGTGACTCCCGTGCTCTGAGCGCCAATCTCAAATTAATCACATGGTAAGCCACATGTCCACCAGGACAGATTTTTCCGCGAGAGAAGAGTGCATGCTGAAGATGAGACCAACGCTATTGGGCGGAATCCTGCTCCAGCGACATCTCAGTGCCCATAATTAGCACCCCACCCTCCACGATTGCTGTTTCCATAAGAGCTTGAGCCATAACCAGCCCCATAAGCGCCGTAGCCGCCTCCCTGGTGATTCTGACTGCCATATTGATGATGGCCGCCCAGACCTCCTGGACCACCGCCATATTGAGAGCCTCCCTGACCATGCATCTGACCCATGTAGCCACCATAGCCTTGCTGACTCTGAGACTGACCTTGGGGTGGTGGTAGTCCGGATTGGGCTTGGGGGGTCGCAGCTGAGCCAGGTCGCCCACCAGCCTGTCCTAGTGCGGGACTGGGACCTCCTGCTACTTTTGAAGAATCTCCATACCCACGAAGAGAGTCGTCAGGCCCACCTTGCTGGCTCATATGGCCGCCGAGACCCGAGCTTTGTCCTGGATACCCCGACTGAGAACGTCCAAAAGCGTCAGGCATGCTGCCGTGATTACTCGCCCCAGTGGTTCCGAACTGTTGAGGATTTTCTGAAGGTTGCGCAGATCCAGAACGTCCGTAATTACCAAGGGCAGCGCTATCTCTAGCAGGAGTTGCAGACTGTTGCTGACCGAAAGCACCCGCATTAGCTGGAGAGGCGGAATGCTGATCGTAGGATGTTTGTGGAGACATCCCGTAAGATTGATGTGGCTGCCCATACATCCCTTGCTTTCCACCGGCGCCTCCAAACGGCCCTCCTCCGTATCCACCCTGGCTGCCTCCGTACCCGAACTGAGGATTTTGTGTAAGATATTGGTCTTCATATCGACGAACGTCGTCAAACATCGGACGTTCGCGCCCATATGAATGATTACTTACTTGGTTCATGTAGGCGGAATAGTATGGGCTAGCATAATATGGATGGCCATAAGGAAACCCTCCATGTTGCCCTCCAGTCTGCCCTTGACCTTGCTGCTGAGGCATTTGTTGTGGCTGACCCGTATGAGATGGATTTGGGGTTGAATGACCGCTATTCTGAGCTTCAGACGCTTGCCCGAAGCGGCTATGAGACGGTTGTGATGGAGCTTGGCTGGTGGGGAATTGCGATTGTTGTTCTGCTGTGGACGTACCAAACACACTAGTCCCGCGCTGCTGAGAAGCATTCGTTTCGTGAGTGTTGGCCGGGGGCTGTTGTCCATAGTTTCCATAATAATTATTTTGATAAGCGTTCCGTTGGCTATCAGATGTGTAATAGGAGGACATATCACTCGGAGCGGAGGAATAAACGCCTTGATGAGATTGAGCCTGCTGTTGCAGCTGACTTGGGGCCTGGGAAACATGAGGATAACCATCATACTGATGCGATTGCTGCACTTGCTGTCCAAATGGCTCGTAGGGCTTTTGTGCAGGCGCGGACACCTCTTGCGGTGTCGAGTGAGGACCATATCGGTTGTACGGGTAATTGGACGACGAGGATTGTGGAGGAGCTCCTGAGTCACCAGGCAAGCCGTGAATAGGTGCCTGGTTGACTGGCGGCAACCCGGGCGCCTGCCTTGGAGTAGGGAGAGTGTCGAGTTGAGGTTGAGAGGGAAACGAAGGCTGCTGTGGTGCTGGAGGGAGGGCGGCTCTTGGTGCAATGGGCGAGTGCTGAGGTGGTTGTGCACGGGTCTCAGCGTCTTCCCGGTCACTATCCACATCTGCATCATCTGTCGACCCATTCAAACCCATGCTCCCAAACTGTACAGCAGCCCGATCAACAGCGTGCTTGCCTGGCATGACCACTGCTTCCTGCTGTTCCAAGATCTTGCGCTGATAGCTTGCAGACCGTCCAGGTATCCCAGGCATACCTGTCGCTTTGTATGCGCTTGTTGCAAAGCCACCAAGAGGTGGTCGTGTTCCTTGCTGTTGTTGCGAAGGAGCGACGCCCTGGGGATCCGCAGTGCTTGCTACCGTGCTGGCTGCGGTCGCAGAAGGCGCTGGGCCAGAGACATCGAGAACTTGCTCGAGATTCGTTTCCGTCAGATCGTCTTTTGACGGGGTAATATTAGCAGCTTGCTCCGAAGATGCTAGATCCGACGTTGGTGGCGTAGTCGGAGCTTCTAAACTCTCACTGACAGGAGGAGGTGGCAGTCCAGGCATATCGTTCTCAACAGGATGAGATGTTGCCGGGACGGGTGGCTCGACTGGGGCATCGTGGATTTGTGCTGGTCGGGGTGCTTGTGCCTTTAGTGGCACAGGTGCAGGCGCGGGTTTGCTAAACATGCTTGCCCAGCTACGCGTGCCATCTGGCTTCGAGCTAGGCTTTGACTCCTCGACTGCCGGTGCAGGTACTTCACCAACGGTTATGTTCTCCCAAGACGACTCGAGAGGTGTGCTATCTGCAACTGCAGAGTCCCAGCCGCCAATAACCCCGTCTGTGCTTGGAGTCTTGTCCCAGCCAGATACGTCGGCAATAACCTCCTCTTTCTTTGTTGTTGGAGCAGTATCCCGAGAACCATTGACTAAACCACCTCGCCCACCTCGACTCGCTCCACGACCACGATCTGAGCCGCGACCGCGGCCTCCTCGACCACCCTCGAAGCCGCCACGTCCTCGCCCACCACGGGTCGACTGGCTAGCAGTTTCATTTGGAGCCGATGCTGGCTCTTTCGGCTTCGACTGAGATCGCTCCTTGGACTTTTTCTTGACCTCTCCCCACTGGGCGACATTGCCTGTTAGACGTTAGTATTATAGGGGACTTGAAAGGCATGAACACAATTGGCGAGTATAATTAGATACCTTCTGAGATGCGATCGATCGTAGCCTCCAGATCTCCATCTGTTTCTTGCAATGCAAAGACGAGATCTTCGTCGGTCCAAGCTGGGAACATCTCCTTCACCAGGCTGAGCTTAGGGGCATACATCTTTCTGAGCTCCCCCATTTCTCCCTCATCTTCATTGCCCGCTGTTTCTGTTGTCGATGGTTCTGTTTTGTTTCCATTCACCGATCTCACTCCGCCTCGTCCGCCTCGATTGCCAAAGCCCCCACGACCTCCTCGGCTGGAGCCTCTACCCCTCGGACCTGGTGGCCTGGACTGGACTTCTGACATTGTGATGTATTGTGGGTCTGAGAGTGCGTGCAACAAGCAAAACGTGGGCGGTGAATGTGATGCTTCAGCTGTGACCTCTAAATGTTCCACGTAGGCCCTTTCCCTGGTTCTCGATTTCTGAGACAGAGGCCAACTCTGGCACGCGGACACCTCGAAATCAATATTTGTCAGGATAGACAACCGAAGAGATTATCTGAGGGGAGGGAGGATGAGAGGAATTACTTGTTGAAGTTCAAAATCACGACCTCTTCCAGCGCGTGGTTTTGCCGCTAGATGATATTTGGAATAGTGCCTTGGCAAGATTATGCCCCTCCTGCTGTCACTGCTCGAGGGTCGGTTGAAAAGGTCGCTGCCGATGATCCAACTTCAATATTTTAATTGCGCGGAATCCGTACGACCACAACGAGCTCCCAAAATCCTGAAAAAAATCCAGAGTACTCTTAAGCTTCTCGGATAGACTCTCTAAAAGTTTCGATCGATTCTGAAGTATGATAGGGGACTTACCCCTATGTTCGAAAGCGGCGCAACTCCGATAAAATTTTGTCATTCCGCACAAACCCCACCAAACTTTGTATGCTACAACTGCCAATTGACATATTGAACCCACACAACCTTATGATACCATCTCGTCGCCGGAATAGGCAATTGTGAGGCTGCGCATTCGATTCTCTTGGTGTTTTATGCGTTGCGGAGTCTTTCGACTAATCGTAGGCCAGCAACGTCGCCGTCGCCAGCCTACCAGCCATAGGCCCACCTCGAAAGCCCACCCCTAAGCACGCCACTGCGGCTAAAGCAATCGTTGATGACGCCTGTAGAGGTGCTGATAAGAGGAGGAGGAGGTCAAATCCGAAGACCAGGCCCAAGACTGGTCCGAGAACCAGCGACGTACTCCTTACCGGCGATAATACACCAGCTACTGAGATAGCTACTTCTCCACCCCCGGAGAAGGCTATAGGGCCTCCGAAAAGGACGTCTACTACGGTTAGTGCATACGGTTGGTGTATACGTCGTCACTACGAGTGTCTTATAGAAGGAGAAGGAGATATTTCCTGGGGTAATAGCGGGCCACAAATTCGATTTTGAGACCTTCAACTCTCTAGCAATTAGGAAGGTTGCAGAGAAGGCTTCGAAGAAGGGGTATGCTATCATTCAACAGAGTGCTCTAGCGACTATCTCGGTAGGTGGGAATACGAAGGCTATAGTAGGCCAATGTATCGACTCCACCGACTGGCGAATACGTCCCATACATCAAAGAGATAGTCCTGCATCTCATCCTAATATGCCCATGGTTTGATCTCGATAAACCCTCGTAACCCAATCCTTACTTCCTGCATCTCATCCTGATATGCCTATGGTTTAATCTCGATAAACCCTCGTAACCTAATCCTTACTTCCTGCATCTCATCCTAATATGCCCATGGTTTGATCTCGATAAACCCTCGTAACCCAATCCTTACTGCAGGTGGAATAGCGAAAGGCCTCCCTATCTTCCTCATTAGTAGAGCAGTATGCGAACCGAAGGCGAGGAGGTTATCGATGATACGATAGACAGTGGTCTTATGCATATACTCGATATATAGTCTTATATATATGCTCGATATGTGCTATGACGTTAACAGGTGTCTCATTAAAGACCTATTATTGAATGCGATCCTTCTGCTGTACCGAGAGGTTCGGAGCCATCTCCACCTAGGATATGTTAGTTAACCTCATAAAACACCAAGAGAATCGAATGCGCAGCCTCACAATTGCCTATTCCGGCGACGAGATGGTATCATGAGGTTGTGTGGGTTCAATATGTCAATTGGCAGTTATAGCATACAAAGTTTGGTGGGGTTTGTGCGGAATGACAAAATTTTATCGGAGTTGCGCCGCTTTCGAACATAGGGGTATTGTGGTGTTGCTTCTATTAGGTATTTTCGCGCTACCGGCAACGACTTTTTTAACCGACCCTCGGCTGTCACTCCTTGAACAGTGTGCGAATAGACATCTCTGTCTTCCAATTACGGACCGTGTCTTTCACAATTGCTGGCTGACTACTGCATCAGAATGATTTCTCGATGGTTCGACTCCCATCATTGATCATCAGCCAAGTTGTGCCCAAGAATCTCTGCGTTTTCCCTTTGCCACTACAATATCTATCAAGATGAGGGCCACCATGGGACTGAGTTGGTCATCCCTTGTGAAAGCACTACACCCTCCCTTGCCAATGTCTCCAAGAGAGTGCGCTCGGCTCCTCGCTCTACTCAAGATGTCCTTCAACCAACAACTGAATCGTCAGCATCTCGCAGGCTCAGCAGATAATGAACGCCAAACCGATCTTCACCTTCATTCGATTGTGACGAATCCACTATTTGTGATCAAGAGGAGGGAGCGAGGCCAGCATGATAATAGGAAGGCGTTTGGCGAAATTCAGGAACTCTTAAAACATCCTATGGACATCTTCAAAGAGCAGGTGGCGACTGGATCAGCAACGCTTGAAACAGCGACAGACTGCTTGAAAGCTCATTACAACAACTGCTTGGCCTCACCAGAAGCGGATGCAGCGATCGCGATGAGGACATCTGGGGCTGGTGCAACCGTACTTGAATGGCTCTGGTCTTCAGGTGTTGAAGAGTCGGGCAAGTTCTTGAATCACCAAGAGTTTATCAGCCTGATGGTCAAATTCCTTGTTACGGAATCGCGACATGACCGCATTCGACAATGGCTATGGAGGTGGCAACCTATTACTAAAGAACTGCATCCGCCACAGGAATTTAGAAACTTTCATTACCTGCTGTCTCACTTTGTCAGGTCAGAGATATCCGTGGGGAAGGGTTTGGAGTCTGCCACAGCCATGTTCACCCACATCGCTCAGGAAATACAAAGAAGAAACATTGCCTATCCAATTAAGGCTTTCTATGGCATTACGAACGGTCTAACGATCAAGCTCATATATCGTCCTAAGGGGGTGGAACCACAGCATCATGTGCTCGAGCCATTCATGAGGGTAGCCAAGACTTTCGGTCACAAACCTGATCCCTATCTCGCAGCTCTTCACGATGTGTACCTTGTCGGAAAACCCAATCCTTGTTCCGCGTTAACATACCTTCACGCACAATCAGCTGAAGGCATCTCTAGAATGGTGCCATCAAGACGACGCCAAACAGTGCTCCTAGGCCTGGAGACCACTGAGATATGCTTGAACGAGGGTCGGCAAGCTGAGGCAATGTCAGTCATGGAGATATTGCGGGATCATTTCTCGGATGAGATCGGTTTGCGTCTAGAGCAACCACATAAGGACCTAGACAGAGAATCGGATAGAGCAGAAGAACGGAGTCTACGTATGCTCGATGCCCTCGCGATAGCATAGATTGGTCCAGCCTGGATGTCACGATTAAAAGCCACGAATCATCTGAAAGCATCCTTCACTCCTTCTTGGACCGTCTAGATTGATATTGAAGTGACTGTAAGTGCCACTAGAAGGACCAGGATCTTACTGTTGACTAAAATATGCAGATGTTACCGGCTTTACCAAGGACACCAACACAGTCGGTACAGTCTCGATCTCTGCTAACTCTGGAACACCCCGCATTCAAGTGAAAGGAGTTGAAGAACTCGCATCTTAGCATGAGACTCTGCTCATTGCTTCTGGCGCCAAGCAGCAGACATTGGCGTAAATACAGGTCACACAAAAGAGAATTCTACCAAGGCTACTACTACTATTGCTCGGATTGCCTCTACATCACTGCAGCCTCAAATGGCTCTGTATGAGGACCGACCTTGAGACCATTGATGCCCTTTCTTTTGCTAAATGCTACAGTGAGTGGAGCAAATGAAAGTGGAAGACTTTCTTGCGTGGAATGACCAGATGCTGATCTTAAACGGAGGTGATCAAGGCACTAATGCCCCGAGTATACCTGAGCTCACATCTCGGATTACTTGATTCACTGCCAGCACGGTTCATCGACTCCTGTGATTGGATTGCGACACCTATTTTGCAATTCTTCGCTGAATCTCGGTGCGGATGATGCGGTGGTCATTCGCTTGATGACACCTTTGAGTGAGTGATTGCTGTCGATACGGTGTCCCAATCATTTTTGGATATTCGTTTAGTGGCGGCTTCGCTTACAATCGCGATCCGTGGAACGTATAACAAGATTCAATTGATGTCAGGTACGAGCTAGGATGATAGGGTCGATGTAGATTATACTGCGAATCCTTTCTCGAGATCATTGATCACAACATCGACCAATGAGGAGGTCACAGCCCGGGTGCGTGGTAAAAGCGCACTTCCACCGATTTATGCAGTCAGTGCCTGATTCGATGTACCTTCGTGGACGAGGCTGTTCTACTTGTCTGATGGCAAGCAAGTCCACTCGTTGCCGAGCGACCCTGTTCATGTGCAACGCCTCCGACTTAAGGATCATTGGGTGACATGAAGGGGAAGGGATGCGATGAGCTGAAAAACCAGGGAGCAGAGGCTTGGTCCTGTCCTCGTTGGATTGTACCGACTGCTGTAAAGGAGTCGATTCGGAGCCGAATGTCTCAAGTAAGGAAAGCATGGGATGAGAATTCCGTGCCTCGATATGGTTGAAGATGGGATGGTGATCAACGTCTTCCAGAAACGTCGATGACCATGTTTACTTGACTTTACAGTAGCGGCGTAATTACAACTTATTTGTACAACCATCATGCCAAATCGAGAAGCTCGAGCATTACATGTCTCCAATTAGGCGTAGTCTTATCTGTGATACTGATGCACTCCTAAGGACAAAGAAGAAAATGTCCACACAGCATATGAGGCCACAATCCACGGCCAAAATTAGCCAACGTACTTCCGCCCCCTACCCCGTCGCCGGGTATAGATATTCGCCGAGCTGACCACACTCCCAATACCGGCTACGAAGAAGAGGACAAATACGTTCTCACTCTGCACACGGACTCCCAGCATCATGCAATTGTCACCGCCCTCCGTAATCAGTACTTTCCCGCAACTATCAACAAATTATCCGCACACATCGCCCTCTTCCGCGCCCTGCCTGGCTCTAGACTCCCCACCATCGAAACAGATATCGCCGCAGCTTGTGCTCAACGAAGATCCTTCGCCATAGAGACTGCTGCACCTTTTCTGCTCAAACAGGGTGTGGGCATCGGTGTGGTTGCGCCACCATCCAAGGTCATTTATGGGGGACTGAGGAACAGATGGGTGGACTTTCTTAGCCAGCAGGATAAGAGCTTTAGGCCGCATTATACGATACAGAACAAGGCAGAGCCAGTGGAAGCGCAGAAGGCGTTCGAGAAGGTAAAGAAGGCATTTCCGGGTTCAAGGGGATGGGTAGACGGATCGACGCTTTGGAGATATGACAAGGGCTACTGGAGGCATGTGAGGGATTCCAGGTTCTCTGAGGCTGATGGTGATGGGAGTCTAGCTACTGGGGAAGGCGTCTGAGATTGAAAGACTTTCAGTCAATGGTTTGAAGAGGTGCTCTCGACCCAGGACTCAATCGGGATGGATTCATGATTAGGACACTACCCGGACCTCATTTTAGATGAATGGAGTCTGTGCCCGAAAGAAATTGTCACCATGATTGCTTGCGATCGCTTCATGCCCTGGGTCGGTGCACTGCATCTCCGGACCTGTGGCTTCAGTCTTATGGGCCCTTGCACAGAGGGAGCGAGGACCTCGACATTGTTTCGTCAAGCAACTGGACTGATCAAGAGCCTACGCAGACAATGCTGGACCGTATATTATCCAAGGATTGTTTCTTGACCTTTGCGAATGGACTAATAGATCGGCATTGAGGCCAATTTCCGTCTCGTGTCACGACTTCGCCTAGAGGAATATCGTGGTGTGAAAGGATCTAAAGAAGTCAAGACGCTATCCCTTTGCACCAGCCCAGCAGGGTACATGTACTGCTCAAGCCAAACCCAACAATCCTCTCACCTATTTCCACGAGTCATGCCAATGCCGCACGTCTATCGTCCAGCCAACGGATAGCTGGCTTAGAAGATTGCATTGACCAAATCCGAGCCAGCAGTCGCTCCAGCTCCAAATATGGCCGCATTACCCAGCTTAGACCCCAGTTTGCTAGCCCATTCACCATGCTACACGCGCGCTGTCAGCGATTGGTCAATGATTGTAATCTTGCGAGCATACCTTAGGATGTTTAGGATTAGCAGGATGATTGGGGTCTTGAGCCGCCTGAGCAATCTGGGATACTGGAGTTGGGTTTGCGTAGTTGCCACCAGGAGCGTAGCGAGGGTCAATGTACTGGCTTGGAGCGCCGCCAGGTTGCTTTGATGCGTTCAATGAGATTTGGATTTCGCTGCCCGAGAAGGGTGCCTTACAGGAAGCTGGGCCATTATTGACTGAAATTGGGCTGGGTTCACAGTTCCGGAATCTCGAAGATATTCAAGTTCCGTGCGGATGGTATTGAGGGAGCGGTTGGCTGCGGCTTTGTCTGCCATTCGTGAGGGTCGATAGAGTAATAGAAGCTTGATTTGAGTGCAATTGATGATCGGATCAGCCAACTTTCGGTCTGCGATATCAATCACGATGACGTCGATAGTCGAAGGGTTGCTAGTCTGTGATTGGTCGATTTTCCTGCCGCCCTTCCCGCACAAGTTATCAAACCTCCTGGTTGCCTCATACTACCCTAATGCATCGTTCACTGTCAAGAACCCAGAATAGTCCTGCTGGCAGAGACTGTGTGATGGACCCTCTGACATTCGGCATGGGCCAATGTATTGCGTCGCGACAGAGACTGGAACTACTAATCTCATCTTTTCGAGGAACATCCCAATGGCAGTGATAGTCTTTCCTTGACCGACAAGTAATAACGGCCAATTCGGCCGAAACCGCAAGAAGGTCTGGATACCTGATAGAGGTCTCAGGACCCTACGTCAGGCATCATTTTTACAAGGTAGATTGTCTCGTGGTCTCAATATTCACCATAACCACATTTCATGCAATGAATGTAAAGTATGCTGGCCTGATCAATGTCAAAGCTCGGTCCACTGCCCAACATTTGTATGCTGAACGCGATCATTGAATGGCAGCATAGGCTTAGGCACATCAAGCTTTGAGGTAGGTATGGTCAATATCACTATTGCAATCTGAGCAAGGGAATTTTAGCCGCTTTGCTTCCAGCTTCCTGTTGTGAAGAACATTGTGTTCCTCTTAGAAAGAGTTGGCTAAGGAACCGGTAGCTCTCAAGCATGATACCCACGAGAGTTTCATGTCTTGTCACGAGAGTTAATAACACAGTGGATCCCAAATGTCATGTCTTACCATTCAACAATTGCCCAGCTCACCATACATGTGAATTCATGTAATCCGAAAGATAATGGTCTATCATCATAGGATAAGAAATTCTTTGCAAAAGTCCAAGCCTGGTCAATCAATCAGCCTGATTGACCCGGGAGGAAGGATACCCGATGTCATGTCCTGTGAATACGACTGCAAGGGTGAAAATATTGATAACAGTGGAGCCAGGCAATCTCCGTTCTTTACCGTTTGGGAAATAAGATGCTGAGATTCTCCACAACAAAAAAATCAATTTTTTTTCATCCCTCACACTCCTTCCATCTTCCAACACCGCCTACCAGAACATTTCCAGAGTACGACCTCTCCAGCACCACCTAAGCCCATCAAACCATTTGCTTCTTTGCATTCCCTTCCACAGATACTTCCCCCAAAGTTCAATATCGATACCTGCCGACTAAAATGAAAGTTCTCATCATTAGCTGCACCGTGTTGGTGTCAGCGTTAACCGGTAAGCGAGCTTTCCGACAATCGTTTTCTGCATCTTCCTGGGGATCTTAAAATTAACGAGTAACCAGGGGTACTTGCATCTCCTACCAGCTTCGCACGTCACCTCAATCCTATTGGTGACATGAGCAATAAGCGTGACCTCACAGTCAATCATCCATGCCCTCTCTATTGCGACGAAAATGGCAAGTGTGTTTGTGCCGCTGAGCCTCCCAAGGAGAAGCGCTCCGCAGAGCCTACAGTAGAGTTTCTCAAGGAGCCCCGAGACTTCGACCTCATCTACCCCTGCCCTCCAATCTGCGACAAATCTGGCTGTGTCTGCGACACTACATCATCAAAGGAAAAGCGGACTGCTGATGTTGGAGTCGTTCAGCCTTGCCCACTTGTCTGTAACAAGGATGGATGTGTCTGCGATCCATTACCACTAAAAGAGAAGCGAGACGACACATTCGTTCATCCTTGCCCCCTGATCTGCGACAAGGATGGATGCGTATGCAATCCTAACCCACCAAAAGTCAAGCGCGCTGCGGATATGGGTCTCGTTCAACCATGCCCTGGGGGGCTCATCTGCAACCAGGATGAATGTGTCTGTGGTCCTTTGCCGCCAAAAGAGAAGCGGAGTGACGCGGATGCCGACGTTGTTGCCCGTGCTTGAGGGGTCTGACCTGCCTCAGCTGGGGTTGTATCTGCACTCCTTGGGAGACGGGAGTGTCAAGCAGGATCATTTCTATCCAAACACCTGCGATGCGGTGGCTAGGCATCCTGATGACTATTGGGCGGTCAGGTAGAGTTCAATGGCGAGAGGTACGATTATTAGGTCTAGTTCATGATGGCGATTTCTAATAGAGGTTTCTAATAGAGGGATGATTAGAAGGAAAAGCATGGGCCGTTCATTGAGATGCATAATGCTGGAATCGAGCTTTGACATGCTCCGATGTAAAGCCTCGCGTTCTTTAGATGCCAACACACAAAAGCAAGCAATTCATCTGATTTACAAGCATTGGTGAATCGAAAATCGTGTCTCCTATGCGAGACTACTGTAAATGGCTCTCGAGGTGAAGAGTAATCCCCCAGCACCGCTACCAACCTCTACAAGACGACGGGTCACATTACTCGCAACCTTGACATCATCAGCTAATCATCCATTCCATTCATGCTTCTCATCAAGCCACCTATGAATGATTTACATCCAGCATTCAAGTGACTCAATGTGTCTTTCGCCGCTTTCAGAGCAACTACACATGTTCAAGCTGTCAAGATAGACCGCCGAAGCTACATCATGGTCTGTCTGTGGCGCTGTTGATATCTCTCAATTCATCTTGGACTTTTTGATCGCCTGGCAAGTAGATGGCTGCAGCCTTGATCAAAGTCTTCACATCCGCTGTCTTTCCCAGAGCTTTTGATGCTAATGCTGTCTACAGAACTTGAGTTAGCATTCTCCTTCTCAGACCTGGACTGTTGCTTTGGCCAAAAGAAGTACAGTCGTCTTCCACCTGGACCGCGTAGCTCAAGAGATTCGTGAGATCAACGTTTTTAAGATTTCCACTCACCCGGTAGAAAATCCTCCCCATTGCATCGTGAGCCGGAAACCTTGCAGCCCACGTCTGATTCAGCCATCTCTGTGGATCCTCGCTCCCAATCTCCTCGCTCTCGTCGCCAGTCACACTTTGACGGAACAAAATGATACTCCGCTTGCCCCAGAAATGAGCTTCGGCCCAATTCTCCAACTTGGAATACGCAAGGACGATGTTCGCAATAAGCTGGACGCGTAGAATCATGCGCACATAGTCTCCTCGCATACCTTTATGCGGTCCGGACGTCAGCTCGCGGAGGTAGTACCCTTCTGCATGAACGGTGCGAATGCGGCCAGATACAGCTATGTGAACGGCAGCGAAGGATTCGACGTATTTTTCGAGTGCTGCGCTGTAGGAGCCCGCTTTGAGAAGCTGATTACCTACATCCTTGAGGGTATTGCCTTTTTCTAGACATTCTTCTGGGGATGGATCTGGAATGTCGCGCTCTTTGCTCAAGGCGTCTTGAACTGATTCCAAAAGCTTCGGGCCATGTACGGAAAATGTATGCAAATCCTTTATACGGCCAAATGGGAGTAAGAGCCGGCTCTGGAGGGCTTTGGGGATCTTACGATCAGGTACATGCGGGTCTTGAATTGTGAGCTTCAATCTTAGATGGCGATTCAGACCGTAGTGGTTGAGATTTGAATAGTGCCACATGCGGGTGAGCGCTTCGAGGTCCTCAAGACAGATGAGCATGCTAAAGTTCTCACGGGGCTGCGGGACAGGCGTCGCCGGTGTGTCAATGAAAACCCAGAGATGAAAGTCCCGAAAAGAAGCTGCCTTATCGCCAGTCGCCACGCTGGGGACTTTTCCTTCGCTCCTGATGTGGCCGATTGCCTCTGGCCACGGCGTGGTGATCTTGACAAAGACATTGTCCTGGAAGATCTTCTTGGCCTCGCGGTGGATCTGGCGGTTGATTAGGAGCACGTCGAGATGGTACTTGTAGCTTGCAGGCTCGTCTGGAGCTTCTGGTGGACATGTTGAATTCGCTGTAGACAAGACCTCGCTGTAAATCTGCTCGCGAATCTCGGCGGGAAGTTGAAGAAATCCAGTGCGTGTGCCTGTGCCTGACGCTGTCTGCGCAATGTTTTGGGACGACATCGAGATCAGCTTAAATGATTGGCGAATATTCGTGTACATTCAATGAAGTAGTGTCCAATGGTGGCAACAAAAAGACGCTGACAACCTTGCCTCAGTAGTAGTACCTCGGACGTGCTGCGCACCAGCTTTTATGTAAGCAAGCTAGAAGCCACTTGTGGCTCAGGCTTGGCACGTCGGAGGCAATGACAGCCACCAAAAGGTGGGGCCGCTTAGTCATGCCTCTTCAGCCAATGAAAGATCAGAAGTGAAGGAGCTAAGACGTTCTTTGCCATTTGGAGAAAAAACAAAGGCCCTCGGCGATTATCTTTGACTCGCTTATTGATGAAGGCGACTTGAACCTTTATGCTAGAGATATGGAACACTGCAATATCCCGCATGGGCATGCAATATCTTCCGCTAGTCGGAGCGTACCCTCAATCAGACCATCTGAACCGAATCGCTACTTGCTGCATTCCTGTTGTGCTTTTGACATGGCTCTGGATGAGTGGCTCTACGATTGACAGCATACCAGTCTATTTCTCTCTTTTCACTGGCTTCTTGCTTTTCTCACACCATGCCTAGGGATGACATTTTCGATAAATACCCCTCATTTCCTGAGAATATTGCCGTGGCAGAGCTCTCACGCCTCTCCCTCTGGAAACTCTTGGAGAACGATGCCCATGAGTCTGAAGAGTTGTTTCGAGCTTGCAAGGAGACTGGTTTCTTCCTCTTAGACCTAACAGCCTCCAATGCAGGCGAGACAGTACTCAACGACGCTGACAATGCTTTCAAAATCAGTCGGGAAATATTCGATATCGATCAAGAAGAGCAGGCGAAATATCCTTTCGAGCTAGGCGAGCGCTTTCTTTATGGGTACGTTTCTTTGGTCCTTGTTTGGACAAAGTTTCTACTCGTACATTTCTATTGCAAGAACACCAGATCTGGACTAAGGTCGATCAAAAATGCAGGTTTAAACAGATTGGTGAGATGAAACTGGAAGACGGAAGTCCCGATAACGTCGAAATCTACGCGGTGAGACAAGACGACATGCTCGCTAGTTCCACTACACGCCCCTATCTGCCACTCGTCAAAGAGAATCGGAAGACTTTCCAAGATATCTTCCTTCACACTTATGACATCATCTGTCATCTCATGTCACACTTAGATAAACACTTGGATCTTAGGCCAGGCACACTTGCCGCCCTCTGCCCTCAAGACAAACCTTCGCCCACTCTACTCCGTTTGCTAAAGTCGCCTCCGGCAAAGATTGGGAGTTCTCGTACCAATCTCATCGGTCATAACGACATTGGTTCCATGACGATGCTGTTTAATAAACTTGGGGGCCTCCAGACGCTTCCAGCCGGGAGTGAGAGCATCGAGGCGAATTGGGTGTATGTACGTCCCCAGCCCGGCTGTGCCATCATCAATCTCGGAGATGCGATGGTCCAATGGAGTGGGGGCATTCTACGTAGCAATATCCATCGAGTGACTACGCCACCGGGGCAACAGGCCGGCTGTGAACGCTATAGCGTGGCTTATTTACTTCGGCCAGCGGCTGAGGCATCCATGCAACGACTGAAAGGTGGGGGTGTCATTCCTCAGGTCGCTGATGGGGAACAGGAGGAGGGCATGTGCGCAAAAGATTGGGAAATTAAGCAAAGGGCACTGATTGCAGCTGGTAATGCCTTACCTAAAAGTAAAGGTAGCGTTGGATGAGCAGGGGACGTTCCGTGAGCTTTCACTTGCAGTCAACAGCTATATGGATGTGAGGTTATCATATTACTTTTGGATTATTTTTGCTGCGTACTACCCAGAAGAGAAAGAATGATAGTCGGTAGCCCTAATTTTCTAAGTGTTTGCTTCAAGTATTGCGACAGCAGCGGTTGATGATGCGTTCGGAAGATTTTGGTGAGGGAAGATCTTCGGGAAGTCCGTGGGGCGCAAGATAGGAGCGCAACGCACAACTCGGCTAACTTGCCTGACTACCTAGATTTTGGTGTGTACCACACCTGAATCTAGGTACCTCGCCAACATTAAGTACCACCACCTATATGTCCTACATGCAACTCGCGATGTATGACGTAATAAGTAGGAGACCTGTTTATACGTATAATAGCTATGATGGAGTGACTATATAAG
>JAABUP010003125.1_pt1 | contig 29909 bp, 27 predicted proteins | sample 5559201 | NCBI WGS metagenome assembly JAABUP01 (sample SAMN10711887, study PRJNA513373) | rock metagenome | isolation source: Antarctica rocks | place: Antarctica | reverse complement strand
AGTAACAGTCTTCTGAATTGAGTTTAAGTTGTGACTGACTCACTGTAGCAAGATAATGTACTCATCATACAACACAGAGATTGAGATGACAATCAGAGCTCACATGAGTGTTGTGTCAAGACTGTTATTAAGAAATGTTTTTTTAACAGCATCATCTCATTTCAAGCCTTCTGCTTTCAACAGCATTTGTTCAAAGGTGGTCAGATGTCTAGCAAATGGGTTTTTCTTCTGTTTTAAAGCTCTTAAGATATGAGTCGCTTTTTTCTTCAATTCTGAGTCATTGTACATGTGTTGAAGCTGATTAATCAGCTCCTCAATGATCATATGATTTAAAACTTTGTTTAACTTAATACAAGCCACAATTCAAGATGTGATCTGACTTAAAGTCAACCCTTCAAGTTAACTGTGTAAGTATCAAAACTGCACACTGACATTGTTGTCTGACATGTTCACATTCAATTTAGCAACAATTTGTTGTAGTCAAGGTCTGAATTTCACTCTCTTTTCTTCAAATCTGAGTGAATCAAAAAGACACTGTTTTGAGTGTCAATTCACACTCATTGCTGCAATGAGCTGCTTTAAAGTGAGACTGTTTATACAATTGACTGATTCTTGAGAAAAAGATAATGTTGCAACAGCTGATGTTGAGATAGCTGTATCTACTGATGTAGCTGACATGAGATTGTCTCAATTCATCACAAAGATATAAAGAAGATTTGTATGAGCCTTCATGTTCTGCATGTTCTCTTTTGTATGACTCTTCATGCTGTGTAGTTCTGTCATAAGTATTTGCGCTCAAAAAAGAATCTTCTCAGCAACAGTCTTCACTTCATCTGTTATAGAGGTTTTTGCGCTCATTCTGCACTGATTTCAACAATTGTACAGCAAGGTCTTTAGTGTAGGTCAGGTTTAAATGAGAATAGTATTTTAATGTCACAGGTTTGCAATGAGACTGATGCTCAATTGATAATTTCTAAATACAAGAAGAATACTATGAAGAGAAAAAGAAGAGCTTTATACAGAAGTGAAAAGATAATGTGCTTTAGTCTTAAAGTCTTAGTAAGCAACTAGATCATAAAACCTTAGTATGAGTTCAACTCATGACAGTGACACATGTGTCACAGGTTCACAATGAGACTGACTGTAAGGTTTCACATCTATTCATCTCAGATAGGTATCAGAACAGGTTTATGACAGTGTGAGGTATAACAATGCACAGGCTATTTAATGATAAAGTGAGATCATATATCTTAATTAATGTCAAGACTAATCTCTGAAGAGTCTTCATCTTTGAAGAAGCTTTTCTTATATGGGTTTTTGCTTAGCATGCTTAGTAACATGAACTATGTCTGTATTCACTCTGACAATTGCCTTTTCTCTTAAGTGCAGGTTCTTTAACACCTTCATAAGACTGAGGTATTGTGATGCTGTCATTGCATTGTGATCATGAGAGTGAATTTCTGTCATTGCATCATGCTTGCATGAGTGAATTTCTGTTATTTAATTTGCTTAAGCTTGTTCAGACTTAGCGCACTCATTGTGCTGACAATGCTATTCACTATTGAAGAGCACAAGAATATATTTTCTTTTTTTCTTTCACTTTCTTTCAACTTCTCTTTCACACAACATCAACATCAATCACCTCACTGTTGCTATCTTGTTGTGTTGTTTCTGCTTTGAAACTCATATTACAATGTCTATCAAAAGCTGAACCTTTATCATGACTTCTGTGAGTTTCATACACATCTTTTGTGTGTGATACTGACACTGACTTCAGAGTTGTTCTCACAATGATGCTTATGACTGTGAGAAATGCACTGCTTCATCTAGTGTGTCTGTCACTTCAGTAAAACATGTTTGTGTTGCTGCTGCTGCATCATTGTCTTTGTCATTGAAAGAAGTTAACTCTCTGCATACTTCTGCTGATTTTGTCTCTGTCTCTGTTGCTGTGACACTGTTAGTTTCTTGTTCTTGTGATTCTTCAATTGCACTCATCTGTTTTTGCTGTCTTTGATGCAGTAAAGTCATTGTCACTCTGTCTGACCACAAATGTGAAGTGGTGAAGAATGTCTGATGCAGCCAGTGTTTCAAGAACTGTAAGGCCTGCAACAGTGTATGTAAGACACTGATGAAACACTGTGTTTAACTAACGGTTCTACTAGATCTCAACTGAGTTCAATGCTCAAGTCAACAAGTTATTCATCACTGCTGTCATCATATCTGAGAGAGAGAACATGAACAAAGAGCTGGTTCAGCAGCAGACAAGCTATATTAAAGCAGTTAAGGCTCACTTACATGTTGCAGACTGTCATGATCTCAGAAAGAAACCTGTCACAGGTTTGCAATGAGACTGACACTCAATTAATAATTTCTAAATACAAGAAGAATACTATGAAGAGAAAAAGAAAAGCTTCATACAGAAGCAAAAAGATAATGTGCTTTGATCTTAAAGTCTTAATAAGCAACTAGATCATAAGATCTTAGTATGAGTTCAATTTATGACATCACCTTTTTCTTTCTCTTCAAGATTGTGCTTTAAGTCTTAAAAAGATTGTTGTACAGTTGTCAATGTCTGTTGACACATGTTTGTCTGCTTTGTACAAGTAAGGTTTGCAGATGGAAATTTTTTCATTGCTTGCATGATTTCCTCTGACAATTCACTTGAGTTTATTCATCAGTGAAGTGAGTTATAAATCTTCTCACCTCACATACAACTTCTCTTTTTCTTTCTTCTTTAACTTCTTCACTCACAACTTTTGTATGTGAAACCTTTCTTAATTGAATATGTCAGCACTGACTCTTGTATGACAAGCTCAGCAGCAACAACATCAACAACAACAACAACAATGTAAATGTTGTACAGATATGTGTCTCAAAGCTGACAGCTCACAGGGTTCTCATTCTTTACAATGCATATGTTGTCATTCTCATTCTTATGACTGCTGATGAAGATTCAGTCCTCTTTGTTGATCAGCAGCAGCTCACTCAGTACACTCACTTTTCTCAGATAAGGGTCATTCTCACACTGCTCAGTGTGAATGTTCTGTTTGTACAGCTCTATATCATGCTGAATCAGGTAAGAACTCATTGATCATTGTACATCAACGCAATTCTGATTCAGAGTCAGAGTGTGTTGATTTCTGTCAGTTGTATTAACTGTTAAACACTCAGTATAACACTCTTTTTGAAATGTCATTGTACATCAGAACATTTCAGTGAGTGTTGCAGTAACTGCAAGTGATGTGATCATGCTGTTCACTGTTTTGTATGCAACAATGATGTTCTCATTGTCATCTTGAATGATGAGAACAACAACAATGTCAATGAGAATGAGCATGCTGCTCAGTCAAGGCAGATTGCACTGACATTGTCAGTGAGAACAGTTGTCATCTATATTGCCTCTTAAATACATATGACTCTTCTTTCTTCTTTACACTGTGCTTGTTTAGTCATACAGACTGTGTGCAACACTTATAAAGCCTAATTGTACAGACTGTATGCAACATCTGAGTGATGTGCCTCACCTCTTTGCAGTGCTTAAAACAAGTAGCTTCAGCAAAATCAAGAAGGCAACATTAGTAATTAGCATAGAAATAAATTAAATAAATTCAACACTAAATTTTGAACTCTGTACAATTCTCTGAACTCATGAAGCATTTCAATCTTCTTGCATACAGTTAAGATCTAGTCATCTCAGGTTGCATTAACTCTCATTGATTTAATGTCACTGTGTCTTTCATGATGAACGTTGGTTCTCATGTGAGTCAGATATAATTGACTCATTTCATTAAGTACTTCTTCTTGAATTCTTCTTTATGTCATATGAATTTCTTCTTCAGAATTTTCTTTATTTCAAACTCTTCTTCATCACTTACAATTTGTGGTGAGGGTTGCAGATCTGTCATATGCTGAAAAGAAAGAGTGTTCATGACTGTTGATTGAAGCATGATTGAATGAAACACATTATGAATACTCAACAGTGTGTTCAAACAGAAGAAATGTGAGCTGATCTTTTTAACAATGATGTACTTGACATTCTTTGCATCAAACTTCTTGCACAGACAGTCTGTATGTATGTTCTTCAGATTTAGTCAGATTTTGTCTTCTTTCTTGAAGTTATAAGACTGCTGTCTCTTCTGATTCATCACTTCTTTCTGTATTTGCTGAGTGACAGTCATAGTCATCTGTGCTCACTTTGTGACTTCTTTCATCTTTCATACAATTTGATCAGCTTTCTGTACTGAACTTTTTGCAGATTGTACAAACTTCAACTTCTCAAATAGTTGTAGAGACTTTATGTGATACTCATGAGACAAGAAGAAGAAGCTCATCTTTGTTGAGACAAAGTCATGATTGTTTATGACTAGCTCAGTCATGAGAAGCAGGCTTGCTCAGTTGTTCTGACTATAATTGAAGAACATACAAATGTACAGCTCAACATTCTGATTCATTTGCTCAGTTGCTCTGTCAGTTTCTGAGTAATACACTGTGAAGACTCTTTGTACAATCTTCAAAAGTTAACAGACTCTCTTTTATAGACTGCTCACAAATTGAGTGCCTCAATTCAAGACTATTGTGGTGAAAAGCTCATGAGCTCAGTAGAAATGTTGTACAAATGTCTGAGTCATTCATTCTGCAGTCATAATCTTGCACAGTTTCAGTATTACCTTTTTGCTAAGACAATCTGTAATAATCAGAAGGTTTGTACAACCCTCACTTGACAGTAAATCTACTACAAAGTCAATGAATATCTTTTGTCAAATTCACTCTGATACAGGTAGAGGCTTCAAGAAGCCTTGTCAGTGATCTTTTCAGCTGTTCTTTGTACAGCACTTGTCACAATTTCAGCAGAATGTACAAACATTCTATAGCATATCAGGTCAAAAGAACTGTCATAATAAGAGAGTGTCAGTTACATTTCTTTTTGAGTGTTTTGTCATTGTTGAGTCATGTGTATACTGAATCAATTCTGTACAAAGAGATTCTGAGAATAACACTCAGCATCTTTCACAAAAGAGTAGCTTTTCTTCATTGTTCAAGAAGCATTTTATTATGAATACTCTCACTTTTAAAACAGTAGAAAATGATCTTTGTTTCTCATGAATTGTCTGACAAAGCTTATTGTACAACTCATCTTTTGCTTCAGCACTCACTCACATCTGTTTGAGGTCTGTGATTTTACTGAACAAGTTCTGATCTCATACAAGCACAGAAATCAATATGTCTGCTACTGTCATTGAGGCAGTCTGTATAGGCTTGCTTATCATCTCAGAATGTATCATCTGCATTGTATGATGTTGTACTCTGTCATCTGAGAGATTCATTGACACATTCTGCTTTTGTCTCAATAGAGCATCTGCTCTCTCATTCTGCTTGCTCAGCAAGTATAGTATGAAGAAGTTGTATCATGACAGAATTAAAGACCATCTCATTTGTTGCTCTGTAAGCTTTCTGACTGTTATAAAGTATTTCAGATTTTTGTGATCTGTACAAATCTGAAAACTTGACACACTTCTCAATTCTGCATCTCACTCTTTTAAGTATTGTATGATGATCAGCATCTTTTTATCATAAATCTTATAATTACACTCTGCAGATGTGTTCTTCTTTGAATAGTAGACATAGAGTCTTCACACATTGTTTACTAACTGCAATAAAATTTCATCTATGCATCAATCTGAGAAATCTGTTTTCATCACAGTTGTACATGTATGATCAAATGAGACTAGAATCAGCACTGAAATAAACATAGTCTTTAGCTTCTTAAAATCTTGATCAGCTTTCTCAGTTCACTTAAAAGATGTGTTCTTTCATATGAGAGTCATCATTGACATAATCAGATTAGAAAAGTTCTTAATAAACTTTTAGTAAAAGTTTGCAAAGTTTATGAAACTCTGTACTTCTTTTACTGACTTAAAAGCTTGTCAGTTCATAATTGTCTTCATCTTTTAAGAATTTATTTGTATGTTCTTTTTAACTTTCAGAATGAACCTTAGGTACTTGATTGACTTGACTTCAAACTCACATTTGTCAATGTCAATCTGTAAGTCAACTTCTCAAAGTCATAGTAATACTCTTTGTACATAATTTCAGTGCTGATGCAAAGATTCATCAGTAAAGATGAGAATATCATTTACATAGATTGAACAAAACTTATCTAGAAAGTTTTGCAAAACTCAGTTGATATATCTCTGAAATGTGCTTGAGAAATTGACTAACTCAAAAGAAGTCATCATTCATTCATACAACTCATACCTTGTACAAAATGTCATCTTTCATTCATTCTCTGCAGCAATCTGAATCTTGTGAAATGTCACTATGACATTCAACTTAATGTATCATTGAGCTCATCTGATATTTTGCAGAGTTTCATATATTAATGAAAGAGAGTAATGATTCTTCTGAGTGATTTAGTTCAAGTTACAATAGTTCACACAGAACTGAAGTTTACCTTCTGACTTCTGTATGAATAAAACAAGCACTGCAGCAAATGAGTTACTGACTCATATGAACTGCTTATTCAAAAGTTCTGTTAATGTCTTATGCAACATTAGTAGCTTCTCTCTCATCATGTTGTATAGAAAATCTCAGAGTACTTTTGACTCTTTCTTATCTATCTTTTCTAGTTCAATTTGATGATCTATGCCTTCTTCTCTTAAGAGAGGCAATTTCTCAGTCATTGTATGATTAAACACATTTAAAAACTCATGATAATGATCAGAAAGTATAGTTCTCAGATCAGTCTTCTTCTGTGAGGTTAAGGCTTTTTCAATATTGATTCTGCTGACTGAGAACACCTCAATCTTCTTTTGTTTCTCTTTTTTCTTCTGTATGAGATTTGTAAAGAATGTAGCTGACATTATAACATGATTGAACTCATTCTCAGCAGAAGCTTTTCTGTTTCATACAATAGTTTCTGTGAATTTAACTGTAAGAAAGACTCTGTCTGCATTTAATATAATCTTGTTCTGCTTCATTCATGATAGATTTAGTATAAAATTGTAGGATGCTAACTTAAAGACAATATAAAAGAATGTTCTTAACTTTTGATGTCTGTTAATATCAATTTGTATGACAGCTACTTCATTTACTGATGAATTTGAAGGTTCATCAAACTCTGTAATCATACAAGATCTTATCTTCATGCACTGTAAATTGTGATTTTTAACAAAGCAAAAAGTGATTATTTCATAGAACAGACACTCTGTGTTGTATAAGATATGTGCATATGATTTCTTATTGATTAATGTTAACATAGTGAAGAGAGCACTGTTCATCTGTTTCTCAAACTTCTTTCAGCTTTTATTACATTTTGTATGCTTTCAGCTGTGACTTCTGCTAAAAGCTACTCTTTTTCTGAGTTCTTCTCTTCTTCTGTTGTTTTCTTCACAGTCTCAGCAGCAACAACATTGATGATGTGAGATCATACAACAGACAGAAATTTGCAGTTCTTAATGAAGTGGTCATTGTCTCTGCAGTGCATGCATAGTTGTTTTATATGATGTTTTATCACTTTCTTCTCTGACACTCATTGTGCTCTGCATCTCTCTTCAGTTTCTGTAACTGTAACAATGATGTGCTCAGTGAGTTCTCAGTTCATGTTGTTTGTGTGAGACTGTTGCATGATGATGATAGTTGTCATATGACACTCTTGAGTAACAGCCTTTTAAATTGAGTTCAAGTTGTGACTGACTCACTGTAGCAAGATAATGTACTCATCATACAACACAGAGATTGAGATGACAATCAGAGCTTACATGAGTGTTGTATCAAGACTGTTATTAAGAGATGTTTTCTTGACAGCATCATCTCATTTCAAGTCTTCTGCTTTCAACAGTGTTCATTCAAAGATGATCAGATGTTTAGCAAATGGTTTTCTCTTCTGTTTTAAAGCTTTTAAGATATGAGTCGCTTTTTTCTTCAATTCTGAGTCATTGTACATGTGTTGAAGCTGATTAATCAGCTCCTCAATGATCATATGATTTAAAACTTTGTTTGACTTAATACAAGCCACAATTCAAGATGTGATCTGACTTAAAGTCAACCCTTCAAGCTGACTGTGTAAGTATTAGAACTGTACACTAACATTGTTGTTTGACATGTTCACATTCAATTTAGTGACAATTTGTTGTAGTCAAGGTCTGAATTTCACTCTCTTTTCTTCAAATCTGAGTTGATCAGAAAGACATTGTTTTAAATGTCAATTCACACTCATTGCTGCAATGAGCTGCTTTAAAATGAGACTGTTCATACAATTGACTGATTCTTGAGAAAAAGATGATGTTGCAACAGTTGATGTTGAGATAGCTGTATCTACTGATGTAACTGATGTGAGATTGTCTCAATTCATCACAAAGATGTAAAGAAGATCTGTACAAGCCTTCATGTTTTACATGTTCTCTTCTGTATAACTCTTCATGCTGTGTAGTTCTGTCATAAATATTTATGTTTAAGAAAGAATCTTCTCAGCAACAGTCTTTACTTCATCTGTCATAAAGGTTTCTGCACTCATTCTGCACTGATTTTAACAATTGTACAGCAAGATCTCTAGTGTAGGTCAGGTTTAAATGAGAATAGTATTTTAATGTCACAGGTTTACAATGAGACTAATGCTTGATTGATAATTTCTAAATACAAGAAGAATACTATGAAGAGAAAAAGAAGAGCTTCATACAGAAGTGAAAAGATAATGTGCTTTAGTCTTAAAGTCTTAGTAAGCAACTAGATCATAAGATCTTAATATGAGTTCAACTCATGACACATGTCTTACTGTTATCTTTGCTTCAGAAAAGATGAGAAAAAGTAACTAACAACTTAAAGAGAGTTTTAAATGAAGGTTCAGAATTAAAAAAAAAGATAATTCAGCAGAAGTGTTATTAACTATCTTTTAAATGTCTTTATTTATAAGAACATACTTGATATTAATAATTTAAAAAGCATAATTGCTCACATCAGTGAGTTTAGCTATGAAATGAATGTTACTGTTTAAGAAAGTTATGTTGTTAACTAAATGTGATGTAATTGTAATTAATAAAATGAAAGAAGACTATAAATTGAGAACAGTGAGATAAAAACTGTTAATATAAAGACAATTAAAATGTTTTAAATGTATAGTGTCAGACTTATTGTCAGAGACTAGAGCTAAAGAATTAACTTTATGCAATAAGGCTTTATCTCAGCTACTCATCATTTGCTTAAGTCTTTCATTTCTGCATATATATATAGAAGATGTGTGTTGCACATTTATAACCTTTAATAATTAATCTATTAATTAAAATCACTATACTATTATCTGTTTATAAAACAACAGCTAATCATTGTATATTATCATAATTATTGTGACTGCTACTGTTTACCCTGTTATGTTAGCTCAGTCTCACACTTATTGTCTGTTAAATGTAATAAAATCAGAATGAACATTCTTGTATTACTTAGATTGTTAAAACAATATTTAATTAAGTTTTATGTGTGTTAAAATCACATAACCTTAAAACAGAATCTAAAATGATCTGATACAGAACTGCACAATTTTTAACACATTTAGTCTGTTCTTTAAATTGTGAATTGACTAGATTAAAATCTGTTGAACAGAAAGACATCAAGTCATTGATATTATGATCTTTATGAAATGACTGTTTTTTCATATATTCTAACTAGAATGCAGAGTCTGCATCAACAGCATGACTTTTGTGTGAGCTGATTAAGCAGCGTCACGTGACACAGCAAGTTTTGATGCTAGGTCAGAATAGGACTGAAATTCCTCACAAAGCCTCTTTATTTCAACACTTCTTCTCAGTTTTGAATGATCTGAATATTCATTCACTAGCCAGTATAAAGTTCTTCAATCTCACTAAAAAGTGAGCTCAACAGCAAGGTGATAAGAATGTGAAGAAGACTGCAACAGTGAGGTAAGAAAGTGAGAATGTAAAAGGCAACAAAGAAAAAAAAGATCAATGATGATGAGGTTTAAATGTGCATTAAAGACAGGTCATTAATTCAATATAAGACCTGACTGAATAAGAAAATGGCTAAACTTGACAGCAAACAAAGCCTTAGTAAGCTCATCTGCTGCTTGCTTAATGATAAATACAAATTCAAAGTTGACAAGGTGACAATCAACAGCTTCATGAACAAAGTGATATTGTATGTCAATGTGCTTGATACAAGCATGAAACTCAGGGTTTTTAGCAAGGTTCATAGCTTTGTTGTTGTCAGCTCAAATGATGATGACATTGTTGTCATGAAAATAGTCAATTTCACTAAGAAAACAGCGTAGTCAAATGACTTTCTTCATACCTTGTGTTTCAGTCATGTACTCAACCTTCATCAAGAATAAAGTAACAAATTGCTGACATTTAAAACATCAGCTAATGAGACCTTCATATAAAAGAAAGAGATAAGCCTCAGTGAACTTTCTGATGTTGTGACAGCCACCTCAGTCAGCATTGATATAGCTGATGAGGTCATTGTCAGTGATGTTATAAATGACACTGAGATTCATAGTGCTGACAAGATACTTAAAGATTCACTTAACAACATTATAGTGTGATGTGTTAAGGTTCTGAGCAAACTGACTAACAGTAAAGACAGTGAAGGTGATGTTAGAACATGTCTGCAACATAATGTACATTAGTGATTTGACTGCTTTCTGATACCGTCAAATGACAGTGATGTCAGCCTGAGTGATAGACTTCTTCATGAGTACTACATCAGAATTCATAGAAGTGTTAACAGAAATAGCCTGCAACTGCTGAAAGGTCTGAAGAACCTTGTTGATGTAAGCTGTTTGAGTAAGACAGATTGTGTGTTCAGTGCAGTTTCATTTCACTTTCATGTTTAAATAGTAGAACACGGGACTGAGATCTGACATCTTGAATGTGTCATTAAGACATTATTTAACATTCTGAATAGCTGACTTATCCTTTTCAACAAGCAGAAAGTTGTCAACATAGACAGTGATGATGACATCATTTCATACAAACATGCTATGATTGAAATCAAGTTGACAAAAATCAAGAGACATGAGAAGATCATGTAAAGTCTTATACCACAGATGAAGTGCTTGCTTCAGGTCATAAAGGGCCTTATTCAGCAAAGCAACCTTGTCAAGTAGCTCATAGCTGTGAGGTAACTTAACATAAACAACCTGATCAATAAAGTCATAAAGAAATGCAGTAGTGACATTCATTTGATTCACTTCAAGGTCATAATGTGCTGTAAGGGTGAAGAGGGTCTTATATGTCTGCAGCTTGACAACAGACACAAAGATTTGATCATAGTCTATGTCAAACTGCTGTTCATAGCCTTTGACAACTCAGTGAGCCTTATAGCGGTTAACCTGATCATGAGTGTCACGCTTGACCTTGTAAACTCAGTGTTCTTTAAGGACATGCTGATCTGACAGCATGTTGACAATGTCTCACATGTTATTATTCTTCAGTGACTGAATTTCATTCTTCATAGCCATCTTTCATTTGTCACACAGAGGTGACTCCACAGCCTGCTTATATGTGATCAGTTTGATGATGTCATCAATAAAAATCACAGCATACACATATGAAACATGTGCATCAGACTCATCAACAACTGAGTGATTGCAAAGGTTGTAGCATAATGCAGCTGAGGCTGAAGAGTTCAATGAACTGAGCTCATCTGAATCAGACAACTTGTTTAAAACTCATGAGTCTGAACTCATGAGTTCAGACTGACAATGTGAAGAGGTAAATGCTCTCTCTAAAACAGAAGAAGATGAAGAATGCACACTGACAGAATTTGATTGCTGTAATAGCAAGAATCAAAGCAGCAGTGTAGCTGATGCAGACACTCTCTCTAAAACAAAAGAAGATTGTGACAACAAGAGTGAGGACACAGAAGAAGAATTGACAGCATGATTGCTAATGCTAGTTGTCTTCTTCTTGCTGTGAATCTTTATGTTAGCTATGTTTTCATAAGTGATAATGTTCTCATCAACAAAGCAGTTATGAGACTCTAGAACCTGTTTTGATTCAAAGTTTCAAACACAAAAGATTGAGCTTTCTTTCATGCCTAAATAGTGACATTTGAGGCTGCAATTCTCAAACTTGACTCTTTGCTGATGTTGTTTTTTAAAAATGTGTGCTCAAGCAATGATATCAAAGATACAAAGACTTGAGAGGTCAGAAACATTGCCTGTTCATGCTTCATAAAGTGTCATGTTGAGTACTTGAGTAGAAGATCAGTTCTTAATATAAACTGCAGTCTTAATGGCTTTCAGTCAGAGGTGTGAGTTCAGGTCAGAGTCTTTGAGCATAGCTTGTGCAGATTCACAAATAGTGCGATTTAGCTGCTCAGAAACGCCATTTTCTTCAGGTGAATAGGGTGTGATAGGTTCTCAGATGATGCCATTGACTGTAAATCAGTTCTTCAAGACAAGATACTTATGCTCAAAGTCAGTGTGAAGATGTTTTAAAGAATAGTCAGAACAGTCAGTCTTCATCAATGTGACAAAGTTCTTGATATGCTTGGTTGTTTCATCTTTGATTTTCATGAAAAACATTCAGGTAAACCTTGTGAAGTTGTCAGTAAGAGTAACAAATCACCTTGAACTGTCATAGATGATGAGCATTATGAGTTCAACAACATTCAAATGAATAAGACTTAATGATTGAGTTGCTCACTCAATAGAAGCATTGTAAGGGTGATGAGTCTGCTTGACTTTCATGCACAATTTGCAAACATCATGTCATTGAGAAAGATTCTTAAGATCTATGTCATTGATGATCTTAAACAGACACTCAATGTTTATATGATTTAAATGGCTCAAGTGTTGATGTCACATATCAAACAATACCTTGAACTCACAATTAGCTGCAAAGGCATGAGACTGAGGTGTATTGTTGAGGTGTAGCTGAAAAATCCCGTTGACCTCAGAAGTGTATTCAATGACATTGTTTTTGTGATGTAAGGTGCAGTCACACATGTCAAAAAAGATATCATTGACACGCATGCAGCAGTCAGAAATGAGGTTTGCAGAGAAATCAGAGACATGCATAACATCTTTGAGGATAACCTCTTGTATGCCATCATCAGAATGAACTAAACATAGTGAAATCATGTTCTTTTCAATGATCTGAGCAGATTCATTAATCATTTTAAGAGACCTAGAAATAGGCTCATAAATAAGAAAGAATTTGCGTGTAAAACACAAGTGATCAGTGGCTTCAGTATCAACAATTCACACACTCATAAGGTGTGATTCTATGACAAACATAAAGCTGAGTGTTGTGACATTGTCATCAGTCTTATCAGAGATTGATTTGACATTATTGAAGAACTTGCTCAAGAACTTGTCTGATGATGATAATTTGTTCTTTTTCTTTGCAGCTCAAGCTGCATCAAGTTTCTTCTTCTTATGAGAGTATTTGACAAAGCACATGAGTTTCTCATGATCAGTCTTTTTACAGTGTGAACACTGAAGTGACAACAATGTCAATTTTGATTTGCCACAAAAGGCCATTGCAATGAAGCTCTTATTATTCTTCATTCTAGCCTCATCAATCAACTCAGCAACTAAGAAATCAAAAGTAAAAGTTGTAACGTAAATGAACTGATGTTTAGCTGTGACAAAGACATTGAATGTAAACTCAAGGTTGTTAGAAAAAACAGTGAGTATAACCCAGTCTGAAAAGGTAGAATTCATCTCTTGCAAATGTTGTGACAAAGTCTTTAGTTGATCAACATAGTTCTCAATGAACTTAAACAAATTGTAGTGATGACTTAAAAGTGTCATAAACATAAGGTATTTGATGTTAAAGCCCTGAACCTTGTACAACTTCTTGAGCTTCAACCACATCTGACATGCAGAAAGGTCTTGAATGAACCTCTTAAGATCATTCTGACATGACAGTGCTATAATAGCACATGCTCTGTCATTCTCTTTACTTTAGACAATGTATTCAGATGAGAACTTCAAGTTCAAAGTGTTGACATCATCAAGTTTAACAACTAATTCAAAAGATGTGTCTGAAACAACAGCTCATAGATCTTTGTTCATAAGAATGAACTTGATGTTAGTGGCTCATGAGGCATAGTTAATAGCGTCAGCAAGACAAGAAAAGTTGAAAATGCTGTTCAAGAAAGTCATGATTATGTGAGTTGTCAAGAACAAACACCAAAATGCAAAGACTATCAAAAAAGCAAAGAGATGTCAATCAAGAATATCATGACAACAAGTTGTTTGAGAATATCAAAACAACAAAGATGTTGTTTGAGAAAGCACTTAAGTAAGCTATCAAAACAATGAGTCATTTAAGAAAGCACTCAGATGAGCTATTGAAATGATGAAAATGTCAAAACTGAGAATATCAAGTAATGACAAAAGGGGTCATTTAAGAAAGCACTCAAATAAGCTATTGAAAAAGCAAAGAGATGTCAACTGAGAATATCATGATGACAAGTCATTCAAGAATATTAAAACAACAAAGGTGTTGTTTGAGAAAGCACTTAAGTAAGCTATCAAAACAATGAGTCATTCAAGAAAGCACTCAGGTGAGCTATTGAAATGATGAAAATGTCAAAACTGAGAATATCAAGTAATGACAAAAGGAGTTGTTTGAGAAAGCACTCAGGTAGGCTATTGAAATGACAAAAGACACTGTTAAAAGATAATGACAGTGAGGTCAATGAATGACTGATTAATGTCTTGAGGTATGAAGACAAAATGCCAAACTCATAATCTGTTGAACAGAAAGACATCAAGTTGTTGATATTATGATCTTTATGAAATGACTGTTTTTTCATATATTTTAACTAGAATGCAGAGTCTGCATCAACAGCATGACTTTTGTGTGAGCTGACTAAGCAGCATCACGTGACACAGCAAGCTCTGATGCTAGGTCAGAATAGGACTGAAATCCCTCACAAAGTCTTCTTATTTCAACAAAATCAATAATATACATAATTATTATAATTGTTAAAATGTTGTTCTTATGTGAATAGAAAACTCTGAATCTATTAATGTTGTCACTTTGCTCAAAACAGAAGTTAAAAGAACAGTTACCTAAAAGGTAAATGTTCTTATTTCTGTACTGTAGAGATAAGTACTCATACCTTACTCTGTACAGACTAGCGCATCGGTTCAATGGCGGGGATTGGCTTGGCGGCAATTCTATGCATCTCACACAACTTCAACCGGTCACTTTGTGTAGAAGGGGAGAGGCCGGGAGAAGCCATAATATGATTGAATGTGACAGTTGGACCGGATCTTATAACATTCACCATCATATTTTACGGGTAACAATATTCAGCTCTCGAGTCAGTTAGTGATGGTCAAGGTGGACCCGTGAAGAATTCGCGATTGACAGGGGTCGATGCAGCTCAGCTCACCTTGCATATCATTTACTGCATGTGAAAGGTCGGGGAGATCGAAGCACCACCCCACCCCAATCGTTGCGAGCCGGCTGCATCACAGCTGCCGTCCGACGACACTCACACTCCTCATCTTCAAGCGCCTTCGTGACACCTCTCTTTCCATCGTCGTCGACGTTCTCAGATGTGTTCCCCGCGAAGACCTCTGGCGTTCTTGCGACGAGCTCTTCCTACTCCTACTTGATAGTGCTCACCTCCAGTTGACAGGACCATCGATCCGGTTTGATGGCGTGCGGCCCAACTTCCGCCATGATGGTCCCGATCTACTTACTGTCATTCCTCTTACTCTCAACCCTCGTCCTCTCTCAGACTCCCACACTCCTGAACTTCGCTCCTGGCGCCCTTCCGAGCTGCGCGAACCAATGTACGGCCCTCGACAACGCCCAGAACTCCTGTATCCCTCCGGCGGCACCCGTCACCAACCAACAGACCTACCAGGGCTGCTTCTGCCAGTCTGGCTACCTCGTCTCTCTCTACAACACTCCCACTGGGATCTGTGATCAGGCCTGCAGCGCTGCCGATCTGACGCAAATACAGAATTGGTACAAAGGGCTCTGCGGCCAGCGCGCTGGGGTGGCTCCGGGAAGTACAGTAGCTGGGAGCACTACGCTGGCTGCGTCTACCCCGACGAGTGCCACGGGTGTGGCAGGGGCTCACTCATCGAGTACGCTGTCGAGCGCGTTGACGCCAGGCAACGGTGCCGATTCGCCTCAACACGACTGGTACGATCTATCACACACTCTGGCCCTTGCACCATCTGTCATATATACACTACTGATTCACCTTGTGCATGCAGGTTCGGTACCCACTGGAGGTGGGTCCTCATGCTCATCATCCTCTTCTTCGGCCTGGCCCTCGTTGCCGTCGCGTCCGTCCTTCTCCGGCGGAGGTACAGGCGCGGGAAGGAATCCCAGGCGGGCATGATGAACACGTCGGCTTCGGTCGAGGCTTGGTACCCGCAGCAGCGCAGCGTCCACGATTTTGATGCGGGAGGGTATGGCCTGGAGAGGACACATGGCATGCAGAGGGAGAAGGGGAAAGGAGTAGTAGGTGTCAGTGTTAACGAACAAGGAAAGCAGGACTCGAAAGATAAGAGAGGCCTTTTGAAGAAGGGCTGGCTGAGGACGGGGCGTTAGGGCTGGAGTGAGCTCTATACTTTGCTACTTCGATGTGGTTTATTTCCTTCATGTACGATGGTCCTAATGGAATCGAAATCACGAGAGCTACTACGGGAACTCAATGTGGAGGTACCCAAACGGGGCTACTTGTTGTGGTCTAGCTTAGATCGATCTGCAACATAATGGTACCGAATGTTTCAACCGTGTATGGTTCGTAGTATGTGCAGCTGTGCGATCGCATATAGACATCGCTACCGCGTGTGAGCGAGTCAGGGCTGCCTTAAAGTTATTCCTACAATGTATAGATGAAGTCCGGCCTGGTCACACGTTAGCCGACGCATCATACTCACGAGTGAAGACACTGACCTCCTGTCCCCGAGCAACTCAATTTCCTTCTCGCTCTTCCCCGCGATCCACGCGTCCCTCTTTCCGGCCAGCCTCTTCGCGTTCTCACGCCTCAGCAGCAAGTACTGGAGGGTGCTCCCGCCGAGCAGGAACACGACCAGGTACGCCAACACCACGCTGTGGCCCGGGACGTACCTGGGCTTGTCCACCGCGCGGTAGATGTTGCTGCTCACGATGCCGTTCAGGTTCCCCCACCCGATGATGAAGCCGAGCGAGACGCCACGCTTGTACACCCCCTCGGTGTTGTTCGACGCCCAGGAGATCGTGTTCGCGATGCACGGGTAGATGCCCAGGGCGCCCAGGAAGGTGCCGGCGTACCTGATCCCCGGGGTGTTGCCGCCGAGGAGCATGGAGAACCCGATGATGCCGAGGAACGAGACGCCGATGTTGCAGAGGCCGCGCTGCCGGGTCCGATCGGCGAAGTAACCGAGGCCGATCGTCAACATGGCGGCCGCCGCGTACGGCGGGACCGAAAGGAGTTGCGCCTTCGTCTTCGTGTACCCCAGGTCGTTGATGATCGTGGGCAGGAAGAGGGAGAAGGCGTACAGAGGCCCGTCGGAGCCCATGTAGATGATGGCGGACAACCAGGTCTTCCAATCCTTGACTGAGGCCCAGAAATAAGACATCTGGAAGGATTCGTGCTCGGCACTCGACTGCTGGTCCGCCTTCAGCCGGCGGATGACCCTCGCCCGGTCGGCATCCGACAGGAATCGAGCCTCATCCGGGAAGTCGTGCACCATCCAGAAGGAGGCGATCCCGATGAACACAGTCAAGATGCCTTCGAGGATGAAGATCCACGCCCAGCCGCCCTTACCGCCCACGCCTTTCATCAGCCCGATGGCGGTCGCCAGGAGACCACCGAACGAGCCGGACACGGCCGCCGCGGAGAAGAAAATGGCCATCCTGATCCCAAACTCCGAACGCTTGTACCAGCAGGAAAGGTAGTAGCTGATCCCGGGGAAGAGACCGGCCTCGGCGAGACCGAGGAACCACCGAGCAGCCATCAAGCCGGCGTAGTTGTGCGTTAAGCCCATGGTGGTCATGACGATACCCCACACCACCATGATGGCAGGGATGAAGACGGACGGACGAAGGCGCTTGAGGAGAACGTTGGTGAGCGGCTCAAAAACCGAGTACGAGACGAAGAAGATGGAGAGCGAGGCATTGTACTGGCTACTCGTGATGTTCAGATCAGTCTGGAGGCCGTCGAGCCTCGCATTGCCGATATTGGTCCGGTCGAGGAAAGCCATGAGGTAAAGCAGACAGAGCCAGGGGATGAGCTTGAGGTCGAGTCTCAGCAGCAATTTCTTGTCCTGCAAGCGGCCGCGCAAAATCGAGTCAGCATACATCTTGGCAAGGGGCCTCGAGTGAGGTTCCGCGGACGTACCACGCGCGCTTTCTCCGCCGCACTCAAGCCAGCATCGGGGTCGGGGGGGAGCTCCCCATGTGCCAACGTCTCGAACCCTCCCGGAGCGACTCCGATCTTCTTCTCATCGTTCTTCTCATCGTCCGTCGGACTATTACCGCTGTCGCTGTCGCCGACGTGCTCCGTCGTCGTCATCTTCATCGTGGCGGGCCAGGTGTGGTCTGCAATCGAAGTATGAGGGTGGCAACGAGGGAGTCTCGCGTGCAGCACCTGCGCTATTTGTACGCAGCGTGCTGTCCTTGACAATCAATCCAAATGCTCCGTCACCGTCGTGCTAGTCGTGCTAGGCCTGGAAGATTCACGGTGAAGCCGCATCGTCATTCGTCGACGAATCTCTCAGCACTTCCACTTCCATGATCCCAAGTCAACTTACCCCGCGTTTGACGGTTGGACGAATCGGAAGCGGGGCATTAACAATTCCTGCCGGCCAATCCTCGCCGTTGCGGCAGAACGGATACCGAAATAAGGGGACAACCTTGGTAATGGGGACGCGTTGACCGCGAAGCGTTAGCCTCCAACGGGGGGGTCCACACCTTCGGCACAGCCGTGCGGTAAATCTTGGCTTTACTGACTCTCGTCGTGGACGCGATAGGGCAACACCCTGCCTTGCATCATGGCATTGTGATGCTCCTCTGCAGCTGTTGTACTTTCAATTGTTGTTATCATCGTTTGTTCACTGTCTGTGAGTATCGCCAATGCTTGCATTTCTTATCGCATCTCCTACCGTCATATACTTTCTGCTCTTCCGTAGGCTTACATGGCGGCGGAGTGCCTGGTAGTCCTTCCACTGTCCTTGAGAGACGTGCTAGGTTCGCAAAGGGTTCAAGGCTAACTGGAGGATGGCCATACTTCTTTGCTATCGTCTCCACAAGGTGGCGAACTTTGCGTGCTGATCTTCAGCGCTCCGTGTAAGCCTACATCGATTGACAAGAAGTCGGTGGGGATGGAATACAAGATCACTTCGTGGACGCGATCATACGACTGAGCTAACAACATTGCTTGCGCTTCACGGCATTCCTCGCGGTGGCAGAAATTGAGGACATTGACCACCGCCACCACGTCTGCCTCAAGCCTTTATCGAATCTCAATAGCAATATCGGCGTCAGTACACCGACAGAGCTTACTATCTATCCACTATCCAAGGTTGACTTGATCATCAGTCTTTGTGTTTCATGGATTGATATCTCTGCCTATCCTTCGGCGCTACCCCTTCAAATCTACTCGCGCTTGGAAACTACAAGTGAATCGATGAGTGGAGATTCATCAGTTGATAACATCATCAATTCTACAAATACCTCATCCTTTCGTAACACTCATTAACACTCCTCCCCCAGCATTTCTCTGTTCACTTCGCCCTCCCGTTAGATCCGCCATTCTAGCTTACCTTCTGTCAGCTCTCTGACACGTCATCGCGTCGTTGCTGCTTCATCTTTACCTTGCGCTCTCATGATTTAGTCGACTCTGCTTCCCTAGATCATCGTCATGGCTTTCCACGGGCCGTTCACTTCAGTGCCGCCTCACTTTCAAGGCTTTGGGGTGCCACCAAGTCTCTCACATCCTTATTCCTACTTTGCTCCGCCGAATAGCTCAGCACCTTCTCATGGCCAGCATGCGACTTCCCAACATGCGGCTATCGGCCTACAGAACCGCATTGGAGTGTTGGAGACGCAGCTTGCCCACGTGCAAGGAGAGAAAGCTTCGATGCATGCTGCTATTCAGTATCTGTTGGAAACTTTGGCGGCCACCACCGGGGCCAGAAGCTCAAGCCTAGATCGGTCCGGCCAAGAGTTGTCCATGTTGAGATTGCGCCTCGCCCTCACCAGAAAAGAGAATCACCGCTTGAAGGTGAAGTTACGGAAGACCATTATCTCCAAGGCATCCGGTCTCAAGTTCCGTCATGTCGTAGCAAAAGGGGGGGTGATCATGGATCAGCGCGGCGACACATTTGGGAGCGACGACCTGATCTCCACAGACTCACCGGATGGGGATCTCTTGGGTGGGGCGATTCCGTTCTCAATCATCGAGCGGTATCCAACCGCGTCGTCTTCGTCTACCAATAAATCTTACGGTCAGTCACCTCCTGACCTAGGAACATCTGACGATGATCGGTCGTCATCAGAAAGTGAATCAGAAAGTTCAAGTCCTGGAGCGACCACGAAGTATGACCAGTCGGGCCCCTATCACCGGCAGGGAGACAAGAAGAACTCATCATCTGGAGTTATCCCGGATCTCCATCTGAACAAGAGCAGCTTTACTGAGAATACCTGCTCTTCAGAGAGTCAACTGCCTTATGTTCAGTACTTCTCCCCATCATTTAGCGGGGCCAAAGTTGGAATTGCCCAACATAAAGAGGAGAAAGTCAAGGCTTTTACAGCTCCACGGGTATATCTTCTGTTGGTAGTTGCCCATTGACTCGCCATGCTGATATAGTGTGCGACGTCTTAGGACACTACTCCGGCGAAGGAAACAACATTGTTCGCGTACCGGGACCATTCACCCAGCGAGACTACCCAAGGTCTTCTGGGAGCGGCCGGAGACCCTGTCGCGAACAAAGTCCACATGGGACAGCTCAACAAGCAAGCCGACTTTACTGCCATGGACAGTGGCCCTGTTTCGGTCAAGATTGGCCCTTATGTGCCAAGAGAACCTCACGAGCGACCGGTAACCCTTGTAACGTCGTCAGATTCTGCAGGGCTAATAGAGTCTTTCACCAGAAGTGGCTCATCGGCTGATGATCGCAATATCACCTCCTATCAGGGTGTGCCTGGTGACGTTGAACACTCGGTGGTCGATAGCGGCTTCCGTTGGGAGGACAAAATCTTTGCAACACGAGCGGAGCGCGAGAACCCCATCGCGATACATCGCAAAGTAGCCGGGCCGAACGACCTGGCCTTCCCTGACCTTTTCAGGTATGGCATTCGATACGATCCTCATCCTGCAGAGCAGAACGTATACCGGACAGTCACGATCGAAGGCCTACCATCAAACATCACTCTAGAAACTCTTTTGCGGAAAGTACGCGGTGGGGCCGTCGTCTCGACGAAGCTCTGCGACACTTTCAGCATCACTGGCTCGCAGACAGCCCTGGTTACCTTTCTCCGTGAATCTGCTGCTTCCGATTACGAAGAGTATGCTGCTTCGTACCCCATCCGTTTCAGCGGTCAAGCCGCGAAGGTCTCAATGTTGTGTACGCCAACATGGCCGATGACCATCCCTCTCAAGATAGCTATCTTCGATCATCACCACACACGTTGTCTCGAGGCGAAAAACTTTCCGCGTCATATACCTCCGCTTGCGTTGCGACGGGATCTTCGCATCTGCTCGTCCATGAAATGCGATATGATCGAGAACCTTGTAATGAGACATGATGGTATCCTAGCAATACGCTTCTCTTCTGTCGGTGCGGCTGGCCAAGCATTTGGAATTTTAACTTCGTATCGCGCCTATCGACAGTGCAGCGTCACATTCGCTTCGGACCCTTGTGCCCTACCCTTGAAGACGATGCTGAACCGGGGTCACCCTGAGCCATCTGATGATATTCACGGAGAAACTGCGGTAATAAATGATGACGTCAACGCGGAGCAGTTTGCTGATGATGAAGGGATCGGTGAAGACGAGGACTATTTCGAAGACGATCCGCTAGACGACCTTGAGCACAACCACGGGAACTTCGCAGACGTAAAAACTGGAAGGAGTCTGCTGGGGCCAAGACAAGCTGCAGACATCAACTCCCCGGCATCTTCCCTCCTTGACTGAGGTTCCTATACTCCTTAATTCTTAATTCGACTTCGAGCGCAAGGTTGAGCGGTCAGCCGCCAAGGGATTTTCTTATGGCCTCTACTGCCTTCCCTCATCTTGCAGCACCAGCTTCGGCAATGTTGCGTTGCCGCATTTTATTCTTTCCATGCCATCCAATAGCCTTCAATGACATTTTCAAGTCATCTACATGGCGGAAGGCTAGCATTCTCTCGAGATTGGTACCTTAGCCAGTATCCCAAAGCACCACAGCGCTGCCGTCATGCTCTCGACCTCGCAGGTCGACGCGGTTGCTCCGTCCCCTCCCTTTCTTTCGTGATGCCATCACTGCGACCTACACGCTCTCTAAAGGCGCAAATCTCACTCTTTCCATCAGTCCTCAAAATTGACTTGCTCCTCCCTTCACCTTTTTGTTTTAGCAGAGCTCCTTCTTCTCGTGGCAGTCTGACGTGACCGCCAAGCCTGGTTCTGGAGCCCGAAAACAGTCTACATAGTTAACAATGAAGCATCTATTGGTATATTTACCACGTTCCCGTGATCATTGAAACTGCTGTAGTACCACCGCGCTGAAAACATGACGGTTGGCAGCGCTGTCTGCCGGGTTACCAACCACTTGAACTCTCGTGAAGGCGGTCGAGCAGTCCGGGCTCCCTTTCACCGGTGGTTCTTACTTCAAGAGGTCAACTACGGTGAGATGCCTCAACATGCATGAGCCAAGAGACAAAGTATTGATGCAGCAGAGAATGGCATTTGTACAATCCGAAAGATAGCTCTGCAGGGAAGCTGGCGCAACGCCTTTGTTTCCGCCAATATGCTCCTTCGCCAAGAGGACAATTCCGACCAACAGTCAAAGAAAGCTCTGCCGCTTCTTGTTATACGCCCTCTGGTCCTTCAGCCACTGCCGGTAATCCTTCACGCTGCCGATCTTCTCGCCGTAGTAATCCGGGACGGGGTTCGAGAAGGACTGAGACGATGGATCTACTCGGTACCGCTTGATCCGGTGGTAGAACTCCTTTTCTTTCTGCATCATGGAAAATGCCCGTCAGCTTCGTTTCCACCCGTCACTCAGGACGCGTCGCGGAGACTCACCTCGGCGATCTGCGCCTTGTACTTCTTGTTCAACAGGTTGAAGGCCGCGTTCCCCACGAAAGGCCCCGCCAACCAACCCAGCGCCCCAAACCCCGCCGTCGTCAACCCCAACACCACGAACGGATCGAGACCGAACATCTGCCCGCCCAGCACTTCCATGTCTTGCTGGCTGATGACCGACACGCCCATAAAGGTGGTCCCGATCGACGAGCCGATGGACGCTGCGAGGTTATAGTACCGACGGACTTTGCGCAACTGGAGGAATCGGTTCCAGTCGAGATGGATCGGGGCGGAAGAGTTGGTGTGGGTCGTGCTGCGGGTGGGATCGGTGGAGGCCGGTCCGGAGGAAGTCACCGAGGAGGCTCGTCGTATGGAGACGGTTGTTGATGCGCTTCGCGGTGACCTCAGGGCTGTCGAGGACGATGTGCTCGGTCTTCTGTCATCTTGTAATTTAGGCCCAGCGGCCGGAGCTGATGTCGAGTGATTGCATGGCGCAAGTAGCGACGGCTGCAGGCGGCAACCTAGCAGCGCAGAGCGAAGAGGAGGGGACGTCGTGCACACTAACGAAGTCATCGTCAAAGTGGTTTGAAGCTTTACGAATCTCGGACGCTGGTGACAGGAGATTGTCGCCTGAGATGCGGCTCGTGGGAACGCTAGCAGGCTAACCAAAGTACCGGTACTCTAAGTACGATACTCGTACCTTACCGCACCTCACCAAAACTGAGTACCTCTACGTGGACAACAGTGACTTTGCTACCTATCTACCACTGTCATACGATGGAGCTGGCCATCATGACCTCATGGTGTTTAGTAAGTTGGTTGCTTAGTAGGTAGCGGCGTATTTAGCCAGCTGTGACAGCCTTCATATAGCAATGTAAGCAGCATGAACACAACAAACTCATATAACTTCAAAGAAAGACACAAGGTTAAAACAGCTCAGTGTGAAAGTTGTGTTTGCACAGCAGTTTAAATAATTCTTCTAAATCTGATTTTTTATATGATTCTTATGTAATTACTCAAATAGAATAACTTGATGTTCTCACTCTATAGTTATCATTTATTACTTTAATAAGACTAAACACTTATATTATTTTATTAATATATCACTGTACTTAATTAAGTCTAATGTAAGCAGAGCTTATACTTAAGTGCAGTTAATAATGTGTTGAAAATTGTGCAGTCCTGCATCGGATCATTTCAGGTTCCGCTCTGAGGTCACGTGACCCCGGCACATATAAAACTTAGCTAGATATTATTCTAGCAACCTAAGCAATACAAGGACGTCCATTCTGACCCTATTACGTCCAACATAATGTAATGTGACATTTCTATTCACTCACACATTTCACACAAAACTGTAAAATACCTCAGTAATCATTATATCTTTGTGTTTAACGAAAAAGTTTAAACTCTAAGAGTATTTAATCAGATACTTCAGATCTTATGAGTACATGTAACAATCAGAAAAGCACAGCAGAAGATCAGAGTTCAGGTATTTTCATCAGCTGTTAATGAAACAACAAGTCAACAACTGATGAACTAATATTGTGAGTGTTATCAGATTCAGATGCTCTCAAGACTAGACCTCAACAGCAATGTAGATCGAGAATTTTCTACGACAGTTCTCACATCACTGAGAACAGATCATTTCATGTTTATGACACTTCTCTCAAACGCTCAACACAAGCTTCAGCTCAAGAGACAGGCGCAATCTCTTCACAGCATGGCTTCTTTTTAAAAGTCTCAGTCCCGGTCAGAGCAAATTACACGTCAAATGCTCATCCTCTACCACGCCTACAATATCCTGGGTCTCAGGACCGCACCGGCAGTCTTGACAAGCCTCAGCGTGCTGTCATCCTCTCCCGTTCGACCTTGAAGGATGGTGATGTTCGGTTCGTGCTGGATGCAGCGGCGGGGGCTGATCAGCAAAGTGTGTCTCTCGAGCAACTAGCAAACTTTGTGTCGGATGAGCAGTTACACGAATTTGAGAATGACCAATTTGCCTTCCAGGATGATGCAGATGAGGGAAGAATTGTTCCGCGGCGGAAAGCGGAGAGCAGACACCGTTCGCTGGCTGTGAACCGCACAGTTCCCAGGCCACAACAGATGGAGGAGACCTCAGCATCCACCCTTGTCGTCAATTTGGATTACCCGGACGTCGTTACTGGAGTCCCGCCCAGTTCTCGAGGTCACCCAGACATTGCCGAGGTTGCAGTTGACCTTTACCCGCCAGTCCGTGCCGTTAAAGCCAGTGGGCTTCGTCGCAATCGTAGAGAAGCCGCAGGCCTAGATCCAGACCGAAGAACCCCCAGGGAGATTAACGATGAGCTCAGGAGGATTGGTTTGGGCCACCACGTTCATGATCGCCAGCCTATTCAAAGGGTAGCTAAACGTCCCATCCACATACAACGCCTAGAGCGTTCGGAAGACGCGGGTATTGTTAATATGGAGTTTTATTCTTATGGACCCAGAGGCCACCGCAGAAACTCAGAAACCTCTTGGAAAGGTGTGAAGCCTGTTGTTGGGGTTGTCAAAGGTGAAGTGATCTCATGTGACTGCAAATGTAGAATGAAGCTGACAATCAACTCTAGGAACCGCTGACATCTCAGTTCATGGAGTCAAGGAGCCTAGTAGAGCGGCCAGCGCATGTCCCAGTCATGCCTTGATCCGACGTCATCGGTTTCCGGCCTCCGGACACATTCCACAGAGTCTCAGTAAAGACGACGGCATCGACGGTAATGCCCTACTTCGCCAATTCCAGGATGATAGGGTCTTCGGACTTACTCGTCAGTCCATTTCTGTGATGCAACCGACCGACGCAACCCAACCTATGAAAGCTATTGGAACTGAAGTTGATTCGTTCAAGTCGCATTGTCCGAGCTCTGTCTTAATTTATAGTCTTCTTTCATTTATTAATTGCAATTGCATCACATTTAGTTGATAACATGACTTTCTTAAACAGCAACATTCATTTTATATGTCAGAAACTAGGGCTAGAGAATTAACTCTATGCAATGAGGCTTTATCTTAGCTATCTGTCATTTACTTAAATTTCTCATTTTTACATATATATATAAACATCAGCAAGTTGAGAAAGCAGCTCAGAGTACTCAGAGTTAATGATCTTATATCTTAGCTCAGAGTCACTCTGAGCAATCTGAGCTGTCATTTAATTATTACTGAGCACCCTGAGTGCTCTGAGCTGATTTATCACTATTAAAGCATTTATTTACTTTACTGACTTAATTTTCATAATATTGATTTAATTCTAATGTCTATATAATTACAGCTAGCTAAGAAAAGAACTTCATGCAACAGCTAAAAAGAACTTCATGCATCAGCTAGCTAAACAGCTAAAAAGAACTCATTGTGACAGCTAGAAAGAACTTCATACAACAGCTAGCTAGACAGCTAAAAAGAACTTTATGTAACAGCTAGCTAAACAGCTAAAAAGAACTCATTGTGACAGCTAAAAAGAACTTTATGCAACAGCTAGCTAAACAGCTAGAAAGAACTTCATGTAACAGCTAGCTAAACAGCTAAAAAGAACTCATTGCAACAGCTAAAAAGAACTTTATGTAACTGCTAGCTAAACAGCTAAAGAGAACTCAATGTGACAGTTAGCTAGCTAGCTATGAAGAACTCATTTTAACATGTAAAAAGAACTCAATTTAACAGCTAGCTAGCTAGCTATGAAGAACTCATTTTGACGTGTAAAAAGAACTCAATTTAACAGCTAGCTAGCTAGCTATGAAGAACTCATTTTGACGTGTAGAAAGAACTTAATTTAACAGCTAGCTAGCTAGCTATGAAGAACTCAATGTGACAGTTAGCTAGCTAGCTATGAAGAACTCAATTTGACATGTAGAAAGATCTCAATGTAACAGTTAGCTAGCTAGCTATGAAGAACTTGATTTAACTCAACATGTAGAAAGAACTCAATTCAACAGCTAGCTAGCTAGTTATGAAGAACTCAATGTGACAGTTAGCTAGTGTATAAACACTGTTGCTATAGACAACAATTTATTATAACTCAGCTAATTCAGCTCAGATAGCTCAGAGCACTCAGAGCTGAATTATTGAGCTTTAAGCTAGCTCTGAGCTGAAAATTAACACTATGAGCTTAAAAGTCTGTGCTTGTGTTTATGAGCCACCTTTTAACTTGTTGATAAAAGATGTGCATCACACATTTATAACTTTTAGTAATTAATCTATTGATTAAGATCACTACACTGCTATTAGTCTATTAAATAACAGCTAATCATTATATATTATCATTATTATTATGACTGCTACTGTTTATTCTGTTATGTTAACTCAGTCTTGCAGCTTTAATTACTCTATTCTTAAAGAGACAGTTTATTCAGTAACAGAGTTTTTTTATCATAATCACAGAACAGCAAACAATAAATATAAGTTTCTGAAGTACTTCTGTTGTGAAGTTGTCAGATACACAAGCAGTCAATAATGCATTGACAGATTTGTCTGTTAAAATGTTATCTGTTAAGAATATAACTTTAGCTCAACTTATTAAGGCTGAAACACAGCTATTAATGAAGCTGAAAGTGATATAATAATAAAAGTGAGTTATGATATTATACAGAAGTGTTGCTGCAGTGTGTTGTTACAATCATGCTCAGTTAAAACTAACAGAATGAGTTGAATGTAAAGGCTGCGTAGTCTCTGATATGAGACGATGAGTCAGGTGTCAACTCAACCATGAGAATGTTGAGTTGACCCTTAGCAGGTTGAGTCAATTCTTTGAGGGTTGACCCTTGTTCTATATAGAAAGGATTGTTTCCCTTATGAAAATAATTGTGTTCAACTCAATACAAGTTATCAACTACTGGTTTATTCTACATCGTGCACTGAGACTCTTATATCAACAAGCACAAATCTCTAGCCTTAATATTCAAGACATCTCAGATCAGGACATAACACTTTGAACATTCTTACAATATAAGAATGACAACCAGTGCACAGAAGTCAGCTTTAACAAGTCAAGTCAACCTTCAAGGCCTTCAGCAAACAATCAATGTACTCAAGGTATCGACACTCAATGTGTTCACAGATGAGAGAGAGAAGCTGTGAGCCTTCTTGACTAAGCTCAAGTTGTATATCAGATTCAATCAGGTGAAGTTTAGGTTCAAAATGAACAAAGGTCTGTTTACCGTATTGTACCTCAAGAATGCAGCGTTTGATTGAATTGACCTCAAACTGCATGAGTTCCTTGACAAGACACTGAAGAAATGAATGAACAATAAGAAATTCATATTCAGCAACTATAAGAAGTTCAAGGATGAGCTTTAAAGAGCCTTCAAGATAGTCAACGAAAAATGAGCAGCAGAAAGACAACTTCACATTTTAAAGATGAATAAGTTGACAGTCAAGTATGCGGCAGAGTTTCAGCGAATCACGGCCCTAATGAATTGAGATGATGACGCTTTAGTATTGCAATACTACTGAGAACTCAATGAGACTATCAAAGATGAGATAGTCAGGATGAATTGATCTGAGAAGCTTCAGAATATGATCAATACCTTCATCAACATCAACAGTCATCAATGAAAACAACGGATGAAGTGTACAGAACACTACACATCAAAGGTGTGAGAAAGACATTATACTCTCAGAAGAGGTGACCCTATGAACCTCAATGCAATCAAGAAGCACTGTGAGCAGCAATCACAAGTGAAGCAAGAACAGTGCATGAGCAAGCTTTATAAGCCTCAATCTTGATGAGCAGAGACTCATGAATGTTATAACTGTGAAAAGCTCAAACACCTTGCAAGAACCTGCAAGAAACCTCAATGAGAGAGAAAAGAAGTTGCAGCAATGAATACACACATAGTGCACAACGCTCTGAGCTGAACAGTCTGCTACAATGACATGTGCTGAACACATATGAGCAGCAAAGACAAAGCCAGATGATACTCACAGAAACTCAAGAAGAGACAAAACGGTTACAACATGACAGGTCAACCAAAGGGATTAGCTATTTTAAAGAAAGTCAAGATCAAAGAAACTGATACTCATGAAACTCAGATAGAAGAAGACTACAACAATAGCATCTGAACAGCTCTGAATTTGAATGCAAACTCAGAAGATGTTGACAACTGAAAGGTTGACATGAGACTCAAAACAAAATATGAGCACTCTGAGAATCAGTGTCAAGAGATGTGTCAACAACTGCTAAAAAGACAGCAAAAAGAGCTCAAGAAGAAAGTTGATGATCTTAAAAAGCAACACAAAGAAACAAAAGAAGCAAGAGCATGCTTAAAACTTGACAAGTTGATGAAAGACATACAAACAGCAACTGACTCAGTATCAGAACAACTTGTGTGAAAAACTAAGAGTCACAAAATCAAGATCCATTTACTCACAGAGTACTCAACATCAGATGATGGTTGTTGAACCTTTTCAAAAGACTACATGTCACCTGAGTTCCTGAATAGAGTGAAAGCACTTCAGAACCAGATTCAGTGAGAATATGATCAGTACAAACCGCGCCTACACTCAGAACAGTATATTGAGAAAGACAACAAGAAATACATACAACTGATCATGTGAGGGATAGAACCTAGATGATTTTAGAATCTCTGAAGAAGAGCAAGCAACGCAGTACAGTCAAAAAACTGCAAGCTTTCTCAAAGAGACTAGAGAACAAGAAGCTTTTAATGTCTCAGAAGAACAGCAAAGACCATAAGATA
>JAABUP010003123.1_pt1 | contig 29917 bp, 41 predicted proteins | sample 5559201 | NCBI WGS metagenome assembly JAABUP01 (sample SAMN10711887, study PRJNA513373) | rock metagenome | isolation source: Antarctica rocks | place: Antarctica | reverse complement strand
CAACAATCAGGCACACAAGGCATAGCAGAGCGGCAGTACATAGCCCCCATGCAAACAGGACAAGACAGGCAACAAGCAAACAGCCGTGTACCACGGGATTGTCAAACAGCAATGCAATGTCAATGCAGGACCCAACCTGGTGACTGAAAAACAAAGCAAAAAACAATATCCACGCAGTGTTCTCCCGAATTGAATGATGTTCGTTGACCTCGTTGGGCAGAAGAGAAAACCCAAGGAGGCAACCAAGGGCTGAAGAGAACTCCTGTTCGCCTGCTACAAAGACCACGAGTGTTGCTGAACGAGCGGGGCATGCTCTGAAACCAGACAAGCAAGCCTTCGAAAGACGAAGAATCTTCCGGAAGAAGCAAGAGCGTTCCGGAGAGCTGAAAGTTCTTGTTCATAAGGTAGCTACAGCGAGCATCGTTTTTCCCTCTCGCCTCATCGCGCGCTGCCGCAAGTACGCATCCGCTCATTTGCCGCTATGTCTTACCGGACTATCTACGAAATCGTGCCGTTGGTGTCAAGCAGGCTGCGCTCGTCGGGCAGCTCTGGATCTCTCAGTCGGCCTTGCCGCAACTTTGGTGCTGTAGCTCGTGCCACATCACTTACACATGATCCGTGGTCTAGTGACTTCGATGACTTCTGGTTTCGACCCGATCCTCGACAGCTCTCGGACACGATGTTTGACCCGGTTTTGCCCTTCCAGATATCCAGCCACGCATCACGACTGATGGTGCGGGTAGTGCTGACACACGTTCACCATCTGTGTTGCTTTGCTTCATTCAACTTCGCCGGACTCTCCATCAGGATTTCTTGATCACACCTTCCTTGTCCGGAGTTGACGTATCTGTGACTGGTATTGTTAATGTGCAGAGCGAAATATTGACCAACCATCTCGTCACAAGGCATCCACGCCTGTCATCAGCACAAGACAGAGCCTCATTGCCAAAGTACCAGTGTGACTTTCGATGTTAAGGAGGGAGACAGCTCCATCACTTTTGCAGCAGCAGTACCTGGCCTCACCAAGGCAGACATCAAGGTAGCTCGGCCGGTTTGGCTTGTCCGCGTCGCTGCTAGCCAAAGACCATATTTCGTGTCATTTCTCCAAGCATCCACCCTGTCCCTTGCTTGTGAATCGCATGATCGGGGTTGCTTGCTGAAGTAGGCAGCTGAGACTCATGTTCCATGCCCGCAGGTCAAGATGACCGCAGATAAGGTGCTTGTCATCTCAGGGCAACACAACTCCAACAATGAGACTTTGATGGATGGTCACACTCACACCCACCATATCTCCAGCAGTTTCACCAGGAGATATCAGCTACCCAGCAACACAGACACAGGTGACATCAATGCAAAGTTGGAGAATGGTGTGCTGACACTGCAAGTCTCCAAAGCAGTCATTCCTGATATACCTGATAAGGAGATTCATATCCAGAGTTCACCGGCTGAAGCAACCACTGCACCATCAGTTCCAGCTGACAATGTTGTTCAGGGACAGAGCGAGGGGGATGCAGTTTCATCTCATGTTGACACAGCCAGTGCTACACACAAGGAGCACAATGGCCCAGCAATTAATGCATGAGCAGTCAGACTCAGACCATTGCACAGTGATTACATTACATTCATATAGACATGATGGTGTCAGTTTGACACCTGACACCCAGAATCCAAACAGTAGACATGTTATTGTCATGATCAAGTCAGACTTACAGAGTGTTTCTATGACATACTGCATCTCTGATACAATTTCCTAAGGATACACTAATCTGCAGCTTGGTAAAATGCCTTAATCATAGAGGTGTTGCATCAGATACAGTATGCAGAAGCCTAGGTTGTGATGCACAATCCAGCTGCCGCATAGGGCTCTTTGCTTTTGCGCTTGAAGGTGTGCAACACATAATGTGCAAACAAGGCACTGTGCAGCTGTTTCTTGAAAATCGTACGCTGTGACAAACATTGGAGTTTAAAGCAAAAAAAGTAAAACAGTGTGTGCTTTCAAAAAACACTCTGTACATGGGTGCAATGTAGTGGCCAATTACAACATGTAAGTAAGCACGACCCTATGAACTGGACAACCATCTCAAATCAGTATAGGGCAGAACAGTAATGGTGCATCTAAATCAAACCAAGCCAAGCACAATTAACACCAGGCACTGATCGAGTCACGTCGAACAAAGCGAAAACACATGCAGGTAGCAAAGTTGCTGCCTTGTCCAGAATCCACTATTGCAAACAAAACGGGCCCTGAATCACAGTACCTCCCCCCTTGAGGCATGGGTTGCTGTACACAAAACCCCCTTGCTCAATTTGATCAAGTCATCTTGAGCAGCTATGTTGTACATGCATGTGCACATGTGAAGACAAATGTGCACCTTTGTGCAGATTTTCGACAACCCACAAAGAAATCCAGCTTTCTGACAAGCTCTAGAAGCCCCCATGGCCAGATAAAGGCAAAATGCAATATCTGCCTGCCTAAGCAGCATCGGCAACAGTGCTTAGCAATGCCACAATGGTGGCTTTCAGTTATGTACACACACTCACACTTGTTTCTCTCTGGAAGCTTTCTAAAAGCCCATCACACTTGTCATGCCTCGATGGGCAAGGCTTGACACAGATCAGACATGTCTTCAAGACTCATCAAGCTGCGCATGTCACTGTCTATTGTGCGAGTCTGTGAGTCAGTGCGCCAGAAGCCCCTTACACACCTGCTGCTGCCTCCCATTGTGGAGCTGCTGCCCACACTCTGCTTGTTCCTCACTCCTGTATATATCGCAAGATGTAATAATGAACACATCACCAGCATACAACAGTTGCTAGCCAAGCCAGTGTAGTCACTGTAGTTCATTGCAGCGACAGTATATGCAAAGGTAATATTTGGTAACCACAGTTTGTAGCCACTGCAGTGCAACAGGAACAAAACAGTCATTTGCATGTGCAGTGGTTACGCCTTGTATCAGCAATTGCAATCACTGCAGTGCAACAGGAACAAGAGACATACTTCTGGGTATGTCTGCTGCCCAGAGCGTGCCCCGTATACATTTGCACCATAAATCCAAATGGGAAAACCCATGCATGCATGTACAGTAAGTGGTATAAGAATTCACAGATGCTTGTTGCAACATATGACATTGTCATGCGCTCCTCCCAACTCGGAGCAGGCTTGATTGCAGTCATGACCATGCATTGTGCATAGGACCATTGTACATACGCTGCCGCTGAAAACACTTGCCTCTCTTCCATTTGAAGCAGCAGTCACGCAGCACCAGCTCCTGACTCAGGTTCAGGCTTCCTCCAGAAGTCAGAGCATTGCTCCTGGCGGCCACTTTCTGTCGATCTTCTGCCTTGCTGACTTGCCCTTCTTCCAACACAGGTTGCAGTAGCCCTGGGGCAAGTGCCCTGTCTGAGGCAAACCGCACTTGTCTCTTTGCCAGTGGCGTCCTGCAGACACAGACCAGTCTCTGTCATACACAATGCATTTGCAACACAAACACAGCTCAGGTGCAGGAAGAGTTGTAACAGCATGCAGCACAGATGAATTAGTCAGGCAGAGTCACCCTGGGACAGCAGACAAGTTCTCAATCATTTGTCAACCCAGCAGCTGCATGATGGGGCCTAGTAAGTCGAAGTACATGTGTCAGATAGCGCACCCATGATTTAATTTGTAATTTAAAGATCACTTACCCCTCATCAGAGAGGCGGTTGGGGGCAGCAGGGAGGTGGGGGGTGTCAGCTGCAGGAGGGGGGGGGGCCGGGAAGCTGAACACCCCTTCCCATGAAGTAGCATCCCCCATGAGCCAGGGGGGATCATGATCCCCATCCAAGAATAGAGTCCCTGTAGCAGACAAACTGAACTTGAGTTGCTATATGACAATCACACAGCATGTACCAAGACCTGAGATTGCTGTCAAAAGCCTTGAAACATGCTGTATGCACACAAGGTGGTGTGCATTGAATGCAAACCAGTTGATATGCATGGAATCCATGCTGAAATCATTCACGACCACCTGCTGAGACTTGAAGCATGAGATGCTGTATGCATCTTGCATCAACAGGATGTCATCTACAATTGCAGTAGTTATACCAGAATGACTGCTGTCATCTACAGCCTTCTGATTTTGTGCTTCATCTGCTCGCTGTATCCTTTGACCAGACTGGCAACGGCTGCTCTGTCCAGAGGCATGTGCATCTGTGCCTGTAGCAGGGTGGGACAAGCCCCCTGTTTGGGGGTCCCCAGGGAGCCCAGAGCCCTGGCTGGGCTGGGCCGTTTGGCCCGGACTGTAAGGACTAGTAGGCTGCTCTGCATTACAGAGATGATCAAGACATAGATGACCACTACTGCAATGATGAACAACATTCAAAGCAATGTCTCCAACCTACACTGGAGTGATACAATGCGATGAAGGGCAAATGCCAGCAATGAGGTAAAAAATCTGATTTATTTGTCCTTGATATCGATAATCATGATCATTTGCACCAATGTGGGAGTTACACACAGGGTAGCTCTGAGCTGAGTAGTGCTGTTCATACAAGTAGGGGCTCTGCCATGCAGGCTATGCATTGTAGCAAACAAATGTGCCTTCACACCTTGCAAAGGGATTTGCATCCCAGTGCCGCTGTGTGTCTGCTGCAGAGCAGCTTCTGCAGCAGCTGCTGAAAATGAAGGGAGACCAACCACCCAGGGATCCTCATTATACACCACCCATGGCTGTGATGCCAGAGGGGCAATTGACAGCAGATCCTGATTAGGCAAGGGCTGTTGCTGGCTACCCTGGACCAGGGTAGAGGGGGTCATGGACAGCAGCTGCTGGGACAAGGGCTGCTGCATAATGCCCTGGGTATGGCAAGTCTGGGTTTGGGAGGTGGGTGAGGGGGGTCCAGCTTTAGGGGTTCGGCTCTGACTTGACAGGAGTCCTCTGGGCCGCTTGGGAGCTGCACACAGTGTCTGCAGCATTTAGCATCATGCTATATGCTTGCTGCAGGCTGTGAACCACCATCACAACAGACAGAGCTGGTAACACATGCAGCATGGACAGACGTGAGGCAAAGCTGTGCAGATCTTGTGAGCAGTCAGCAAGCTTGGAAGTTTAGCTTGAGGCCGTGCTTCAAAGCTGGACGATGCACGGCACGGAAGCAGTTCTTAGCAGTGCATCTTACATCAAGCTATTGTGACAGCCAGGCCTATGAAGCCTAGCAAGCAACATAGTATCAGAGAAACCAAGCCTGTAACACCACATGCATTGAAAGCTCACCAGGCTCTGTATCAGACTCCTGTGGAGGCTGTTGCACCAACTGGCTCTCAAACACCGAGCTGGGCTCAACAGCCGGACCCCAAGGCTTGTTGGCATGTGACTGGAAGGGTTTTGGGAAGTCTGGCACCATGCCTCCATAGGGCTGTGACCCTAGGCCAAATTGGGCAGCAGGGTTTGATGGTGTCTGCTCAGGGGGGGTGGCATAGATGGTGCGCTCAAGGGCATGGCCCAAGCGTGGGAGCCTGTCAGGGCTAGGGCTTGGGCTAGGGCTTGGCAGAGCTGCACGAGGTGGCCCCATGAGACCTGCCCTTTGGCCCCATTGTCCAGGGGTGCCACTTGGCAGCGAGGCCATTGAGGCAAAGTCCTGTCCTGCAAAGCCCAAAGAATCACGCTGTGCCTGCTGAGCCTGCTGTGCTACTCGCTTTTGCATTGCAGTCCGTGGCATTGACCCCAAACTGTGGCTGCGCCCCCGCCTTGCACCCCTGCCACTGCTGGGACTGCTGGTGACATCCATGGGGGGCATTATCAACTGCCCTACACTTGCAGGCCGAGACTGCAGCTGTGGCACTTGGACACTGTTCATGGAGCTTGTGCTGCTTGAGCCATCATTGAAATCTTGAGTGAACGGAAAGCCTGGCTGCTGCTGCTGCAGCTGTTGTTGCAAACTCAGCAGCTCTGGCCGAAACTGCTGAGGCGGCTGCTGAGGCAGCCACTGAGGCACCTGGGGACTGCCCTGCGGGGAGCTGCCCTGCCCTGGAAACTGCGAGACTACCTGGGTCTGCTGCTGCATGATGTTCTGTGCCAACATGCGTAAGAGGACAGGCTCCTGCTTAGCTGTACCTTGCCTGCCCATCATGCTAGATGGCATCAGGGGCTGTTGCCCCCTGCCCTGCCCTGACATGCTTGGCCCCGGTGATTCTGGATGCACAGGCACGCCAGGAATCACACCTTGCATCAGTAGTGTGTTGTCCCCCATATGCTGCTGCTGGCCGCCAAACATCCCCTGCTGAAAGCCCTGCCCTAGGGCTGAACCGCTTGGCCCTGCTCCAGAGTAGTCAGGACCAAGAGGGGCACTGCCAAACAGGCCCGAAGGCTGATCTTCTAGATGACCTCTGTTGATCCTGCCAGTGATTGAGCCCAGGCGAGCATCCAGCTCCAATGCCTGCTGCTGTTGCGGTGACAGCTCTTGGCTAGAAGACGCTGCGTGTGACCCTGGATACTGTTGCAGCACCTCCGACATCTCAAGTTGGCCACCAAAGGTGAGAGGGGCCTGTGACAACGCTCAGCTTGTCAGCTACAGGTCACACCTCTGTACACACCCACCAACAAGGTCGGTTGTGCTCGTGCTATTGTTGGGCTCAGGATGTGCTTGGTTTTACGTTTGCGCATTGATGCTTGTGCATTCAGCTGTCTGAAGCCAAGAAGCTAACCCAACAGCATGCAACATCACAGAGGCATCAGCAGGGGTGTTGGTGTCCCTGCCTGTGTGAGGTTCAAAAAGCACAGCATGGCAGCCTGCATGACAGCGCAGCACAGCATGGCAGCTTGTGTGACAGCGCAGCACAGCATGGCAGCTTGCATCACAGCGCAGCACAGCTTGGCAGACCTGTGGCCTGGAGCGCGCACCTTGAACTGATGCAGTCGGGCAAGAAAGGTATCACTGTCTGCCTCGGTGACAGACCAGCCTGGGTGATCTGCTTGCTTCCACCTCTGAAGGGCCTCTGCAGCCAGCTCATTCATCCTGGCAAGCTGGTCGCTGCTGGCATGTGCAGCCAGAACAAACTGGGACCCCCCAGGACCCCCACCCGGCTGCACCAGAACTGCAAACCAGCCACCACTGAGTCTTGGGCGATCACACTATCAGGTGCCTAACGGTGCAGCCTCATGCATAGCAGAGCCAAGCTCAGAGAGTAAAGTTTGGGGTCGCGCATCAAAAGCCTCACGTTGCCAGAAGCTGGATACCAGCATGCGTGAAGATGTGCTGGGCCTCTTGAGGGGAACGACAGGCAACGTGTGGTGTTCTGCTTAGGGAGACCTGGCACCCTGGGTTTGGGTGAGCAGTCAAGTCATTACAGGACCTTACAGGCAAGGTTCTGGCCAAACAAAGCAGACACCAGAATCAAGGCAGAAGACACGACAGAACAAAAGCAACCATGGCATCTGTTGCAGCATTACAGCACCCACAACGTGTAATTCTCCACCCGCGTGTCACAGCTAGAGGACATGCATGGATATTTACCGGCAGGATTGTTGAAATCCACAAACGCTTGGGAGCTGTGGTATAGCAGTCCCCAGTCAGACTTGGGGTTAGCTCTCCAACTGCGTAGTCTGCTGTCAGCCTCCAGCACCTTCTGAGAATGGTCAACCGCAGGCTCAGGCAGCAGGGCTCTTCTGATCTGCTTGGGGCAACTGGACCAGCCCCTCAGGGCTTCTTCCAGCTGCTTGAAGTGCTCCACTGCAGGAGAAGAAGAGCCGTCAAGTCACAGGAAAACCAACAACAAAGAGAAGCAGCCTCGGGACAGAAGATTGAGATGTACTGGTGATGCATTCATTGCATTGTTGGACTTTGTGACAGTCAATTCACAACATGCACACGCAGAGTTACAGAGCATTCAGACACTGTAGAGTTACTCAAGATGCACACACAATCATGCAAAGCTTTTAAGACACAATGACAGGCACATGGCACATGGCACCAAAAGCAGGCACATGGCACATGGCAATAAAAGAAAGCAAGGAGTTGCAAGTGCCACCTGTGGTGATCACATTAGGGGCCGCAGCAGGTACAGCTGCTCTGGCATCAATGTTACGCACACATCTACGTACATCCAGCAGGTTGAGCCGGGTCTTGCCCCCCAGCCCCTCCAGCTTGTCAACCGGATCAGTGAGACAGGGGATGGCAGGTTTGACACCCCCCTTGGACCTCATGGTGGTCACCTGACAACACAGTCACTGCTGTCAGATGCAGTGTCTACACCTTTGTGCCTTTTGCCAACTGCTTGTGCTTTGTGGTGAGTCAGAGCCTTGTATAGACAATGCAAGCAGACCATTGAGAACCCTTCCCAAAGATTTTGCATAGTACTCTGGAGTTGCTTGATGGAGGTTATGCAAGGCTTACCACAGCAGGAACCAAAGCGCACAAGCACCAGTGTCCAATGTCCAATGTGTGCTGTGATCTGTTGCCATTGCTGCCAACATGCTCATGCAGTATGTGCATTCAAAGCCCCCAATAGGCCCTGCAAAGGCCCTACATTTGCAAGATGGTCAGTCAAGATCCAAACATGGCTTCCTTGCATGCATACTGGTGCATGCACGAGGTGAAGTTGGTGGGGACCTACAGTGAAGCCTTCTGACACCAGCTGCGCTACCTCTTCCCCTGAATCCTGCTTGATGGCACACACCAGCATCTTGTACTTCACATCCTTGCCAAGCTGAGTCTCTGAGTTCTCTGCATCAAGACATGTTTCAGTACATGAAGCCTCATGCAGAATGTTCATAGTGTAGGTTTAGAAATTAGGCATGGCTACATAATTGGGTTGCTGAAGGTACATTTGTGCAATCTATCCCCATGATGCAATGCTTCATCACAAACCTCACATGTTCTGCAGCAGAGCCACCATGACATCAGAGGAGGCAACCCAATTTGCAAGCATGTCAAAATGTGGGCACATCCAGAACAAACCATGTAAGCCTGGTATGAAGCACAGATAAAACTGTCTGCATTCACAGGAACAGTACTATACTTGACATCATCAGGGCTACAGCCTTAAGAACAACAGGATGCCTCTGGGCAAGGGAACACAGCGAGACATGTCCGACAGTTCAGGTTCACCTTGCACTACAAAATCTGCCAAGGAGACAAGGCCACCCTCCACAGTAGCCTTCACGCGCAGTTCAGGGGTGTGCTGCGTCATATGCCCACCTTCCAACAGGGGTCTTGCCTGATCACAGCCAACATACATGAGTCAGCTGTGGGGCCTTCAAAAGCATCATATTCAAAGACAGGCTGCAACCTTGCAACTAGAAGGCACATCTTGTGATTGATGCAGTGGCCAGAGACAGGTCCGCACGTTTGGCATTGAGGACGCAGAGAACGGCTGATGCCCTGCACTCTGGAAACAAGCTGCAACTGCCAGTGGCCAATCACAGCAATGCAAAGCCATCATCTCTGCTGATGCCAAAATTGCTTCCACAAAAGGTACCGAAAGCTTCTCCCTCCTTTCCTGACACCACCTCTAGCACAGCATGGGCCCCCTTTATAGTCAGTGGCCCCTGTTCTGAGGGCATGGCCCCCGCCTGGGCTCCATGCATCAAAGACAAAGTCAACAAAGACGCAGAAGATGCCGGCAGCAAAGCGCGCATCACACATGCAGAGGAGCTCATCTTCCCTGATTTTGACGTCCGCATCCCTATTTTTGCCAAAGAAGCAGATAAAGCGTACTGGCTACAGAAGGTTGCCTCAGAGTTTGGTAGGGCATGCATCCATGGGGAGTTTCTAGCATACAAGGTACTTATCAACACCTGCCTATGTTTTCTGCTGCAAGCTCCTGCTGTATTGCTGCTGCGGATGCCGCTTGATGTACCCATGTAGTATTCACTATTGCTAACCATATGCTAAGTGCCTGCAAATGCCTTTTTCTGCATTCAATAGTTGCTGCTCCCGCCACCTGGTTGCTTGTTTCATGTTGTGCTGCACACCTATATCATCGACTCAGTCTGTTTTCTGCATTGTGCTGCACTGCCAGGTCATATCACTGGTCTGTGTGTGCATGTATTGGCACATGGTGTCATGATCAGAGCAATGTGCAGGGTCAGCATGGGCAGAACCTGGTCTTCAGCAATGCCTTATACCAGGGCGTGCCAGCCAATGACATTTGGACAGCCAACTGCATGCACCCTGACGTTTCCCACCGAGGCTTTGGCACAGATGCTGCTGATAAAGCTGCTCCAGGCGATGGCATGGACTTTCCCTCCATCGCCATTGCAGCCTCTCCCGACAGCTGGAGCTTTCAGCACTTCCAGGATAGGGTGACTCATATCATCCTACAGGGCAAGCATCTCACAAATACAGACACCACATACATCACTGGCAAGGAGCCAGCCAGCACTGTGTCTGCCCTATGGGAGAAGCTTGTGCCTGGGTCAAAGAAGCGTGTTTTGCATACTTCTGCACAGAGATGGCCAATCCGTGCTAAGGAGCTGCTGTTCAGCTGTCGTGCACCCCTCATACACCCCTGGTTTGCTCACAAGCTAGCAGAAGAAGTGGGAGTTGTAAAGTGGCAGAAGCCTTTGGCTGACAGGAAGGTTGTGCTGTACTGCTCGCGTGCAAGGGATAAGGGTGGGAGGATGCAGAATGGTGGCCGCCAGTTTACTAATGACGATGATGTCATCACTGCCTTGGGGACTTTGCTGACCGTACGTGATCAAGGAGAGAGGCTGGAGGTGTATGACATCAACAAATGGAATGATAACTTTGACAGTATGGTCCAATACTTTGCAAGCAATGTCAGAGCCATCATTGGGCCACATGGCGGTGCATTAGTCAACTTGAACTGGGCGCCTCGAGATATTGCAGTGATTGAGGTCATGCCTAGTAACTTTTTCTCTCTGGCCTTGTATGAGCAGGCGTCAGTGTTGGGTCAAACGTATGGCTTCATGCAGTTGCCCTCTATTAATCCACGCAATGATATGACAGTCGACATTCCTGAGCTCATGGGCTTGGTTGAATTGAGCCTTGGCAAGGAAAGGGATGGGGGTGTCTTGCATATGGTATATGAGTGGCACACTGATGCACGCAAAGTGATGTGACAGTAATGGTTGTTGGTTTGAGTGCATCAGGAAACCTTATTCTTTGATCGCTTCATGCGTTGTGGTGTCACAGCACCTGCCGTGACATCCAACCAATGGCATTGCAATATTGATGCCATTAATGCCATGGTGCTGCCTTGAACAACTTACGTGTGCTGTCCAATTCCATGTTGCAGCTGCTTGGTTTAATTAAGAAATCTTATAAGATGCTGCACCTTTGAAGAATGCCGTGTCAATATCGATATCCCTAGGCCTGCTTGATGTTGGTGCTGCACCTTCTGTGTGACTCTACCATCAAATTGCGTTTCTGCCCTCGAATGCTTTGCTTATAGAGAGAGCGTGGAGAGAGGGGCTAGAGTAGATAGTAGAGTTAGAATTGTAACTAAGTAGTTAATGTTTGTGTTGATTCAGTTGACCTGTGAAAAGCGCACGAGGTGCAAGACGAACTAGTCGATAGCAAATGGCATGCAAGTGCAAGATGCGCTGCTCGGGACAGAGAAACGTCACTCGATTCTGCCAGCTGGTTGAGTTACAAACCCCTGCCTGAAGTCTTACTTTTGCCAGTAGGGATACTGGTACGTAACTTTAGGGACGCCTCAATCCCAGATGCAACAAAAGAGATGCCTTACGTAGCGACCTCGACTGCCAGAGGCAACTCAGTGCTCGTTTATGTGCTCAATGAGTGCACATACGATGACTTAGGCTAAGTCACTTAGCTAATCAGCGCGGCTTCAGAGCCAGAATCCTGAGTTATCCTTAGCTAAGATTTTAAATTGCCTCTAGACAGGTTTCGGAGCCGGAGCCACCGCAGAAGTCAGTCTGACACCTCAAAGTGTACCGACTCTGCGTTATATGGACGATGTGGAAATTAACTTCTGTTTGCGGAGGTGAAACAAATGGCCGGCTCGTCGCTTGGAATGGAGCTTGACGGAGCGTCGCATGAGCTACTGCAGGCAAAGACCACGTTCAGTTGCTGGTCAAACTGCTGTAGTGCCGCGAGCAATAAGCGTTGTCAATTTGCAGGGGCACATCCGCGGATCGATGCGGAAAGTCTTGATAGCACTTTCAACCAACTTAGGCATATCCCAAGAGCACTTGTTGAGCGAATTTGACCAGCTGATAGCCCCGGACTCCGAGACACATATACAGTCACGCGGTTTCGCAGCAGGGTTGGCGTCCGTAGATTCGCCTCAAGGGCAGCTCACCTTTTAGCACGAATGCTTGTAAGCCTGAACATCTGCTTCCCATACTTGCAGCGTCAGGCTCGTACCAGCTTAGCTGGAGCAGTGTTGACTAGTGGTTTTGACCAGAAAGGCTTACGCGTGCTATTGCTCACCATTCAAATACCTCGGCGCCTGCTTTTACATTGGCAAAGTTGGTGACCTCGCACTGCAGGCACGTAACTTGTCCTTTGGATAACACCAGCTGTGCTCTGTGTCAGCAAAACCCCAACAGACGCTGTGAGGTGGGCAACAACTTTGCTCCAAAGCAGCTTGAGAAGCAACCCCTGACCACATCATGGGGCCCCAATCAACATCAGCCTCAAAAATCTTGCATCTGCTGGGAAGGATAGCACAGCTGAAGCTCAAAGCTCGTGCAGTACGTCACCACCAGAACCTGAACGCTTGTGCCTTGAGGTGAGACAGACAACATCTAGACAGCCCTACATCACAGTGTCTGTTTGTCTTTGTATTCAGCTGTGAAATCAGCTGAGAACTGGCTAAAATGGCATTTGAGCAATATAGATGATGCTGCAAGCCAGACATGAGAAGTGCATGGAACAGACATGCTTACGGGCTCGACCTGCTGCTTGTCTTGCAGTGGTACATTACATTGCTTTTTTGCTGCCTGCTACAACAGCATTCAGCAAGCACAGCTCTTGGCTCACCCACGCTGTAAGTCTGTCTGCTGCAAACGCAATTGCATGGACAGCAGGAGTTCCACAGGCTGTGTCCAAAACTGGTCTTGAGCAGACAACACACAAAATAAAGCATGGAAGTTGCTGTGCTGCAGTTTTCCTTGCTGAATGGCAGCACGCATGACCAGTGGCTGCAGCAAAAATGTGAAGGGGCTAAGATGGATGAGGACTCGCGACTCGCCTGCGAGGTACTCAGGTCCAGGAAAGCTGGCAGGGTGAGTCTTGGTCTATTGCACCTTTCTTGGCATGTTCTTGCAATTATGTGCAGCACATTAGCCTCTTGACTGGATTGACTGTAGCATCACCAGATGCAAACAAGCTCTGCTGATTTGGCATGACTAGTTGCAGTCGCCTTTCCTGATGTGGAATCTTCAATCAATGTCAGCACAACAAGTTTACTTTACTTCAGCACACCATGCTTGCAAGTGAGCAAGTCACATCCAGCTCAATGTCCAGTGCTGCAGCATGCGGAACCTTTAACCAAACATGGGATATCAACGGGCACCACACAGTCAGCAGTTGATGCAAATGTGTTGCACTAAATGCTGCATAGATTCAGTATGATAGCACCCTATGATTGCTCATCAAGATGCTGCCAAACATGTTTTCTATATATGTCTGCAGTATAATCTGCAGAGTGATGCAATCTCTGGCTTTGCTCATGGAACAGAACACATTCAACATCTAGCACTGGCGGATTATGTAGCAAGAGCACGGTGGGTTGTGCTGATGCAGAAAGCACTGCTGCAAGGGGGCTGGATGTCGTATCGCATGCCAGAGAACAGAATCAGGGTTAAAATCACCAACAAGTCACTTATGCTTGTTGACCTGACCATTCAAGGTCAGTCTTGGCAATGTGTTGTTAGCTTTCAACCTGCTTCCCTCCTTGTTGTTTCTGTGTCACTTGTGCAGTATATTTGAGGAAAACATCACCTGTACATCTGCAGCAACTCGGTGTCACACAATAGTAGCAGCCGTAATGTCATAACACAATTTGACACAACTTGCCTGCCAAATGCAAGCAGCTGGGATTGTAAGTCAATGTAGCTTGCCACTGCATCAAACGGTATCATGCTGTACCAAAGCATGCAGATGTGACTTGATGCTGCCAGGTCCACATCTTCTCAGCAATGTTGCCACAATCTCCATGTCATCACCCTGAGTGCAGATGTCCACATGTTGTCAGCATCGTTAACACGATCCTCACTGTATTTGCATTGTTCATTCTGTCAACATATTGTCACCTGTTCATGCTAGTCCCCCCTCTCATCTGCACGTTTTGTGTTGCCCACATCTCATCAGCGTTGTTCAAACTCTACACAGATCGTTTGTAGTGTTGATTCAGCCCTCATGTCATTAGCATAGTTCCTGCTGTCCACATTTCCTTGAGGCTTCACCAGCATATCAGTCACCAGACCTGATGGCATGCAGAGAACTCTGAGGCCAGGCTTGGGAAGGATGTGCAGTACAAGCTTCTGGTGCGAGCCATGAACGAGAGCACCAACGAAGAGCTGGCACAACTCGTTTCCCAGAGCTTCTCTGTGAGTGTCTGATACTCGAACTCCATCAGTCATGGCATTGTTGCACTCCTTTATCTTTGCCTTAGTCGAGCCATGCAGGTGATGCTATAGTAATATTCCCTCCATAGTCTCCTGAGCAGCATCAAAGTTTGCTGAAAAGAGTGCTTTGCAGAACAGCAGACATCTTCCCATAACAAGCTGCCATTGGCACTGCAGTGAATTTAGTTAGCTATAAAGCAAACGACCTGTTCAATGTGGGCAGTATAGTGTGTATTGCAAGTATGCAATGCTCAAAGCTTCTCAAGGCTTGTTGCACTGATTGAGTGGCAACCAAAGGTACAGTCAGAACCATCTGACTTTAGTTATCAAGCTGCCTAGCCACAAGCTTCCCTGTGCCAAAGCAGCAAGTAACATTCAACACTTCCATGGAGTGCTCAGCCAGATGGCCAAACACTTGGCTGATGTTGTTGCTGTCTTAGGTGACGACGATGAGGTCTAAGGGCAGTTTGAAACCCAGCCTGCCCTGCCTGGATGACCCGGTGACTAAGCTGGAGGGGCTGGGGGAGAAGACCCGGCGCAACGTGCTGGATGTGCGTGCGTGTGCGGCCACCCTTGACCTTGCCGGCAGCCTCCCTCAAGACTGCCCCAACTCTGTCACATCAGGTAAGTGTGCTGTGCTGTGCTGTGCTGTGCTGTGCTGTGCTGTGCTGTGCTGTGCTGTGCTGTGCTGTGCTGTGCTGTGCTGTGCTCATCTGCATCAGCTGCACTCCCTGCCCTCATGCTGGCAGTTCCTATCAGCAACATGTGCTGACAGCATGGATCATTTCAGTGTTGCAATCAGTAACTTTGTGAGAGACTTGTGTCAGTAGGGCTGCTTTTGGCCTGTCCTATGGGTTGGCATGCAATGAATAACACGCTAGCAAAAGGAGTGAGCTAGTAATAGGCGTTGCAAGCAAAGGCCTGCTGCTGCTGTCTAACAACATTCATGCAGCTCTGGAGATCCTATGTCATACCTTGAACACAGAAAAGCAGCCATTGCCACAAGACTTCCATAGTGCCTTTCAAATGTGTGACAATGCTGCAATGTGTGTCACATACAGAGCATTTAATAGCACTTACTTGCAGGAACTTGCAGTTTCATATCACATGATGGTTTCCCATTGTGCTCTGCGTGTTTGTATTAATGATCGCATAAATACCTGTATTGATGATCGCATAAATAAGAAACGCATGATGCCCTGGCTGTGTACACAGTGGGCATCCTGTCAGTTTCACTTAATTCATGTATCAACATTTCAGTATCTGCATTTATGCAGCTAAGCCAAGCTGCTTGTGCATTTGAAGCCTAATCCTCATCATGATCATCACTGTCAACTGCATGCTGCACAGCTGTGCTGAGTGTGATGTTGCATTGTTTAAGGCTGGTGTCAGTGTCAAGCCAGGATGTCTGACGAGTCAAAACTGGCCACACAACCCAGCGTGTAAAGTAAATGAAATGAAAACGAAATGTGTGATGTTGATGCTCTGCAGTGAGAGAGTTTCAAGAGCTGATGGAGTGTCTGGAGGTGAACAACCACTGCCCCAAATTACTAAGCAGGGCACTTCTGCCTGAGGCCGCTATGGAGCATGCCCTCAAGGCGGTTCAGACAGACAACAGGGTGAGGCGGTGGAAAAGTGAAGCAGAACCCCAGTGGGAACTGCTGTACAAATGCAGCAAGGGCCAGGTGGACTGGAACAGCCCTGATGGTAAGTTTCTGCCCCCAAGGTGTCTGCTGCAGCCTGCTCCTGTGCGTGCTGCCCTGCGTTGTTGTTTTGCCCTAGCTCTGCTGCCTTCTACCCTGCCCTGCCCTGCCCTGCCCTGCCCTGCCCTGCCACAATTGCGCTGAAGTTCTGCATGCTCTGTGCTGACACTTGGCTTCATGTCTGTCACACATGTGTTTGCTGCATCTGCCAGCCACATGCACTTAGAGCTAAAGGGCAAACACGTCTCAGCAGCAAGCTGCACAGTCAAACAGGCTTAGCATCTTGCTCAAAATGCATTGTAATGTGGGGAGGCACAAGCGGAAGCCAGTGTGTACAATGTCTCCTTGCAACACACAATCTTTCAGCATCCCTGCTGGGTGTTGTCACTGTCCGTTTGTCCATCCGTCTGTCCGTCCATCCGTCTGTCCATCCATCCATCCATCCATCCATCCATCCATCTATCCACCCACCCACCCACCCACCCATCCATCCATCCATCCATCTGTTCGCTCATTCACTGGTTCATGCATGCGTTCAGTCACCAAGTCATAAAGTTTGTTGGGGCCAGCTAGAGACTCACACAAAGTCATTTAAAGCACTCGCATGACAGGCGGTGATCCTAATCACTGCAACCACTAAACAAACCAATAGTAGCAATGAGTACAAACCTACTCAAACTCATCACTACACACTGCCACTACAATCTGCCTCACTATACAGACCAATAGTCGCAACGAAGACAAACCCATACAAACCAATTGCCACACACTGCCACCAGTGCCACACCATTCTGCCAACTGGCTGTGCTGTGTGCTTGGCAGTGCTGGTGAGGCATGGCAATGGGGCTGAGCAGTACCAGGTGAGCATGGCGGGGCGCACCACCCAGGAGCAGGCCACCAAGATGAGCCAGCTGGCGGGGCAAGCCCTGCAGGCCTGGAAGGTGGAGGGGCACCCCGGCTGGTCTGTTGACACCATGGACAGCCATCACCTATGCTGCCTGGACCAGCAGCAGGTACAGGTCTGAGCCAGCCTTCTGGTTACCTAATTGTCAGTAGTCCTGTGCCCTCCCTGCACTTGTATGCCTTGTGTCGGCAGCAGCAGATGTATGTGCTGGCTGTCTGTCTGTCTGTCTGTCCGTCCGTCTGTCTGTTTGTCTGTCTGTCTGACTGACTGACTGATTGACTGACTTGGTGATGCAAGTCAGATTGCTAGCAGACTTCAGATGATCCTTTTGCTATCTGTCCATCCATGTGTCGGTACTCTCAGTGGCTGTCTGTGAGTATCTTTTGTCTGTCTGTTCATCGCTGTGTGGGTTCTGAACTGTCTTGAATTCATGCTAAGCATACGATATGCCCAGATGAGCCTTTCAGCTGCCTGTCTGCCTCAACACATGTGCCTGCTGGCTGCCTATCAGCATGTGTTGTCCAGCATAATCTTGCCACAATGGAGCTCCTACAGCAACTCCACCCTGTTGCCAGTGTGTACACATATGTCAGGCTGAGGTGCCGAGTGAGCATGCTCGCACTGTCTGAGTGGCTGCCCCGCCTGCATCTGTCTTGTCCTTACATTCATCTGTGTGCCTGGCAGAATGTCTATTGGCCTCTGTGTCTTGGCATGTTTCTCTTCCTCTTCTTGTCCCTGCCCACGCAATAATTGCACGTGCAGCATTCGCATGCCCTGAGTATGCGTCAGTTGTATTGCGCTCAGCTGGATGGCAAAGAGACAGCTAGTGTACTCACAAACCGACAGCTAGGACAACACTGACTGGTAGCTTGTATATGCAGATTTCAGTACCTCAATTGTTTTGCTCTTCGCTGGATGGCAAAGAGACAGCTGATGTACTGACAAACAGACAGCTAGGACGACACTAACTGGTAGCTTGTACTTGCAGGGCTCAGTACCTCAGCCAAGCCTGGCTACATACCACCCTAAGCACCTTCAAGCATTAGGAGCTGTGCTGGGCAACCCTCTACCCTCACCCCAGCCTGGTTTGTCAGACAGCAACTCACCAGGCAGCTCCCATGAGGACCCCCTGCAGCACCCAGGAGGGCCCCCAGATGGGTCAACTAGAGCAGGGGCAGGGCAGGATGCTGCGGCTCTGGAGACAGGGCTGCTTGGCTTTGGCCTTGGCCTTGGTCAACACAGCCTGCCAGATGCAGCAAATGTTCTGGATAGCCTGCCTGCCCTTTCCCTCCCTAGCTTTGAGGGTAATTCCCCTTCAAAGCAGGAGGGGGGCACTCCATCAGGCCTGCTGCACTCGGTCTTTCAGTTTCCCAGTACACATGATGGGTCGAGTAGCTCTGGGTCTCACCCACTGCTGATTCAGAGCGAAGCAGCTGCTGCAAGCCAACCTCAACCATGCAGCAGCAGCAATGGTACCAAAGCTAGACCACGCAGCAGGCGGCTGGCCTCAAAGCGTGCACAGCATGAGGCTCAAGACTCGCCCGAGAGTCCTGTCAGGGCCCAAAGCGTACAGAGGGGTAGTAAGCAGAACCCTGAGGCTGACCGTCAATTCAGACAGATGCTGGGGAAGGGAGCAAATGCCCTGGGGCAGTTGCCCTCTGCAGGGCATCTCAACATCAGTCAGATTCAAAAGGAGCTGTCGTTGAAGCATGGATTGCTCGTGACAGGACAGAGCAGCAACACAGCTGCGAGACCATGTGTTCCACATGGTGGGGCTGGCGTCATGACTCTAGATGAGGCTTTAGATTCTATGAGCCCTACAGGTTTTGGCATGGGCCTGCAGAACCCATTTGAAAACGCGGCGGGAGATGACTGCTGGGAGTTTCCCGCCAGCGCTGAGGGCAATGAGGGGTGGCAGGAAGGCCAGAGGGATTCTAGCAACGCTAGTGCCACATGTCACGAGGTAAGAAGCAGATAACGGTGTGCACTTTGTCTCTGTGTGTGTTGTTGCATCAACAGGAAGTGCACAACATCATGTGTGTTGATCCTTTTGGTTGTGATATGACATCATGCCTTTCTGCTTCTGTTCTTGCTTGCGAAAATGGGCGCGGCAATGCAAAGTAGACATTCCTAAATTCTGTATGTTGTTGATCTTGATCAACACAGAAAGCATGCAAATAGATCAGAACCAGACATGTAGTATGACATGCGTGTCATGATGCATGCAACAATGATGTGCCAGCCAAGCAATGCTTGCCTAGATATGTATTCTCAGTGTCTTGTAACCACTACAGCTCTTCATACTACTTAGCCTGGCTCTGCTAGGCAATGCAAGCTGTCTGACTCAAACTGTAGTTGATCTGTCTCTATCAACACAAGCATGCTGAAAGATTCTCTGCATTGCACAACATACTGGTGCTGCATTGATGCAGAATTACTCTGGATTTGCATCGCTGCCCCTGCCAGGCAGCACCAACTTTGAAGATGATCAAGAGCTTAGTTTAGAGCTGGGTATGCGGCCTTGTGAGAGCCTAGAGCCAGGTCTGCCCTGCCCTGCCCTGCCCTGCCCTGCCCTGCCCTGCCCTGCCCTGCTGCGCTCAGCCCTGACCTGTCTTGCCCTGCCATGAATCTTGTCGCTTTTTGTTGCCATGTGCATCGCACAGCATGCGCTGCCAATTTTCTTGCTCACTGTCCTGGACTCATTTTGAAGAGTGCTTTGTATGCCATGCATGTGAACATACCTGTCATGAAGCACATTGTGAGCGCTTTCTGAGCAGGTATGCCACCAATTGGTTTGTGCACATTGGGCATTCACACTCATCTTATTGCTGATCAAAATCATTACTCTCAGCATTGCACCTGGCCCCTGAGATGAGTCATCTGTCGTCATGACTGTTCTCCCATCAATCAGTCCTGTTTGCTCACAAGTCTCGTGGGTGTGTGCTGCAGCAAGGAAGCGCAGCAAATGGTTGCCAACAAACAGGCACCCCAGCTGCTCACCCTCATCAGCATCAGCTATACAGCCCAATCCTGCCCCGGGGCAGGGCTGCCAGCAGCAGCCCCTCATCAAGAGTTGCTGGCCTCAGACACTGAGTCAGGATGACTCATTACTCACCTATCAGAACATGCACCATGCATTCCAGGGCATTTTCCCACAGCCCGTGGTACAGCACAGGGCAGGTCCAGGGCTGATCCCACCAAGCCCCTTTGTGCAAGCAAAGCAAGGCACTCAGCAGGCAGGGAATATAGACAGCTGTTTGCATCACGCATCTCACCCCAATGATGATGTCAGTCTAGAGGCCAGCTTACATGACCAAAAGCATCAGTCACTGCTGTCGCTGCTTGGCCAGTAGCTAGGCAAACGGCATTACTACCGACAGCAATTGGCAGGATAGTTGGCCAAATTGCAAACTACAGCACTACTGAGTATACAGAAGCCAGAGTCCTTGTGACAGTTGTCGGACTCGAGCACATTGCCAGAGTCTCACCTCACTATTTGATGCTATTTCAAGTCAGTATTGTTTGTTAGACCGAGTGTGTTGTTGTCATGCTGCATAGCAGAAGTCGCTTTTTCTTGTCTCACGCACACTGGGCTTCGCCAGCAGCTCTGTCATTGGCGCTTAACTGTTAGGCCTTTCAATTCTCTGACTTCAAACTAGATGGTCACAAGAAATGCCTAGCACCACCTGATGTATGGTGTATCGCAGGTGCGCAAGGCATTTCCTTGTGTGACCTTCTTTGATAGATTGGATTTCATGCCCTCATGGGTGCACTGGTTTGCAGAGCCTGGTACAACCGCTGGACTATAGAGATATCATGTCAGGGCTTGAGCACTGTGTTCAGCCACGAACCCGTGACGAACTTTGATAAAATGTTTGTACACCTGAAAATTGATCAGTGAAGTGATGGGCTGTGATCAAATGTTTGTACACCTGAAGGTTGATCAGTGAAGTGACGCTTGAGTTTCAGGGTTGAAGGATATCGCAATGCTCTCTTCTTATGAGATCTGATCAGTGAGCATGAGCATGACATTACTGCTTTTCAACAATAGCAATGTAGCATAGCACAATTAGTAGGAGTTGATTTCAAATAGACATGTAGAAATATCAAGGGGTTTTGAGGGTATGGCAACGTGCGAAGCGATTCCAGAAGAATCGCGAATGTCAGATTCATGCAACCAAATGCAACCATGCCAGCTCCGGCACAGCTTGCAAGCTGACAAGTTGTATCAGAGCTGCATTTTGTTGTGCTCACAGCTGTGTAGGTGCTTCATCAGCGAGCCCCAATATTTCAATATGGGTTCGGACCTAGAGAGACAGCATAGACATCATCGAAAGGCGCTTATACTCTGTGCAATGCCTGTTTGCTCAGTAGCGAGGACAGGAGAATTGTGTGCGTTGCCGCATCAAATATACGCGATGCTCGCTAAATTCATACGAGTATTATGTGTTGCAGCTGCGGGACTGTGTAATGACACTGGTGCCGCCGCGAAGCCGTAACTTCATGCTCTAATTTGCTTATGGTAATTTGTAAGTCAACGCAAGGCCGCCGGCCCGCGAGATGCGGCGTGACGTACGTTTATGTCTTTGTCAAGCCAGACCCATGTGGAGCGATACATCAATTTATTGCTGCTAAAGTACAGGCCACTGAGTCGGTTTGGATCACGTGGGAGCTGCTCTCGTTTCTTCTCCATCTCTCCTCTTCTTGGCACGGACTTAAGTAAGAAGCCGCGGTCTTCCGTATGAAGCCAACGGAGGCAATGTCATACCGTAGAGCCGGGTCAAAGCTTCGCTTCTCGTGATTCTGGTGCAAAGCATTCGTGACAATGGACCCTGTAGATCGCTTAGTTGAAGTCACCGGGTTGCCCAGGGACGCCTTGCAGGCAAGCGATTGCTCAGTCCCCGCCCTGGTCGTTGCGTCCGTGCGTGTAGCATGTGGTGTGATCACTCTTTGCGAGCTGACTATGCTGTATGCAGAGCATCGTGCGGGGGGCTATGCAGCAGACCCTGATAGCGATGTCGCCCAGGCTGAATATACCGCAAGCGCGGCTGCTCGATGAGTTCGAAAGCATGTTTCCGGAGCCTGCGTTATCTGCAAGTTCACAGCAGTCAGTCGAAGTGCAGAGGCTGCCAGTGGGGGCGCAACTTAGGTTTCAGCACGATTGCGAGTGAGTCTTTGCGTGTCTTATTGACATCAACCACATGCCCGACGCAAAGGCGGGGCTTTGCTCGGCTCTGGAAAGCATGCATGCTGGTGCTGTGCCATTAAAGCCAATGTGCAACCAGCTTTGTAGCTGCTGGCTTTGTACTGATACTCTGAACTTCTCGTGACACGCCTGTACATGTCAGACAAGCAGCGCTTGTGGTTTGTGCAGACATCTGACCTGTCCCGCGGAAAACAGGTTCTGCTCACTGTGTGCCCGCAATCCGCTGAAACGGTGCAAACCCAGCGAGAACTTCGCTGCCAAGCACCTCGAAACCCAATCTTTGGCTGCCCCATGTGGAGCATCCATCACAGTCGCTCTGTCGCCCGGTCAGGCTGCAAGGCAGCCCAGCAGTGCTGACCCAGGCAACTCACAAGCTGCCTCTTCTGGCCAGCACAGTGAAGACGTTCGTCTTGAGGTGTGCTTCGGCCATTGGCTCCCACTTGTTATGTGTTGCAAGTGGTTGCTATGCACGTTCAGCCTGCTGCTGCACAGCTCAACCTGCATCTTCCCATTTTGCTAGGGTGACAATGTTGTTTTCCTTTTTGCTGTAGCATCTCCTCCGTACTCTGTTGCTGTACTGAAGCATGCGTGTGCACACAGGGTCACAGCCCATTTGACGCTGATTGTGAGCCTTAGATAGACAGAAACATTCACAGCATGTCAGCCTGTCAGCCTGTACAGCATTGTTTTGAGTCCCAAGACCACCACAGGTTACTAATTCATATTACACTAGTCCAAAACCCTTGTGCTAGGCTACTGCAGCTGAGCGTACCTCCTCATCATGTCCAGGCAGCATTGCAACAAATATATGCCACACCTGCTCCTGTCAAAATTGGGCTGCTATGCACATCTTGAATGCCAGGTTCAAAACCCCAACGTGCCTGCTATTGTGCAGTTCTCTCTGCTGAACGGCAGCATCCATGACAGCTGGCTGCAGCAAGGGCATGAGGGTGTACGCATGGATGAAGATATACGGGCGCGGTGTGAGGTGCTGGCCTGTCAGAGGCCGCCCCCACCTGCTGAGGGGGCCCGCAAGAAAGGACCCAAGTCAACCGAGGTAAGTCAGACCTCATACCAATTGCAATGTGAATGTACCCCTATTTCTGTATACATCTGCTACATGGCAATCAGATTGCAGCAAGCATGAAACCGTTGCCAGGAAGACTAAAGCGCACGCTTTAGGACAGCGCTGCGAGCTACTTCTGGTCATGGCTAAGCACAGAATGGATCTTGCAGTTGCACCGCATAAGCTGTCAAGGCTGTAGAGTGAATGCTCTTCGGCTGCTCATAGAAGCTTAAGAGACCTGCTGAGCGAGAGCACTCCTTCTATTGGTCAGGATTCCCAGCACAGCTATTCACCTTACATAGACTGCTGCACTGTGCAGGGGAGGGTGTGTCTCCTGTACGACTATCAACAGCAGGCATTCCTCGAGGGCATTCCGCTTGCTTTGGCGCTCGCCTTCCGTGCTCGTAAGATTGCCGGTGCCATTTTGTCAGAAGTCACTAGTCAATGCTCGTAAAACTTCGAATAGCTATCAGTAAATTGCACAGGCACATGATTCACGTGCAGCCTGCCTTGGTTGTCCGATAAGCCTTAAGCTTACTGCACAATGATGTCAAGGCTGTGAAAATGCAATCATGGAAAGAGGTCGTTTACTGACGCTCTGACAACTGTTGCATAGCCAAAATTTGCGTGTAACAGTTTATTCGCGTCTGTGATACAGTACGTGCTGAGTGGGGTAAAGGTAAGCCATTGTCATGCATTCACACCGGCAGAGGCAGACAACAGCAGAAGTCAAGTCAAATCACATTGAGCCCAATGTGGCACAGCTCAACACTTGTATTATACAAACAAGACATACAAATCACTCAACCCTGCATCACAGGCGGTGCACCATTATGGTTGTGCCAAGAGCATCACTGTTGGGCGCATCACTATTGGGCGCATCTGCACAGCTGACAGGAGGCACGACTACCAAGACTACTCTGAATTGCAGCTGCCATGGCATCATTTTTAAGACTCAGTATCCAATTCCAAATTGCTGATTCTCACTCCCTTGGCCTGCCAAGGTTCATCTTGCAATCTGGCTTACAGGGTTACAAGCCCGTCACCAGTCACCAGTATCACCAGTGAAGTGATACACCACATGACATGGACATGCAGCCAGCCTTCCTGTGACCGGCTGACTAATTGACCTTGAGAGGTGAATGGCATGGGGCCTTTCAGGCATACGGATTGTCAAACTGTCGCACCAAACTGGGAATGTCAACTGACAGGGAGTCCTCAATGGCCTTCAGCATGCTGTCCTTCAGCTTGGGAAACTGAGTGATGTCATAGGCTTGCAGTATCTCCCTATACCGCACCACATCTGGGAAGTCACCTGCAGGGCCACACAAAACAGCTCATTTTATCATTTCATACCTTACAGTCTAGGGTGTGGAGCCACTTGTGACTCATCAGACATCCTGGCTTGAAAGCACAGGTGTATGTGGTGTACAGCAACAGCTCAACTTGACTCTGGAAAACTCCAGTTGAGTCAGTTGACCCTGGGGCCCAGTTATCGCAGGGCAGCGCAAACTCAGTCTGGCCAGCTCCAAGTCGATAACAGACAGTGGACTCCCATTATCAGTGTACTTGCAGAGACAGCATGGGCTCCAGTCTTCTGTGCAGATGCGCCCTCGGGCTACACAAGCTGTGTTGCACATGGACACAGGCTGCAGGCATCACTGACTGCTGTTGAGGCGTGAGACGCACACAGGCTTTATGCAGAATGCACAAAACCAGCAGGATCATGACTAACGCTGCTGATTTCAGATCTGTGGACAAAGCATGGCATCTCAGCATTGAAAGGGGGGTGGGGAGGTGGAGGAGGCCGTACCGGCTGGCAAGTGGTATTCTCGTTGCACCATACCAAACTCTGCCTGCAGGTTGGCCAGCAGCTTCTCCTGTGCTTTTGCCTTGCCCATCATTGCCGGCATCTTCTTCCTCAAGTGACCCATGATCAGGATGTGTATCTTGGCAGCTCGCACGCGCTTCACAAACTCATTCACCTGGCAGTATTCATGATAGTTGAGTGGGCAAGCCATAACTGCTGCAATTTGTTTTACCAAAGCTGCAGCATGTGGACAACAATGCAGCTTTGACTGATGTGCAGCTCATGACTGGCAGCCAGTCAGATGCAGAAGTTTATTGGGCAGAGGAAGCCTGCAGAGCTTTGTTCCAAATCAAGGTCAGGAGGCAACTTGGGGCATCCAGCATCAATCGCTGGTGTCCATGCTTAAGAGCAAACATACACATTGAAACTTGGCAGGGAGTTTGACTATGTGATGCAGCAGCAAAGAAAGTGCACAGAGCACAGTGAGCCAGAGTGACCAAACCTTGCGATCACAACTCCTCTGGGGGATCTCAAACAGGTCCTGCAAGAGGTCGGCCTGCTCCTTGTTGAACAGTTCTTCACCGGAGGGGTTCATATCCGTTCTGATTGGCTTGTCAGCGTTGAAGGAACCAATGTATACCTTGCAAACCTGCATACAGCATGGTGCTGTCGATACAAATCAAGACAATAGGAGCACTTTCGGAATGCAGAGCTGCAGTTTCAAGCTGATGCCCTTGGATATGTCCCTTTGTCTCATCTGGTGCCTGCTTATCAGCAGACCTGACAAAATATGTGCTCAATGTGCAGCAAGCCGGTGAACCTGGCAGAATTTAGTTTGTCATAAGCGGTGTGTACTAGATCATCTCAATCAATCAACCGATTATGCTTCCTGTGCTTGGAAGTGATCAGAGAAGTCGATTGACAGCAACTGAAACAGTTACATATGTTCAAACACTACCAGTTGATCTGTATCAAGCGATTTGACCATGTGTACCTCAGGTGACTTGAACACTTTGCCCAGGGACCACATGAGAGCTCCATACACGCGCATTAGCTGCTGCTGATCTACTTGGTCTGCTTTGTTCAGCACCACACGCACTTTATCATCATGCCCTCTCAATGTGCTAATCACCTGCACCCAATGACAAGTTTGTGCCAACTTTTCTTGCACACATCATTTTTCACGTGCCCTTGCATGTTGTTGCCGCACTGTGCGAATTGGGTCTTGTATGCAGATACGCCCAGTGTGATGAACGATACAACATGCAATCATTACCTTGCCTAACAGATGCTCTGTAGCAGCAAGGCAGACATGCTTGACACGTAGATTGTAGCAGTAGCCTCGCAAGTCATGAGGAATTCATACTCACACTGAGCCAATCCCAATCCATTGTGCAACAGTTCTGTGCAGCTCAGGTACGTACAATACAACATGTACATGTGCAACATGTAAGTGTATACAATATGCACATGAACAGCACCATGTGACAGCTCACAGCCTCTCACCTGCTTAAACTCATCACTGATGTCCAGCTTGTGAGGGTCAAACAGCAGCAGAATCAGGTCACACCGCGCCGCAAACCAGCCACACACGTCAATGAAGTTGTATGTACGTTCTATCCTCTGCTTCTCTCCTGACAGCACACCAGGCGTATCCACCAGCGTGACCTCCTCCAGCAGCTTGTTGGCACAGCTGGCAGCCTCAAACTTGGCCAGGAAACCATTCCCATACTGCGCCAGCCCCTGTAGTAGCACCAGCGAATTCAACTGTGGTTTCAACACACAAGAAAAGAAAGAAAAGACTACACCTTTCGGCGTCAATGTAATGCGAAACCAAGCATTGTATTGGGCTGTCCAGGCTTTTCAACTACAGGCAGCAGCCTGGAGCTGAAGTGTTGCTGCATACTGCAGCTGATGCTTATAGGCAACACTCAGGCTGAAGTTTTGTGGCAACAGTCCAACTTGGTTTGTAAGGGCATCTGCTGCTGAGTGTGCAGTCCTGCTTGCATGCATGAAGCATGCAAAAGCGCATGCACAATGTACCCAGCAGCAGTGGAGAATGTGCTTTGCAACACAAAACAGGTCCAGAATGCAGAGAAGAAATTGGGCTTAAACCAAGGCTTGGCAAGTACTCACCGTGCGAGCAATTGCTGCGAGTATCTACCAGGAACAGAACGGCAAGCAATGTGACATGTGGTGGTGTACCTGCCAGGGTTGGTCTGGCTGCACAATGAGGGTGTTGCCAGGCGTCCGCCTCTCTTCCAGTGCATGTGTCACCACCACAAACCGATCTGCAAACCCAGAGTCTGATCAAGACAGAGGCAACAGCTCCCATTGAAATGTACTCACAGATGCTTGAGTGACAAAGAGGATGCAGCTGTAGACAGATTGTGTATCACAGACCTCTTGTGACACACAAAAAGATGAAATGCGTGCTTCACAGCGAAGTTGTTGACCATGCATGCTGCCACATGTTCTATCACGCCAGGCAATCACAGCGCCAGTCTGAAGCAAGGTTGCTGATGTAATGAAAAGGTTGCTGATGTAATGACGCTAAGGTGGCAGTATAAGTCAGCACTCGCCTGTAGTGGGTTCAGGACCTATGTGGATGCCAGGGTAGTCTCTGCCCAGCAGGTGCTTGATGAAGGTGGTTTTGCCGGTACTATACTGCCCCAGCAACAGCACTGAGGGCTTGGCCTCAAAGTCTGACTCTGTCAACAATGAGGAAAAGAAGCTGCCAAACTTGTACGCTTCTTCCAGTGGCCTGATCTGCAGCATTGCAACATGCATCGTAACAAATGCCATTACTGCCCAGGCGGGCTACCATGCTTCTGGCAAATGCAGGCACAACGTGTGACATATGGTGAGTTGTGGAGTTGCTCGCTCAAGTTGGCGGACGGGGGGCAGCCAGTGCCTATAAGTGAGCCTACAAGTGAGCCTACAAGTGAGCCAATCTTGGAGCTCATCTGTGCTCTTATCAGCTCTCACTTTGGTTGCAGGATACATGTAAGCCCACTTTGCACAGCCCACAAAGGCCTCTTGTGGGGGGGGGTCCTTTTGGGCCGTGCACGTCAGCTCTGCACTGCACTCATCAGGCGCAGTGCAGTATGCAAGCACACCTTGTTGAAGTAGATCGTCTTGAGGCCATCTATGATGCTGGTACAGTGCTTCATGGATAGGGGTTTCCTTGCTCGCCTCATGGCTTCTTTGGCAGTCTGTTTGCCTGGAGATACAAAGCTGGACTGGTTGCCTTGTGACTGGTTTGCACCACCAAAACTAGACTGGGCTGCGCCCCCCTTGTAGGTATAGCTGCTGGAGGGACTCCTGTTGATGCCTCGTGGTTGCACCAGCGGATCGCCTGCACTTGAACAAAGACAATGGTACGCCGTACACACTGAGCCAGCCTTGTGCGTTGCTATCTCAGCTGCTTACTTGGTGCCAATGTGCTGATGCCTCACTAGGCAAACGGGTTTTGTGATATGTGAGTGTGACTGCTGCATCGCTGAAGATGAAGTAGGACGCAGTAGATCCAGTCTTATCTTCCAGACTGTTTTGAGACATGATACACACTTAGTCATGATGGTTTTGACCAGATTACTGGCAACCCTGGTACATCTATACAACCTAGTTGGTTGGCTGAAGTTGCAAATGCTCTCCTCCTCCTGATTCTCAGACACGCCATTGAATTGCTTGCTGTTCATTACACATCAATGTTTGCTTCTGTCTTGACATTCGTTGCGTGTGTTCTGCGGTGTGAGGCATCCCTGCAGACTGTCTGGTGTGGAACAGAGAGCAGAGTGTGCAGCCAGGACGCACCATCTGGTAAGGTCCTGGCAGACGAGCTGGCACCATTTGTGAAGGGATTCTGCTCTGCCTGGGCCTGTGCCAACAACTTTTGATGGTGCTTCTCCAGCCCAGAAAGCTGAGGAGTCTCAATGGGCTTTGCAGACTTCTGTCGGTAGATGTCTGCTGAAATGTCTCCAGTGCTCTGAGCTATGGAGATCATGTCCATAGCCTGCAAGTTTCAGCAGACATTTGCTTTTCTCACTTTGCAGCAGGCAGATGTACAGGGTTGCATTGCACTTGTCGCATGCATCAACCAAGCTGTTTGTGCAGTCAGGCTTGCACTTGTTGCATGCGCATGAGCAACATAGCTTGCATGACTTGGCAGAGAGTGCTATGCAGGAGATGCAGGGGAGACCCTGCGATATGCCTTTTCTGCTCACGCTGTGTTTCTGCACCTGATGAAAAGCACATTCACAAAGGTCATTGCAATGCTGCAAGTGCAGCAACATACCTTGGCAAAGGTGCTGGGATCAAGGTACCCCTTCCTTGCATTGTCAGCCAGCGCCCACACCTTAGCCAGTATAGGACGAGGCAGCTGACTCCGCTCAAAGAACTTGACAGCATCTGGCCCAGTCAGCTTGTTGTCATGATCTACACAAGCAAGTTGTATGTGTTCTCCACCATTGACTCAGACAGGAAGCAACAGCAACGGCATAGCTTGCAACACACTGTGACACCTGTTGTTAAGCAGGATGTGTCAGGAAAATTTCAGAGCATGCTTGGATTATTGTGTGCGCCAAAGCCACAGTGCATAGCACACCTGTGTCTGCAAGCTGAAACCATGATGAATACAAAGTGTCCCGGTCAAGTGTGACCGAGAAACCTCGTGGGTCCAGCTGGCCATCATC
>JAABUP010003122.1_pt1 | contig 29939 bp, 31 predicted proteins | sample 5559201 | NCBI WGS metagenome assembly JAABUP01 (sample SAMN10711887, study PRJNA513373) | rock metagenome | isolation source: Antarctica rocks | place: Antarctica | reverse complement strand
AGTCCACATCAACAGATGCGTGACTTGATGTGATTCAATTTTTATCAAGCCCCGTGCTTCAAAGCATACCCTCACCCTTGTGACAAGACTTATGCTTGTCAAGCTCACCCAGCAGGGTCCAGGCATTGCAGGAAACAAGTGTACTGCCAACCTTTGTAAAAACACTGTCAAAGGCTATTGGACAATGCCATTTTTGTTCAGATACCTGTTGCATATCATGATAATTCTGAAGGATCCTTTTATGTTTCTTTCCTAGTTCTCTTTTAGAAGTCATGTTATTGCATCATAAGCAGCATCTGTGACTGCATTTAGGTTGGTCCATACCCTGTCCCAAAGGGCACTGCCATCCATATCAGTGTGTATACACTGCACCGTGATGAGAGGTGGTGGCAGGACGCCCAGGCCTTCAAGCCTGAGAGGTGGGTTGGGGACAAGACAGGGGGCGACAGGAGCGGTGGCCTGGCCTACCTGCCCTTTGGCTCAGGGCCAAAGATGTGTATTGGATACAAGCTAGCATGTAAGGCCCTTGTAGACACCTTGCCTGGCAAGATCTGAAGGCCTCTTGGCAGGCTTTGTTGCATCTTTCACTGAACCTTTCACTGCGTCTCTCCCTGCGTCGCTAGCGCTAGCAAACAAGTGAGAGACCTTCTGCTTTTAGACACAGCATATGCCTTGTCAATTTAGTGGCTTGCACCATGGTCCAAGCTTTGTGTCTAGGGTGGCTGCAGCCAGTGATAAGGCAAGCATTTGCTGAATGAATTTACTCCAGCATTGGTGTGCTGGATCTGTTAGCTGCGATTGCCTGGCATCACATCACGCTCTTCCATGGGATCCAGATCCTGTCAGTTTGCTGATGACCTGTCAGTGTGTCAGAACATCTACACCTTCAGCATGGCACCAGAGAGCACCAGAGAATTGATACACCTGCTGTTGCTGTGCAGTGGAAGAAGCAATCATAGCTCTGGTGAGACTGTACCAGCAATTCACTTTCAAGCTGTCAGAGAGCTGCACTGAGCCGCTGAGTCTCCGTCAAAGCATCACCATGTCTCCTAAAGAAGGGGTCCCAGTATACGTCACTGAGCGTCACTAGAACCGAAGTGTTGCAGGCAATGTACAATTAGTCAGTGCAAATAGCACACACATATGCATATAGTATTACGCACAGCATCAAGGCGTTGAGAGCTCTGCCATGCTCAGCACCTGCTAGCCTAGCTCCTGTATGACATCAAGTTGCCTGTGCGTGCATGTCTGCAGCCATGTTTGGTGTGCATGTTTTAGCATGCAGACTTTTGGCACAATGATCAGAGCTGTGTATTCTGGCGTGGTGAGTGAGGATTGTTGAATTCTATGAAAAAACACAGCTAGCAGGTCCAGGTACAAGTGTCTACACTGTAGATGTGTGTCCAGTATCTTCTTGCTGGGCAGTACGTATGTATATGCAGGGGTGTAATCTTTCAGTGTTTCTGGTTCTCCTGTTGTCAGCTGCTACAGGCATTTTCCTGACCAAAGGCACTTTCCGTAATGCCGCTCCTGTCATAACAGCCTGTACTGCCCAGTGGCTGCACACAGCGTTACAGCTAGTATGATGAAGATGGATGATGCTGTGCAGTCAACCAGATTGAACAATTTATACACGTGCTGACGACAAGTCGCTCATCTGTTACGCAGCTTTATCCTGTCATCTCAGTGACTGTCAAGCTTTGAGGCAATGTTTGTACTACATGCAGACACTCTCGTGGCTAATGCAGCCCATGCATGATTTCTTCTTTGTGTTCTGCAAAGGAACGAAAACAAAACACCTTCCTCAGTGACTTGGATCTTCCATAACGAAGGTGTTTTGTTTTCCTTACTTTGCAGAACACATATAAGAAATATGCATGGGCTGCATTAGCCATGAGAGTGTCTGCATGTTCATCAAAGGCACATCAGCTGGTGCTGACATTGACTGCAATGTATAGTCACATATCAATGAGCAGCAACTCCTTAATTTCTAGCTGTCCTGGCAAATACCGAGTCAGCACATGTTTGCAATACACAGTACTGCATACGTACCGCATACACAGCACCGCTGCTGCATACCAAATGGGAGTCAGGCAGCTGCAACAGCACAGCAAAGATGAGCCTGCTATTCTGATCTTGATCATGATTGTTCCTAATAACTACAGTGAAGCAACACCAAGCAAATAGTGACATGACATACAAGCTCCAATCAGACCCCTGCATCACATCTTGGCTGCAGTTGTGCCAGCATGTGCAAGAATCCATTCTCTGACCATTGGAATGACTTGCTCCTTCTCGGGCCCCATGAGCAGCTCATGATACCCACCTGGCATTTCATTCAGTGTAATATCCTTGCTCTGACATGCTTGAAGAAGCCTTTTGACAGCCTGCACCGACATTTCAATGTCCCTTACTAGCAACGTTGACGCTGAGTGATCCACGCTTGCCGTTGTGTTCCATGTGGCACAACTCCACAGAATGAGGAGTGCATGAACAGTGCTCTGCTGACATTTGTAGCACTGGCACAACGACCATGGAGTCTGTCCGAGCAGTTTTTGCTACAAGCGCAGATTGAGATGTGATGAACAATCATGGCATGACTTGTCATGTATGTCAGAGAGTCGTACAACATGACATCTGGGCTGAAATACCAACAGCACTGCACAGGTGGTCAGTAAGTACCACAAGTTGAGTCCTAACAAAGCTGTGGTGCACTGAGCAACAAATGGACGCAAGGTTTAAGACAGAGGCTGTACCGGCAGGCTGGTACATCTGTCGCTGGTGCCGTGAACTGCCAGGATAGGCAAATGGAGCTGTGCCTGACGCTGCTCCAGTGAGCGGAACCCTTTGAGAATCTCATTGCCAGTTCTTGCACGCACTGGCCCTATGAAGTTGAGCTTGTCATTCACATAGTCTTGCACCTGCAATACATGGTACTGGTGGCGGCTGCTGTGCATCAGCATTAAAGCAGCACATCATTGCTTGCTGGTGGCAAAATTCTCGGCATCGGCCATGTTGCATTGACCTCCGAGCAAATAAAGGATGATTAAAATCATGAGGGGTTATTGATCGCAGGGCTTGAACAGTTCGACTTCAGCTATGGCCAGAAATAAATGTACTTTAATACACATCAACACATGCTATTGTTGGTACATTGACTGCCAAAACAGGACCCCATGCAGAGAGATAAGCAGGACTATATGTGCCTGAGCCTAGGGGAAGACACGTACTTGACAAAACACTGATAAAACATACCACTTTGGGGTCTGGGCTCATGTCCTCAGGCTTCACAGCAGGAACCATCCTTGCTCTGGGTACCAAGGTTGCAAAGAGGCCACCCAGAGGTGCCTGCAATCTACACAGTGATGCCCGTCAGCACACATTTGGTCTGTAACTGCAGGTATGTTTTGTGGTGATGGCCGAAACAGCATACTAATGCACTGCTTAACAAATTGCTCAAAGTGCTGAGGTGTACACCTAAAGTTTTGAGTATGCCATGTGGCATCAGATGGCCCATACACAATAGTTCGCTACAGTTGCAGCTTGCAATCCTGCAGCAGAATTTTGTGTGACCATCATGGCGATGAGGGGAGGTGTGAGACCCACCTGAGAGCTAGTGTCCACTCAATGTTCATGGCAGCAGAGCACAGAACCAAGCCAGACCATTTGGACTGGTCAAGGAGGGCTACATGAGCAGAAATGAGCCCTCCCAGAGACTGCCCGCCAATAAAGGCTGGAATTGAAGGCTGACTTTGCAAGACTTCATTGGCAAACCCCGCTGCATCTTGTATCTGCAGGCAACCTCCTGTGAGCTGCAGCCTTGTTGTGTATGCGGAAAGACTCGAACTGGGGTATGCAAGCTGTGACATGTCGTGTGGTTGCTGTGCGAAGGCAGACACCACAGCATGAAGCTATGGCATGTTAGACCAGAAAGCATACCAAATGATTGAAGTCCCACACAAGAGCTCTGTTGCGCTCTTCTGTTGGCTCAGAAGTTCCATGCCCATGAGCTTCTTGCGCATACACAGCTATGCCATGGTTGGCAAGGTTTGTGAGGACTGCAAATGCAGCCAGAGTATGAGTCCAACATTTTGCAAAAGACACCATTTCAGTGGTTGTATTGGTATACGAGTGCAGCAAACAACAACAGATCACAATGAGGTTGACCAGGCAAGGTTCTCACAGTTGTTGTACCTCAGCAAATGCTCCCCATAGCCTGAAAGACACAATGCTCTTACAGGCAGTACCTTATTGCTGCAAACAACAAATGTGCGCTGAAGTACCGTGATGCCAGACAAGCAAAGCTTTCGGGCTCTGCTGAGGCTTGAAAGTCCTGACGTGAAGCTTCTGCTGACGGCCATTTAAGCGCACCGTGTCAGAGACATCCATAACAATAAATACAATCTGACTCGCTTGTGATCTGACCAATCGCGTAGGAAAGACGTTAGTCGATGGATCAAAGCGTGTGATTGGGAGAGACAGAAGGTTGGATCAGTCTTGGAGGGCAATTCATACGAAGGAGTCCTTGGCACCTCAAGTCCTTGGCAAGTCCTTGGCACGAGTGAATTCACAGTCAAACTTAATTCGGAATTGCCACCCTCGACTCTTTAATTAGTGCGGCAGCAACTGTGAATAACGACGACACTGCACACACAGCTTGTCTTCCGGCCAAAATCAAGACACTGCTTGTTACCATTAGGCTTTTGTTTGCGGTGTTCTCAGTTGCTGCAGAACCAGCGAGAGCCCGAGCTACTGTTCATATTTACTGTGCATAGCTGTCTCGAACGGCATGCTGGTTGGTTCTCAGCTCTCGCGTCTCGGGCGATCTCTGCTTGATCGGTATGCAAAATCCTGAGCTCACACGATCCGATCGGCCAGCGCTCGAGCCTTCAGATGTGACGCAAGTCTTGAAGTAGCACCTGCTGCAGGTTGAATTTGCTGAGCACTTGCTGGACCCACACTGCGGGGGTTCAAATCACAGCCCGCGCTTTCAGCGCAACAGCATGGCAACCCAAGTTGCTGATTGTACACCCGAAGCAGAAGTCACCAGCTCTCCTGCAGGAAGCGTTGCGACTAGCAGAGTCCTACGCAGGTCAGCAGCGCCACAATGTCATGATGCGCCTTCAAACACGTGGCATCATTGTCTGTCTGAATATGCAGTGCACAAATGCACAATCCTGTATGCGCCTGTAAAATTAGTATGTGCCAAAGTCACTAGCCACTAGATTATGGCTAAGTATCAAACAAGATTGTCTTGCAAATGTCCAGTTTAACCTTTGCGCTCAGGCGCAGCATGTCCACATATCAAGGCAGGGCCCAGCAAGCACCACAGCATCACACCATCCACCTACTTTGGTCCCGGAGTGGTCAAGACCATTCAGGAAACCTGCACGGCATATGAGCCAGCTAAGCTCTTTGTCAATGCTGCGCTGAGTCCAGTCCAGCAGCGCAACCTGGAGTTGGCTGTTGGTGTTCCAGTGCTGGACCGTGTAGGCCTCATCATCGACATCTTTGCACAGAGAGCACGCACCCGTGAAGCGCGCTTGCAGGTAATGCCTCTACTCAGCTGCGCTACAGGCGTGAAGCCTGTGATAGAGTATAGACGAGCAAGGAAGTGTTAGGTGACACTCATGGTTGGTGTGAGGCATGGAATAGCCTGAGATATGCGGATGTATGATGCGTGGCAAGAAGTGATGGTCTTATAGGATACTGCCAATTACTGCCGATACTGTGGTGCTCATGGTGTATTTAACTCCATGAGAGGCTGTCGCTGATGCCCCCGCCCCCATATGCACCTGCTGTATTACCACCATTGACGAGCTTGCACAATCTGCATTTTGCAACTTCACCTGTCTCTTTGCTGTAAGTGTTGCCTACAGTCAATTTTGTATGAAGCCATATCTGCAATTTTGAGATTGCACCACCGGCTGAAAGGCTTGCAGCAGAAGACTATACTCTGCAAGCCACAGCTGTTGTCACTCCACATGCATGCAAAGTTCATGCAGTAGTGTTGAAATGTGCAAAATTGTCAGTGACTTTGCTTTTCCTTGATAGATCAGATCTCAGATACCCGATCCCAAGGGTGCACTTAGGAACTTACTTTTGAGCAGTGACTTTGCCTTCGCTGCAGCAGCTGTACAAACAGGGCTCTTCTGCTAACAGGAATGTGCTCAGTGCCAGGCTTTACAAGTTCATCATAAGTATGGTTGCTGGCTGTACAGGTGGAGCTGGCAGCACTGGAGTACAGGTCGTCAAGGCTTGTGCGTGTGCTAGATGCGGCCACAGGTCAGAGAATGGGCTTTGGAGAGGGAGGGGCTACAGAGATTGTTAGCGCCAGGTTAGCAGCCCCTCATTGCCTCAACTTTTGCCTGCAACGTTGGCTCCTGTTTGGTGTTCTGCCTCATACTGCAAACTTCAGCACTGCTGTGCATTCCTTGACTCAACAGTTGGCGTGCTTGTTGAAGCAAATTATGTCCCACTTCGAGCAGAGCTTCAGACATAGCTGAACTAGCTATTTGCCAAGCTGCATAAGCACGTTTGTTGGCACACGAGCTGTTACTGCTATATGTATCAGCACACCCAGCTAGCGCTTGTCAGAGGGGCATGTGCAGACAGCCCGCCTCACCAGCATAATGCTGTATGGCATAGTGAACAGTCAGTACACGGCTTGCCTGTACAGACTGTGGCAAGACAGTATTGCATTATCATGGTGCATTACAGTCAACATGGCTTGCCTGTACAGGGAGAGGGGCCGAAGTGGTAGCAGCTCAGGTGGGTTGGGAGGGGCTGGAGGTGGGGGTCAGTCTGAGCTGCAGCTGCAGCGCCAAAGGCTCATTGCACGCCGCAAGGCCCTGCAGAAGAAACTGTCCGAGGTGATACTGCAAAAGACTAGTCTTGTAACAATTGCATATTGCGTTGCACTATTTCCCCTGTTGGACGGCCCTACTTGGGAAGCTTCGACAGCCATGCAGCTGGCAGCATCCTGACTCTGCTTGGCAGTCGGGCTGCTTTGCTTGCTGTTGCAGCATGCTTGCAGTCGCTGTGCCACATGCTGCCTTCACAGATTACCATATCTGGAAGGCTTATCATGCCTAATGCCCACACTTCGAGCTACTGTGTCCATCAAGCTATGGCATTGCCACCTCTGCTTTACAGTTGTTGCAGATGACTGCTCACGAAGCAGTGCGGTTTAGGTCAGTAAAGCAGACACCCCTGCCTGGCAATTCTGGCATGGCTGTGTCCTTTGTCATCAGCCAGATGGTTACTGCAGCAACATTGAGCCCCACGATCATACCAGCGCCCTGTGGTATATAGGTACAAAGGACAAGAGAGGTGCAAAGGGCTGGCAGGCGCAGATCTGGCAAGCCTGTGCTGGCCGTCGTTGGCTACACCAATGCTGGCAAATCCTCCCTCTTGCAGGCCTTGACTCATACCGACACTGGAGTTGAGGACAGGTAACTTGATGCCTCACCTCTGAGTCGATTTTAGTGCCATGTCAGTGTTGAGCAGGCGTCACACACACGGTGATCAGTGAATTCTTTGGGTGTCGTCTGCATGCAGCATTGTGTGAGTTGCAGTGAATGTTGGTCTGCCCTGTGGCCAAAATTAGAGCTGTGCGTGGTGTAACAGCCCTAGCCTGATATCCCTTATACAGCGTCTAGTCTGATATCCCTTATACAGTGTCTAGTCTGTTCCAACCCTCAAGTGCAACATATCAACAGCACGCTACCCATGGTGTGTAACTTGCTGCTTGAGAGGCACTGCCCTTTGCATCGGTCTGGGCTGACCTTGGTCAGGCAGTTGCACAGATCAGGGTCCTGTCATCGAGAGCTTGTATATCTGAAGCTGGTTCGATTTCACACTGAGAGTGGTGATATCTTGCTGTTGAGCCCAAGTCATCAGCCCTGTGTGCATGCTCAGGCTGTTTGCCACCCTGGACCCCACCCTGAGACGGGTGCACCTGCCTTCGGGCCGGGAAGCCATACTGAGTGACACAGTGGGCTTCATCTCAGACCTGCCACATCAGCTTGTCAATGCTTTCAAGGTTGGGCTTCCGTCCTGTATGTGCTTGGAGACCTCAGCTATGGCTGCATGAGCATGTTGGGTTTGATATCTTGACCACATTTCCCTTCAAATATTAATGTCCATCAGCAGCAGCTTGTGATGTCTAGCCAGTCTGAGACTTATTTGATGTTATGTATATTTTGTTTATATTTATTTTTATATTGATTTTTGTTGATTTTATCTATATCGATATTTCAATAGCAGGTGCTGAGACACCCTTTAGGACATGCATGGCTCGTGCATGACTGGGACATTAGGCAGCCATTCTTGTAGACTACCAGCGCAGTTGAGCTCATCTGCCATTCTCAGGTGCAAAGCAGCATCGGGGGAGTTTCTGCATCCTGTGGCATCACTAGCAGTTGGCCTCTGTACAGCAGTCTTGCTTGGAATGTCAGCTTGACGCTGTGCGTAATGTCACGTGCAGGCCACTTTGGAGGAGGTGTGTGAAGCTGACCTGCTGCTGCATGTCTTGGACGCCAGCTCACCCCACGTTCAACATCAGCGAGCCTCAGTCCTTCAGGTCAGATGCTTTCCTTGCATGCTGTGACTGTTCCGTTGCTGCACCTGCAGTATGCTAGGCTTGGTAGGTTTGCAGTCAGCATTGTGGTTTGTTCTGCTCCTCTTGTCGCATGTGGCGCGCTTGATGGCCACCCTTGGTTTTTGTGTCGTTCTTCTATACGCTCATAGATTTAATTGCACCGCCCTGGCGAAGTCATGACATCTCCTGCAAAACCAACAAGTCATCCTGAGAGCTGTTGGGCAATGGGTGTAGGTTCAGTCAATGCTGCTATTATCTATGTTGCACTTCTACTACACCACTGCAGCATCAAGCAAATGATACGAATTTGGTGGGGTCGTAGGTCTTGAGGGACCTGGGCATCTCAGAGACTAGGCTGCAGAATGGTTTGGTGGAGGTCTGGAACAAGATAGACCTGCTGCCCTCTGCACCACCTGCAGACTCAAACGCGCAGCTTCCACCCATTTCTGAGGCATCTGATGAGCCAGCATCAACAGGTGCCAAGCAAGATTATGAAATGTGCAAGCAAGCACCTGCGCAAGGGAATGTGCTGCAGGATGGGCATGTACATGCCCAGTGCTACACATGTACTCCCTTGCAATTACACCTATGCCTTTTGCTTCAGCGCATCAAGGGGAGTGTCTGAGGTATTTGGCTTTGTCGGCTTTGCTTGCGTCATGACATTAGCGCATCAAGGGGAGTGTCTGAGGTATTTATTTGGCATTGTCTGCTTTGCTTGCGTCAGGACGCTTGGCCCTGCTGGTTGCAGATCCGCAGAGCAATGATGCTCCATCCTGTGGTTCTGATGAGACCAACAGCATAGCGTCAGCAGTGCATCGACAACCTCTGCAGCATCAGCAGCCGGCCCTGCAGTCCCAGAATGGCAGTGGTAGCATATTGACGCTGGAGCATCAGCAAGAGCCGCCATCAGTGTCATCTTCAGATGCTTCAGGGAGCCCCTCAGATGCCCATCACCAGCTCAACAGTACATCACAGCAGCAAGCAGATGAAGCCTGCTCTGACCATCAGCACGCTTCCGAGCTTCAACAAACGCATCTGTCATCCATACATCACCAACCACAACGTCAGCAGCAGTGGCAGCAGTTGCAGTCTCAGCAATCTGTTGACGCACAGCTAAATGGTCAGCCTCAAGTCTCATCACACTCTCAGCAGCAACAGCAGCCTGGCGGTCAGTATAGGCCTGACAGCGGGGCCAGAACGAGACAGATCCCAGCAGAACTTTCAAATCAGGGAGGCAGACCAGTTGCAGTGTTTGCCTCTGCCGTGACTGGCGCTGGTTTGCAGGAGCTGCTGCTTGAGCTTGAGCGCAAGGTACGCTGCTGATTCAAGGTTTCAGAGGGTACACGTGAACATGAGCATCAGTTTGAGATGCTGTTTTGCGTGAGTTGAGTGTTACTATAGCAACCTTGCAGCAGGCGGATGCATGGACAGCTTCTGAATGCTAGCTTTATCACACAGAGCTGTAATGCAATGCTCATGGCTCACAGCTGGTAAGAAGTGTCTGTCGTGCAGATCAGTGTGAAGTGTGCTGCAAGGGAGCTTGCTGATGAGACAGCAAGGCTGGGGTCACGCTTACTGACCAGCACCATTGTTGGGCCAGCAAGCAAACACAAAAGGCCAAGGTGGCGTGGTTTGGGCGAGTGGGAATCTACTCTGACTCAAAGCTTGCGAGGTCAAAGCACCAGCTCAGCCAGTGAAAAGCCATGGATTGCATTGCTTGGTGTTGACATCAAGAATGCTGACAGATGGGCTACAATGTTTTCGAGTGCTGCCAAAAAGTCATGAAGTGGTTAACAATGCCTCAGGATGTGGTTCAATGCTAAAGGTGCAGAACAAGTGCACTAGTCTTCATCTTTGCTCAGATGCGTCTGTATTCGCTTTTTAAGTCAGATTTGATGATACAGGCCCAATTAGGTGATGCATTGACTGGACTGGGATTTGAATTGTTGCTTGCTGCTGCCTGTGTGTACATCAGGATGTCAGAGGACCTCAACTGTAACTCTTGTACTTGAGTGAAAGTTGATGTCTCAGATTCTTCCGTGTCCAGAGCAGGGGAATGGAAAACTGACACTGAATGGGCAGAGAGCAAGACAGGTGCAATGCCAATATATTGCCAATATATGTATATACAAGTAGTCTGATCAAGAGCGGCAGGGACACGATGGTTTGTATCACAAAAGTTAGTCATAAGTTTTGTACCTAAAGAAATGATCTTGACAGAACGAAAGAAGCTGATAAGGGATAAGGGAATTGGGGAAATTAGTTTCATAACCTTCCCACAATCTCTAAATTCACAAAAAAATGGCAGGCTAACACATTCAAGAAAAAACGAAAGCTACCTATGTCATGATTGTATTGTTGTATAATGTGAGTAGATCAATGTACACTTTTGGATTGCTCATGCAGCTGCTTGTGGGTCGGAAATTGATCCAGCCAAAATGCAGTTGTCGGTCATGTATGAGCTGGAGTGTGCTGATGGCTATGGGGGTGAGGCTGTGAAGTTTGTTACATACAAGATTTGCATGATTGTATGTGACGATCTTCACAGCCTTACCCCCATAGCCATCATCATACTCCAGCTCATACATGACCGACAACTGCATTTTGGCTGGATCAGCCTCCAACTCACTGCATGAGCAATCCAAACGTGTACATTGATCTATCACACATTCTACCAAAAAAACAACCATGACAATCAAAACAGAAACAAAACATACAATACAACCTGGCATGACAACATGCTATCTGAAAAAAGCAATGAAAGACCAAAAACAGCTTTAGGTAACAATGACTATCTCTCACCGCATGCAATGAAACCTTTCGCCACACGGACGTCGGTCTCACAGAACGCAAAATGTTGGCATGATATCAATGTTCGGCAAAGATCCGCGTACTTTGCCTGCAGTTGCTGAATTGCAGAAGCTAAAGAGTTTATTGCATCCCTCAGATCTGACTGTCTGTATTGCTGCAGCCTGCCTAGTTGCCACGCCAAATATGAAAAGTTCAAGTGCATCCTCTGCTGACTCGTAACAAACTTCCGCGACACAATCTGGTTTTCTGCTGAACAGAATGGCTTGGCCGTCTTGCAATGAAGTCAGCAATGCAGATTTACCCAAACCAACAGGCTGCTGTGTGATGCATTGGAACAGAGTGTAATTCACAGCAAAAAAATTGGGCTTGAGCTTGTGCAAGTCAGGTATCTAGTCTGCTTCTGAATGTAACTGGTCTCTTGACATCAATCATTCCAAACGGCTGCAACAAAGCAAAATAGTGAGAGCAGTATCAAGAGATGTGCAAACAATGCGAATGCAGCAGTGGATGAACGCATGATCACTTGGAAAGATGCACAGTGCAAACCATGGCCAGCAACACCTTCATTGACTCCCCAGACTTGGCTACCAGCATTTATTGAGAGCACAGCAGCACTCATGGCTTTGAGCACAACACCCTGGAGACAAAAGACTACAAACCTGATGCTAAATGCTCCTTGGGTTCTGCACACAACCACTTCTGCTACAGACTTTGCCACAATCAAACAGCCGGTGTTGGTCGCGCTCAGCTTGATTCTCGTAGCAGAAAGGTGTGCATCATACTGTGCGCTGTTGAAATTGTGTCTTGAGGTGACGCTAACAGCTCGGCTCTTGCCATCACACACATGCTTTTGTAAGATGGCCAAAATCTGATTGACATTCCTGTTGCCGTCCTCCTTGTCCCCATGCCGTTCTGTTCTGAAAACCCTGTCTGTGCCAGAGCTGGGGGGCGTAACACATGGATGTACAGCTGCTGTACGTTGAGATTTGCTGCTGCCTGAGCTGTCCTATTAATGTCAGGCTCTGAGCATCCAAGACTCATCATGTCAGACACAGCTTGCTCAGCAGGGCCTGGCAGTGAGGCTGCAAGTAGTCTAGCGACAACTCGAGTCACAAGAGGTTGCCATTGTAAGGCCACTGCAATCACATTGATACAGGGTGAGCACAAGCAAACGCGTGAAACTTGCTGCTGAGATTTGCATGACTTGCAGAGGAACAACACAAGCTACTGACATTGTGACTTTCAACACTTCAGGACCAAGTGCAAGTGTACGACTGCTTGAGCTCTGATTGCTTTCATGTCTGCAAAAAAAAGTGTATGACTTATGCCATGCAGGCCACACTATACTATGACCAAAAATCCTGAGCATGGTATATACATGCACATGCACATATGAGTGCATTGTGTTTCTTGAACCACTTGTGCCATTTGTAGGACATGCAAAGACTACTGACGTCGAGAGTGTCTCTTACCTCCATTTTGACACAGACGGTGCTGTTTTTAGGCAGTGCGACTGACTCAATTCAGTCTGGAAAATCGCCCTCACGGTCTTGCAAATACAGGGTAGCATGCGTTTGCGGGTCGAGTTTTGCGTGCACTGCTGCCTTCAGCTCTTTTTTGGTACCTGGTATCACTGTACAGGAAGTATGGGGCTGTGTCAGACCATGCTGCTGCGCTGTCTCTCACCAGCATGTACTTCACCTTTTCAGACATTATGGCCTGCAGCAAGATTCTGCATCAGAATCTGTCAGGGCTGTACACCTGATGGCAACGCCGTGCACATACATACTTAAGTTTGCTCTGCTTGCTGTACAAAGGGTGTCGAAACTGTGATTTGGAGCAAAGCAGGTGATCCTTTTGCTCCCCAAGCTGTTGCAGAAGACACAGTCCATTCTGCTAGAACTTGGTCATGCATTTGTTGCACTCTGTGCTTTGGCAAAGGAGAAGGTAACTATTTTGGGGAACATCAGTGTTGGCAAGGTCGGGGGGTCAACTAACTTTGCAATGTAGGAGCAAACATTCATCCTTTCCCAGCTCATAAAGTCGGAGGCAGACTCCATGTCAAAATGTGTATACTGCAACTCTGCAAAAGTGTCTCTAACAAAGCTACTCTGTGCATATCCTGGCACACCTAAGCATTGTCACTAGTTCCAGATATCCACGTTTACAAACAGCAAGATGTGTACATTATTGCAACACTGACGCATGGATCTGTGATTTCTGGCGACACTCAAGTGACGCCACAATCGTCAAGGCTAAGCAGCATCAATGCACATTTGGCTGCTACGCCCATGAATGACAGTCTTGATCAGTAATCATTCAGTGGGCCGCAGGCTTTGCAGCGACTCCAGGCTTTGACTCTAGGGTGGGAACCTGTTCCAGGTTCATTTATTCCCATTCATCTACATCCCAGCCATTTACAGTCCACCCATCTACTGGCGACGCCCCGCCTGCTCGGCCCTGCAAGCATGAGTAACGCCAGAGTTTGGCACTTCTATGAACATATTTGTGACGGTTGGTCAGACAAAGCAGCAGCGAAGCACTAATGCTGTGAACAGAAGACTGGCAGCTAGCCTGCAGGTGTCTGGTGCACCAGCATGTGTGAAAGACAATCCTTGAAAAGCTGCAGTCAGGCATGCACCTTCGTGCTGCACACACTAATCAAACCAATGTCAACCTTGCAGAGCCCTGGACCCTCCCCCTTGCCCTACCATGAGACATGCTGCATTCACAAGATCATCAGACAAGACAGTGTCCTACTTTTGCTTTGCTTGCTTTGCTATGCTTCCACCACGTGTTCCTCTGTAGCGGTGACGCACTCCATCCTGGTGCTGCTGCTGCGTATGCTGCGCTGCTAGGGAGGGGTCATCCTGCTCCTCATGGCGCTGCTGCTGTCTTCCGGACTGCGCTGCTGCCATGCCCATGCTTCTGTTGGGGGTTGCTTTGAACCCTGGGGGTCTCATGCCGTTGTCATTCTGCTGTGAGGCAGCAGCACTGCTTGATGGCTCAGGGCCCCACCCATCGCTTTGGGTGGCTGCTTTGAACCCTGAGGGTCTCATGCCATTGTCATTCTCCTCACGCTGGTGATGCTGCTCTTCTGATGCAGGGGATCTGCTTGATAGCGCAGATTTATCTGGACCCCACCTGTTGCTCTGGGGGGCTGCTGTGAACCCTGGGGGACCCATCTCGCTGCCAAAGCCAAAGGTCTCATGCCCATGCTGCTGCTGGACACTGGGGTGAGCCGGGTACAAGTTTCCCCGGTGCCTGGCAGGATACTCATAGTCATGATCGTAACCAAACCTATCATGCTGCTGCTGCTGACCAAAACCCTGCGCTGTATGTGAGTAGCTGTGCCTTTGTGTACTGATGACTGGGTCTCTGAACAAAGGCATGTCCCAGTCCAGTCTGCTGCTGAGCTGGCTGCTGCCGCTACCTCTGTTTGCTTCTGAGCCTTGGGCCCCACCTGAGTAGCTCTGCTCAGTGGCAGCTGCCTGTGAGGGAAGGTAGGTGGGCCACTTGTGGGGCGGCTGGTAGTTGCCTTCTTCCAGGTACCTATCCCATTTGGGAGTGCCTTGCCTCTGCTCACTGCTTGCCAGGTCTGAACTGAGTGAATCACGATTTTGCAATGAGCTTGCAACTGCTTGCTTCTCTGAGTGGTGCAGCTGAGGGTGGGGCTCCTCTGCATCAAGCTCATCATCCACCTGCAGCAGTGACTGCATGTTGTCAAGATTGCAATTGCATGCAGACTTCTTGGGCCATATCTTGGTAACATCAAAAGTCTCATCTATGACATTGTGACCTCTCTCATGCACATGACTATGTTGCTGTCTCAATCACCATGTGATGGCAGTACTGCTCGCAGAGGTTGTCGCCATTTTGAGCAAAAACATCAGGAGACACATGTCATGACCATACATCTCCCATGCTGTGGGAAAACACACAATGACAGCATCACACATGGAACCATCTAAAATGGGGCAGAACCAGAACCCATGAGCAGTAACATCTTCTGCTTGCTGTCAGTGTGGCAATATGCAAATAGACAGGTGTTAGGTGATAGGTTTTGCAACACACCATGCGCAAACTCTCCAGGATGTCCACCTGGTGGCGCAGGCCAGACGCCTCACAGGCAGTACCAGACAAGCGCTGAATCAGGTCATCAATGTGCTCCTGCTGGCCAACAGCAGCTGTGTCCTGCTGTGACAGCCTCATGTTCAACGCAGCAATCCTAGAGTCATAGTCCTGCAGCAGCAGCATCGACGGTACAATAAATGAGCTGTAGTTACATTGCACGCAGTGACTCACATAAGTTGGTTGATCATCGGTGAAGAGCATCAGTGCAGCACAATGAACAGTGCCTTGCTTGTCATGTGACACAAAGCACAAGAAGGGCAATATCCTACAGACAGACAGCAGGCTAGACTGATTGACAATACCACAAGCTCTTTACTGATGCTACAGATGCCAAAGTTCAGGCTCAAGCACAGTGTTTGCATGATTGCAACAGGATGTTGAGCATACAAGCAGCTGCAGCAAAGGAGCCCAAAAGCAGGCATGAATATTGCATACCTGAGCATCAGTGTTATATGTGTGTTGAGCACCGGCCATTTCCTTGTGCACAGTTGACACCTCCTCAATGCTGGCTGTCAGGCGGCTCCCAAGGTTTTCGATCACAGCCTGCTTGCCCTCAACCTCAGATTGCTTCTCTGCAAGCTTTGCTGTCAACCTCTGAACCTCAGACCTGGTTTTTGAGACCAATGACTGCAGCTGTCCAACCTTGGTCTGCTGCTGTGACAGCTCGCCATCTAGCCTCTGTACTAGAACCTCCTTGATGAACAGCTCAGCCTTCTGCCTCTTGGTGACAGAGGTGCTTTCAGATAGCTGAGAGGTCAGCTCCTGAACTGCAGATTTATGCGCCTGCATCAGCACAACCTAAGCATCAGCAAAGCCATGCATAAGGCATGTCATCAAGGGGTGTTGTAAGACAACACACAATAGCATGTAAGACAGCCCTCAACAGCAGTGCAATTGCCATACTGCTGTCCATGCATCAGGAGTAAGTCTTTGTAGCAAGTAATTCAAATGTGATGCAGTAAGACGCACAATGTCATGCATCATCACATCACCGGCACAGACAGCAACACAGCTTACCATCACAATGCATGAGCAGATACATGATGTAGAAGCACACCTGAAGCGCATTGTTGTGGTCAACAGTAAGTGTGTCATGCTGCTTTGTCTTCCCCTGCAGGCTGTGCTTCAGGGAAGCACTCTGTGAGCGCTGAGCAGCCAACTTGGTCTGCTGCTCAGCAAGCTGGTGCTGCAGATCCTGAGCCATTGCCTCACTGGCCTGTATAATAATAATAATAATAATAATTAAGATGCTTTCCAGCTCATGATGAGCTAGGTACGTGCAGGACAAGTCTTGCCTCGCCAGAGCAGCCTCACTGGCCTGCATGACAAACGGGAATGGCTCACACTACAGCAAGGTCACAACAGCCCTATACTGTGCAAACTGCATATTTTAGTCACAAAGGGCTTCACGGTCAGAGGCCTCCGCAGGACTGGGTATCACTTACACAACTGGCTGATGATCCTCGACCATTAACTTTTGCACCCATGTTCTTTTGCACCTAAATTTCTCATGCTGCTTAGCACAAAAGTACGCACTTGGGTCACACTCATGTAAATACCCACTCTGCCTACTGGCTTGATTTGTATTGCCACACCACAAGCAACAGAACACAGCCCAAAATGCACTACATCAATGTGAAATCTCCCTAGTTGTGTTCACAAACATGATGCAAGCATACTCTTAGTGGTGACAGGGCCCATGGTCATATGAAGGCGTGACAGCAGCCAGTAAGGCAGCTTGTGCAGCACTCACCTTGACAGCAGCAGCCTTGCCCTTCTGCTCCTCCTTCAGCCTCATGTCCAAGACAGCAATCTTGGAGTCACACTCCTGCAGCAGCATTGCACACACAGTAAAGGACCAGTGATGTGCATCAGTGCAGCACAGTGAAGAGGGCCTTGCTTCCAGGGTACCAAGGTTAGGGGTAAGAGGTCAAGGGTATAGACGTCAGGGTGCAGGGTCACAGGTAAGAGGAGTTGGCTAATTGGCTAAAAGGACATAAGGATTTAGAGATTAAGCAGCAAGCAGGGCAAGATTCTGCAGACAGACGGCAGCTCAGACTGACTGACAACTTCACAAGTTCTTCATTGAGTTCTACACATGCTAAGTGTCAAGCACCCTGATAAGTGTCAAGCACCCTGTTGGTGCCCTATTAGAATCCAGCACCCTGTTGAATGTCAAGCACAGTGATTGCATCATTTCAAGGCAATGTTGAGCAAATGTGCCAAGAGAAGAGCTGCTGTATTGACTTGTGCAACTGCAACACCTCAGCTAGACAGCAGGCTAAGATGTTGCATACCTCAGCAGCAGTGCTGTGTGCATGTGCAGCACTGGCCATTTCCTGATGCACAAATGACACCTCCTCAATGCTGGCTGTCAGGCGGTCCTCCAGGTTGCCAATCAAAGCGTGCTTGCCCTCAACCTCAGACTGCTTCTCTGCAAACTGTACTGCCAAGCTGTGCAGCTCAGACTTGTGCACCTGCAACAGTACAATATAAGCATCAGCAAAGCCACGTATAAGGCATCACATCAAGGGTTGTTGTCAGACAACAGTCCACAGCATGTAAGACAACAACTCAACAGCAGCGCATTTGCTGAACAGCTGTTCATGCATGAAGAGCAGGTCAAATATTGTAAGACAACACGTAGGACAACTCAACAGCAGCGCATTTACTGTACAGCTGTGGAGTAGGTCAGTACAGCAAGCGATTTAGACGTGATGCAGCAAGATACAACATGCCAGGCATCATCACTTTACTGGCACAGACAGCAACAGAGCTCATGATCACAATACATGAGCAGATACATGATGTAGAAGCACACCTGAAGTGCACTGTTTAGGTCAGCAGCAAGTCTGTCATGCAGCTGTGTTTTCTCAGCCAGGCACTGCTGCAGGCCAGCAAACTGTGAGCGCTGACCAGCCGACTCAGCACCAGACTTGGTCCGCTGCTCAGCAAGCTGGCGCTGCAGATCCTGGACCACAGCCTTGTTGGCCTGCATCACCACCTAGAATGGCTCAGACTGCTTTTTGGAATGTCACAGCAGCCTTACACCGTGCAATTTGCATATATTGGTTGCAGAGTGCTTCACAGTCAGAGGCCTGTGCAGCATTGGGTATCACTACCTCAGCTGGCTGGTGAGCCTTGATCATTACCACTCCTTTGCTTGTAAATCGACACGCTCGTGGTTGTCATGGTGTTGAGCACAGAAGTATGCACTTTGGTCACACTAACATCAAAGCCCGCTCTACCCTGTCATCACCTGGCCTGACTGATGAGCATCAACAGAACATCACCAGTCCTTTGCATGTAAAACAGCATGCTGCATGTACTATGATGTCACGCACACAAGCTGCACTTTTGCAAAACTCCACTCTACCTACGAGCACACCTTCTGAGGCCACACATGGGTGATCAAAAGAAAGTCACAACACACTTCATCAGTGCAGAAGCTTCGTGAGCGCAATGACAAATATGATGCAAGCATGATCTTGGCAGTGAAAAAGCCTGTGGTCATGTGAAGGCGTGACAGCAGCCAGTGGGGCAACTTTTGAAGTACTTGCTGATGGCTACTGTGTTGAAGTACTCACCTTGACAGCAGCTGCCTTGCCCTTCTGCTCCTCCTTCAGCTTGCTGTGCAGGCCAGCCACCTGCTGCTCCAGGTCCATCACCTGCTGCTCTTGCCCCTTCATCTGCTCACCTTGCTCACGCATGTGCTGCTCCTGAGCCTTGAGCTGCTGAGCTAGTTCAGCCATCTGTTGCTCCTGGTCCGCTACTTTGCAGCGCAGCACCTTGTTCTCCATCTGGAAAGCTGCAACATCCTGCACAAATACTGCCTATGTCATTATAGTGCATCAACACACTGTACCTATGCATGACGATCTGCCCTGTGAACAATCTACTATGGAGCGTTCCTGCATGACTCTAAGAGACATTTGTTGATGACACACATGCAGACAGACAGACAGTTTTTTGTGGCAGCTTGAAACACAGCGCAAGATCAGTCATGGAAATGACAACTGTGCCATGTCCCAAAGCAGGCTTGCAGGTAGGCAGATGCCCTTGCAGAAAAGACATTTGTTGCTTACACTAGTGTGGGCAAGCCACAAGTGAAGTGGGTGCATGCCTGGTCTGACGCTTACCTGATGCTGTTGCAGAACAGTGGCGTTCAGCCTGTCCTGCAGGCTGGCAGCTTCTTCTCCCAGTGTAGCATTCTGCTCTTCCAATTGCTGCACTCTCCCAGTCAGATGTCCATGGTGCCCTTGCAACTCATCCACCCTCCCAGTCAAGGCCGCTTTCTGCCCTTGCAGGGTCTGCACCTGCCCATTCAGACCATCATGCTGGCCCTGCACTACCTGCAACCTCCCTTGCAAGTTCTGCACCTGCACAAGAGGGATGGGCCTCTCAGCATGTGTGTAAAGCTGCTGCTTGATCCAAGACATGTTTTGGCAAAGCTGCAGCTTACTGCGGGACACAATGGGGCAAAGTGACAAAAGAATACCATTCGGCATCAATGGAATTGGCTTGCCTTTACTAGAGCTTACTAGAGCAACTAGAGCCAAAATGTAATATAGGCAGACCAAGGCTGTAACAGGTGACAAGAAGACAGCTAACCTGTGTGGCTAAGTCTGCAGCTATGTGCTCAGCCCTGTCCTTTTCTCTCCTCAAGCCAACAAATCTGGGCTGTAGCCTGTTCAGAGTGTGCTGGAGGAGCGCCCCCTGCATTGCAGCGCATCAGTCAAAGCAGGGAACATGGTGAAACTGTAGTATTGACGTCATAAATATACATTCTATTTGACCCTAGGGGAAGACACATATTGGATGAACAAACTAATCAAGCTGTACAGGCTGAGCAAGCATACGTTCATGATACATCTGGAATGACATTGTAGCATGTGTCCAGACATAGTTGCATCCGCTGCTATGATGGTGTATATGCGCAAGGCGGTGTGGCAACAGTCTGTAGTCGTGTGTACGGCTCACCTTCCTGACAGCTACTCTGCAACCAACGACAGCGGTCTGCAGAGCGCTCTGCACCTGCTCAAGGCTGGCACGCTCAGCAAGGATCATCCGGCATAGCTGCAAACAGGCAAGTACAGTCAGCAAAATGGGTTGGGGCATCTTGTGACAGCTGTCAAAGATGTGTGACGCACCGCAGCCTGGCGCGCCTGGTAACGTGAGCTGCTGGGGGTCCTGCGCTGTGCAGTCACCTGCAAAGTATGGGACAGCGGTCAGCAGGTCAGCATCATGTCACACTGCACCATGTGTTGATTGACAAAAGCTGTATCTGCTGTGAAGCATGACTATCAGCTTCTGAGCTAGTGGCAGACTCTGAGGGCACTTACCTGGACCAAGGACGTACACTGTTGCAGTGCCCTCTCTATCAACGCCGGCTGCAGTCCCGGCAATGTGATGGAAGGTGTTACATCCTGCACAAGCATCTATGACTAAGGCATGCTTGTTGTACTTTGAGCTTCTAAACAACAATCACAGCAAACGATAAGCTGCATGATATATATCACGAAGGAGAGCAGCGCGGCGATGGATGCACTTTGCTGATCAAGCAGCAACGACGAATTGTGACGCAAAACCAGGATTGTCTTGTGTTCGGAAGCAGTCGTCTCACCATTACCTCAGTGAGCTCACTGGATGGCTCCTCAGCATCACTGCAGTTGACCAACTCGCCAAAGCCAAAGGGATACCTAGGTGGCTCAGGAGAAACGTGCAAAGCCTGCAGAAGTGAAAGCCGTTACTCCGAACAGACCTTGCGACACAGAATGACCCTGAGCGCTTGCAAGGCTGACGCTGTCCCTTACCAGCTGTTGGCTTGCTGGCCTCAACAAGGAGGCGCACAACTGCAGGCACAGCTCCTGGAAATCCATCGGCTGCTCTAATTCTGACATGATTTCTGTGATGTATATCTGCTGTTCGGAGACGCTGTACTGCTCCTTCTTCTGTCTCAGGCAAACCCTGACTGCAGAGGAGCACCGTGCAGACGGACAGCAGATCAACCCGGCTGCGAGAACAAGGTGACAATGCAGATATGCTCGCGAATGAAAGATGACAATAGCTGCTCAGTGGTGCTTGCGTGCGCGCTGTGTAACTTTGCAAGACTTTGACCAATTTTGGACTCCCAAAACGGAATAATGGCTATGTTCAGATTCCACGCACGCAGCACGGGCTTACGCTACACGCTATGAACGCTATGAAACACACACAACACTGCTTCTATTAGGCTACATTGGTGGCGTGAAGATCATGAGCATGCATGCGCATGCAGCAACGGTCACCATGACTGCTAACTGATGCATCAAATCTTGACCATGCCAAGCTTGTCGGCAAGCCTTGCATTCCACCTGGTGTATAGGTGTAGCCACCACGCCAACAAAGCGCTTCTGCTGAATGTGATCTAAATGACCTGAGGACCAAACAAGGCGTTTTCAAGCAAAGTTGTGATCTTATGGCATGAATCTGTTCACACATGGCAGCCCACATCAGCCAGTGAGCTGGCAGCACAGGTTTTGCTGGCCACGCGACTGTGGGCCAGCCCAGATCATGGTTAAAAAGTACTTGGTACACGCTGTGCACGGAGGCTGCGAACATGCCTGCTAACTATTTATGCAACCATTATAAGGAGGCCACAGTCGTCAGGCTGACAAATTGCTTGACAAGCTTATCACTTGCGCACCGGACCTCAGTGTTGCAAAGACATCATTGCATACACATCTTGTACTTGACAACGAAAAACAAAAACTGATGCATTGCAAGCGTCTCCCTCTTGGGTGGGTCAGTGATGGCAGGACCACTGACAGATGTGTGTCTCATGATTACGAGGGCAGGCCAAGCAGAAGAGGCGCTGCCAGGTGACTGCTGTTGCTGTGAGCATGGGCCTGCACATGTGGTAACCTAGAAGCTCCATTTGCTGCTACTGCTACTGTTGCAGAATGTGCTTGCAGCATGGATGCTGACTGACTTGTTGCATTGTACAGACACTGCAAGAGCTGTGTGCACTCAGCCAGCTCTTCTTCTGTGGCCCCCCTGTCCTCGCCAGTCAGGCCTTGCAGCTTCGCCTGCAGACTTTGCAGCTGATGCTGCAGCTGCTTGTCCTGCAAGGTGCACACACCAATATCAGCGCAACATCCTTGTCATGATGGCTGCAGAGCATCTATGGCAAGTAAAACTCTGCCAAACGTCGGAGCAGTCTGCAGAGCTCAGGAACCTTGGGCTGGCCAGATGGGAAGCTGCTTGGTGCAGAGCCCCCAGTTGGCATGCCACCACTGCATCTGGGGGAAGCAAACGGACCACATGCCGCAGCAGATGCAGCGCTTTCCTACACGCACCCATCAGGTTCTCAACGGCGTTGAACTTGTGAGGCTTATACAATAGATGCAATGCTTTCCTACATCAGCCCCATCACCCTTTGATGGCTTTGAACAAGGTCACTCAGAAGTCATGCACATAAGTGCAGATGCAGATGAACGTGAATGGTGTCAAGCAAGGACTAGACTTACAGCGCAGCAGTGCACATGCTACTTCCTGCATTGAAAAGCCAGTCTCGTAAGCATTTACACTTCACAGCACACAAGCCACATATGACAAGCAGCTGCTAGCTTGAAGCTGCCTCTCGCATATTGACTGCTATGCTTGTGCTGAGTGAAAAGAAAAGGTGCCATCGCCATCTGTGTGCATACCTTTACAGAGCACAATGAGGGGTCTGTGGGGCACAAACCATTCAAGTCTTGTTTGCTCATGATCGTGAGCTCAATATCTGGGACAATTCCAGCAGTGCCTGTAAACTTTGATGTCCTTGTCATGTCTGCAAGTCTGCAGCGTCTGAAAGTGTGATTATTCACTTTGCACAAATGTGGCAAACATTACGTTACATGCATGCCTTTTGCACGGAAAATGCACAACTTTCAGCTCTTGGTCACCATGCTAACTTTCTTTTTACAGGTTTCTAACAGTTACGTTGTGATCAGGGACAGCAAGAGACGTCGATTGGCACTTTCGCAGAGTTATTGAGGGTTGTTAAGAGTACCCTTAACAACCTTAATAACTTAATAAATCACCCCACACCTGGTTAGGGTCTACCCCACTGGGGAAATTGGCCCCGCAGCTGAGTCTGAGTAATGGGAGCATTGAGTTAGGCCTCAGAGACTCAATCCGCTGTGTCAGAAGCGAGCTGGCAGGTGCATTAGTACAATACTTGCGCAGAGCTAAGGGCATCAGGGCACCTATCGATACTGCCTGTGATTACCTCCTTCAATAACAGCACACAGCTCCCCTTCCGCCTGAAGACCAGTTTGAGCTATGTCTCGCAGATCTGACAACGATGACTACTTTGGCCTTCCCCATCCTTGGGGCAAGGTAAGCGTGTGCTTTAGACCGCACGCATAAGTTTTGCAATCGTAGCCTGCGCTTGTACTGTTGACTGCTTTGGCTGGAGTAGTGCTCAAGCCAGTGCTGAGTCAGCATGGCGCCCAAAACATGCATGCACCCACCGTCACGGCTTGTATATCGCATGTTCAGCGCAGGTCATTGTAGGGGCAGCTGTGGTTGGTGCTGTGTATGCTGGTGTGGCATATTTCCAGAAGGACAAGGACGTTGCTGACAGCATTGACCGGTTCGGCAGCAACGTGAAGAGCGATGCTAAAGGTGTGACGCTATCTGCTGCTGCGGCTTCAGCTAAATTGCTGGAGCAAGTCAGCTTTCAACTAAGAGTTTGTGTTAGCACCTGGCAAAATGACCAGTTTCGCAAAGAGATTGGCATACTGAAGCCGTGGGCATTTTGCAGGCTTCAACAGGGAGATGCAGGGTCATGGCCGTGACTTCAGAGCCAGGGCAGATGACAAGGCACGCGACCTCGGCTTCAGGTGACTGGGCTGCCTTACAGGTGAGCTGTGAAGCGCTGCATCTCGCAGATGATTTGCATACAGATGATTATCATGTATACAACGTTCATACGTATTGTTGGTACTTTATTTGCATGACCATGCTTTTGTTACAAAGACGCTTGGCATCATTATCACAGCTGCTGCTGATTGTCTTTGTGCAATGCAGGTGGCTTGAGTTTTTGCTAGCAGTAGCACCAATTGTGTACAAACAAATGACGTCAACCTGTCTTGCAAGGACACTAGACATGTCGTACTATGTAATCATATCCTGCTGTTCTTTAGATCAATACAGTATTGCATTGCATAGTGTGCAGCCGCAGGCATGCTTGACAATACAAAGGTTGTCTGCTTCTTCGAGCTTTGATGTGGTTGTACAACACTTGTTCTGGACAGCAATTGAACATCGTGAAAAGCTTGGGCTCGTGGCCTGAGCATTGCGCATGTCAATTGCAGCAGAGAGCAGAAATCTGCCTTATACTCACAGCAAGATTGGCAGCACATCGTTTGCCGTGATAGCCCTTGTGCCCAATTGCAATGTAGGCCAATACAGAATAGCCATCAAACCAAAACAGAGCATCAACCTACAGCGGCCTATTTGAGATTTGTCTACCTATTCAGGTCACCTCCCAAACATGCTGCAAGTCTTGCTTCTTCAGCATGCCTGTACAGCAGCAGACACTGCCTGAGAAACTCCAGCAAGTACGCCAGAGCAGGGCGATTATTTCCATTGCAAAACGCTGCAAGTCAAATCCAGTCACAGATGGTGCTGAGCAGGCTTTGAAGGATTACAAGCACTGCACAAATCTTGTCCTTGACAACCCTTCATAGAGCGTTCCAAAGTCATGATTTGAGATGACTGTAAGTGTGCACAGCTTGACAAAGGCAGCAATGCTTGAAAGCGTTGTAGCGTTCATGCATCACATGAGACACACATTGATGCATGTCAAGCTAAAAGCATCTGATAGCCCACAAGTACAAGTATACAACAAACATGTTGTCCCATCCACACGTGCTAAGCAGTGGAAGCATCTCACCAGCCTTTTAGCTTTTGAAGCTTTTCCTGCTCTTCTAGAGTCAGCTTGATGCCCTCTGCTGCTTTCTGAGCTGTGGCATCCGCCTGTCTTATCTTCTTGCGCAGATTCCTCAGCTGCTTCTCAGTATCTTGTGACACAGTGGGAGCAGCAGCTCCCGCGTTTTGCAACACATCTGTTGCAGTTGTCACGGCGCTGCTTGCAGCAGCATGGGTAGAGGCACTGTCAGAGTTGGATGATCCATTGGCTTTGCTGGAAGCAACTCCTGTTTCAGCTGATTGCTGCTTGTCCCCACCTAGACCAGGCGGTCGATCGCTAGTATCAGCAGCATCTGAAACACTGCAGACCAAGTCCAGCATGAGCCTGTGCTGTTGTGGCAAACAGGCTTGCTTAGGATTGTTAGTTTGGAGGCAGTGATGGCAGATGCTACACTCTACATACCTGAGGATGTTGAGAGACTGTGTAGCAGCATCTACACTATCTTGCTCAGACGGTTTCTTGTCTTTTCGCTTGGCATTTTTCTTTGCTGCCTTGGTCATAGGTTTCTTTGACGCTTCTGCAGGTCAGGTAGGGACTCAGCGGTGCAGGACGTTAGACATCCCTGCATCTGGCATGTGAGGCTTGTTCAGCCAATGCTTACCGGCTTCGTCACATCCAGGGCACTTCGGCATATTCTGCTTGAACTGCATGTACAGGAGGTCGTCAAGACCATGGCCATGTTTGCTAAGACAGCAAAGACTAGCAAACACGCCATTATGTACCAGAGCCCCCTTTGACTGATACACAGGCTGCTCGTCCTGCGGTACATAGCCTGCGCGCACTCGCCTTTCTTTCCTGTACGTGCCATCCGGTCGCTTGGATGCTGCAATGATTCTCTCTCCATCCTGAGTGTCTTGACTTGACATGGCTCAGCTTTACTTGCAAGCCTTGTCTTCAATTCTCCGAGCTGGCCCTGTACGCATAAAGACTACTTCGTCGACACAAAACTTTCATCACGGCTCCGAAACCACATGTTCGACTCTAAACCAATCATGGTCCGTCAAGCATATAGTGCGCTTTGCTAAGCGTCAATCAGTTGAAAAGCACACATAATCTCATAAGTGTTGCTGATGAGTTCAGGCTAAATCGTGTCCAATGTGCATTTGCTTATGCCATGCCTTTGCGTTGGACTCACATCTCAGCCATCGCAATGCTGAACCACGAAGTACCTCCTGATTGTAATTGCCTTGCCAGGCTATACTGCTTGAATAGTCCTGCAAACTTCTGATGCATGAAGGCAGCTGCACTCAGGTGGCTATTGTCAGCAGCGCTCTGCATAGCTGGCAACATGTCGTCAAAGCTGGAGTCATCAGCTGCATCTCTGGAGCCCAAATGTACAGTCATTAGATGCTGCAGCAGGTCCTCACACTCCTCTGAGCACCAACCATGCAGTGCCAGATCAAACCTGCATTTACGCTCACACGTTCGTGCACAACCTGAACACGTCACAGGCGTTGGTGCTTTCAATCACACAGATCCTGTGTGAGACACACAGGCTACCGGAGGGAACAATCAGCTACCTTAGTGCCATTCATTGTGACCAGCACCACCTCAGAAGCACAACAGTGCAAGTGCAAAGCAACCAGCGAGCTGTCTTTTATTGCAGCTCCTTCCTGCATGGTCAGCTTGCCTGTCTGAGCAGAGAAGGACACCATTGGGTGTGCAGTGCTGACCTTTTTATGACAGCCATGGGATGCTTGCCTCTGCTGCCAACAGTGTCATCTTCTCGCCAAGCTGGATCAAACATCTGGATGTGGGGCCTATAGTACCCATACCCTGCACCAACATCAGCGTGAGCTTGAAGCTGCAGTGAATTCTCCATTCACAGTTCTATTCAGCGTCAGGTCAACCCTCCTGTGCTGTTGCAGTCGTTCACTCATTCGTGTATGTACACAAATGCTTTGGAAGCAGCACCACCATGTGGACCAAAGACAACACTGCAAGGCAAGCTTTCCTTATTGCAACAGTGCAAGCTGCAAAGCAATGCACTCACAATGCAGACCCAAAATGACAACAGCGAGCAGCAACAAACACGGCAGGCAATGACAGCAAGGCAGATGGGAGGCGCCTTCTGCAACCCAAAGTCATGACCATGCTTCCAGGCTCATTGTATGCAGTGAGGGCAATGCACGACAAGGCTGGAGGGACAAGACAGTATGTAACATGACCCATGTGGCCTACCTGGGTCAGTAGGCATGATGTCCATGACCATGTGCAAGACCTGACTGAACACACCATCTGCAGGCACAGCATAGACTTTGAGCCATGTTTGAGCGCTGTACATCCCTATGCAAGGTTACACACTGCAGACAAAGCATGCCACCAGTTTTGTTTACACCTTTTCAGATATAAAATGAGTCAATTTAAGCCTAAATGAGGTTAAAACAGCAGTCTAAGTGTGCATCTGGCATGCAGGAAGGGCTTGCATGCAGCACCGTGTAAGGTGCAGTGTAAGGTGCAGTGTAAGGTGCAGTGTAAGGTGCAGTGTAAGGTGTGTAAGTTTGTACATACAACAAAAGCAAGGCTGTGCAGCAGACCAATTTCATGACATCTTGCCAAGACTGTCAATGACGGCCGCAGCAAAAGGTTTCCATGGTGTAGGGCTGTGCTCAGACAGCATCAAAGATGCGCACAGCTGCATTTCCTGCCAAGAAAACTTGCGCTGCATCTGCCACATGATGGCCCAAGTTCCACAACACCTGCACAGAGAATCATGATCAAGACAATTTGCATGCAATCTCACCTCCAGACATGACAGTCTTGGAGGGGTCACCCTGCATGGCTCCGTCAACAAAAAGCTTCACAGTGTCAAAGCTGGCAAGCTTCATCAAGCCAGAGCTCAGAATGGCGCCAGCACCTGCAGCACACATGTGTCACCGTTGCTGCCTGTCATGCCAAGAGTATGCTGTGGCAGATGCAGAAATGTCATTACTGTTGGGAAAATGTGCGCATCATGGTGGAAACAGCTAGGCTCAGAGATGCGTGGGGACCTGTTGCAGGGAAGATCTTGAGATCTGCATTGCCTGCGACGTCAGACCAGCAGGCACATTACAGGTACATGACCTTAAGGCTTGAACAGCTATTCCACAGCAGCATGAGAAGCAGGCATCTCAACTGAGCTTTTGGGTCAAAATGCGCACCCGGTCCAGGGCACTGTTCGACATTGCATCACAGTATAGAATTTTCTTTACCGAATAAACAAGTAGACACAGCATCCCCGCTTGTGTAGGCTAAGGGTAACAGGGGGCTCACCTCCATGACCAAAGTACCAGTTGTGCTGCTTGACATTGCATACATCTGCTCCCCCAAACACCCCCAAGTTGTCATGGGCGCACAAGAACTGCCTTGTGCAGGGGCAGCCCTGCAGACCAGAACAGATGTCTCGCAAATGGTCATGTGCACATGCTTCTATGACTTGAGAGCAACATTGCAATCCACGTAACACATCACGCAACCAGACCAGTTTGACAACTGGTGAGATGAAAACAGATCCGGATGTTGGTCAAGTGTCTGCCAGCCATGCAGTCTTGTACAATCCTTGCATTGAGCGCAACAATGCACAAGTCATCCTCTTCATGTCACCTGTGGAGCATCAAACTCATTGCTCGAAGAGGAGCCTTGCAAGGGATCCTGGTAGTTGCAGGGCAGGCAGCGAGGGGCACTCCTAGCTGGATGCATCCTGTTGTCATCCACCTCTGCAAACAGGTTCACATTGACCGTCACTGCAAAACAAGTGGATTGGCATGGGACTCCGCCATAGCACTACACTGTCTCTGCCAGACCAGTGCATTGCAAACCATCACACCTTTACATGATCCACGCTTCAACCAGTATGCTGGCCAGCAGCAAAGGGTGTATATTCCCAACAATTGAACGTTCAGGAACTGCAGCGCAAACTCCAGTGTTTCCCCTTTTGATAAGAGAAATAACGGCAGTCTTAGTATGCATCTGACTGCCAAACATGTCATGTGTTCACAAGAAGCTCACTTTGGTCAGTATGGGCTGCAGGATGACAGACAGCATGTTTGTATAAAAGCATAGTCAGACAGAAGTGGCAAGGAGCAGTCAGTAGCAGGCACATTTCTGTGTGGCCGCTGAGGAGTCAGATGCACAGACAGACATCAGTCAAGGTTTTGGATGCATCAGTCAGTGGCAGACATACCTTCTGTGAGGCTTCTCAGAAACCAGATGTGGTCGGTGATGAAGTATGGCAAAGTGTGGTCAAGTGACTCCAGCATGCGCAGCACATTATCCAGGTAAAAGACAGTGTCATCATCCCCATACAGCATCCATTTATAGCTGTCAGCCCCTACACTCTGATTGGCCAAGAAGGGGGCCATAGCAGCCCTGCACAAGAGCAATCACCTTTGAGCACGGCAGCTGAGGTGTTGAAGTCCAAGGTGAGATGCAGACGATATGGGTTGTCCAGGT